>JGI12635J15846_10000240_pt1 | contig 43208 bp, 40 predicted proteins | sample BlaSpr_A8_OM2_M2_FD_15846 | JGI IMG/M metagenome (IMG submission 15846)
TATTCAGCCAAATCATAAAATTGTCTTCCCCGAGGTGTTGCATTGAAATTTCGGCTCGGCTTGCGCTGTCCCGCCGACCCGCCCCTTTTCTGCCCGAGAGCACAGCTATGCCAGCGATTCCCTTGTAGTATTCTTCCCCGGGTCCCCATGAAACTCATTTTGGCTTCTTCTTCCCCGCGCCGCGCTGAAATTCTTGCCAACGCCGGATTGCCGTTTTCCGTGCTTTCTTCCGCGGTGGATGAATCGCATTATCCGGGCGAGGCGCCGGCGGCGCTCGTCCAACGGTTGGCCAATGCCAAAGCGGACCTTGTCACCGCTCGCGCTGTGGGTCCGGCAATCATCCTCGCTGCCGATACGGTCGTTGTCCTGGACGGCAAAATTCTCGGCAAGCCCGGTTCCGCTGAGGATGCGCGACACATGCTGCTGCAGCTCTCCGGCCGCACACACTCCGTTCTGACTGGCGTGGCCCTGGTCCGGCTTCCCGACGGCGAACGGCGGCAATTCGTCGAGTCGACTTTGGTCCACTTCCGCCCGATCACGGACGAAGAACTCGCATCGTATCTCGCCACGGAGGAGCCCTACGACAAAGCCGGCGCCTACGCCATCCAGGGCCTCGCTGGGCGCTACATCCCCCGCATCGAAGGCTGCTATTTCAATGTTGTCGGCCTCCCGCTGTCTCGAGTGCTGACCGAATTGCAATCCCTCGGCTGGTCGGCAAACTCCGTGTAGGGTTGGTCCTCATGCCAAGTCTCTTGCTCCTGCAATTCCTTTGCTCAGCGAACTCTGCGCTCTTCCTCCGCGCCCGGCGTTTACCCCGACACTGTCGAGGCGTTAATTCTTACTTTCTTGTGTTCCTTTCCAGGGCACCTCACACTTTCCTCTCAACCAAAATACAAAAGGCTCCAGCCTCAGCCGGAGCCTTTTGAAAACTCTTTAGATTTTTACTTCCGCCGCTTACTTCTTCTCTTCCGTCGGCTTCTCGCTGGGCGCTTGTACCGGCGCTGCCGGCGGAGGTTGCGGCGGCGTTGTTGACGCGCCGCTAATGCCTTCCTTAAAACTTCGAATGCCTTCGCCCAGGCCCTTCATCACTTCAGGAATGCGGCGCCCGCCAAAGAAAATCAGCACAATGGCCAACACAATCAACCAGTGGAAAATACTGAATTCACCCATGAACTGCCTCCGCGCGGCTTCTGACTTCGCGCCCCTTCAACCTAGCGCAATCGCCTGCACTCAGCAAGCTTCCGCCGCCAATCTACCCCTACAGGATAACACGCTCGTCCCCGGCACGCCGCGTTTGCCTCTGCCGGTCCAGGTACTCCAGCAGCGGGATGGCGTACTTCCGAGTGATACCCGTCAACTCCTTGAAGGCGGGTACGCCAATCCGCTCGCCCTTCGATTTTTTGTAGTGAGCCAGAAGTCCAGTCAGCGCGTCCAGCGCGGCTTGATGAAAAATCAAGTCCGCCGAAACGCGCACCAGCACTTTTTCCCGCAGAAGGATCTGCAGCAACTTTTCGGCACGTGCGGTCTCGATCTTCAGTTGCGCCAGAACCTCTTTCACCGAAGGCACCGCCAGCCCCGCCTTCGCGAACGCTTGCGTAATCTGCTCTTTCGCGCTCACTTCCTCCGGCGCCAGCGTAATTTCCGTGCCTGCCTTCTTGATGAACTCGCCTTGCACGGTTATTTTCTTTTGTTCGATTAATGTCTGAAGCGCCGCGGCGAATGTTTCCGGGCGCACGCGGCGGCCCAGGCTGGCCTTCAATTCCTCGCGCGTGATTCCGGGGAGCAGTGGATTCTCCTTGTGAAACCGCTCCACCCTGGCCAGCAACTTTTTGCCGATTTCCGCGAACAATGCCTCGCCCATGAGGATTAGCGGCTCGTTCGAAATTATGCGTATCAGATTCTTGTCCGCGAGTGCTTTCGCCGCTGACTGTATCTCCACCTCGATCCATCCAGTCCGCACGATAATCTCTTCGGCCGTGATTCCGAGAATATTTCTCTCGGCCATCGCCTGCAGAATGCCGTCCCGCGAACCTTTTTCCAGCGTTGTCAGAAATCGCGCGCGGCCGGTGTCTTTCGCCGTAAAACGCCTTGCGAGTGGATCGAGCACCACCCCGCCGCCAATCGTCACCACCGGCGAGAACTGCCGCACGATAAACCGGTCTCCACGCACCAACACCGCCTCATCCTGCAGGCGGATCTGTGCCAGCGCGCTGCCCCCCGCTGCCATTTCCCGCGCGCCCAGCAAGTACACCTCTCCGATTGTTTCCAGTGTCCCCCCATGGAAATGCACCCGACTGCGATGTTTCAGCGGAGTTGCCCCGGGCAGAAGCTCCAGCCGCACATCCGCACGGCGAGTCGTTCGCAGACGCCCGCGCGAGGAAAGCACCATTCCGCGCTGAATGGCTGTGTGTTCAATGCCCGCTAGATTCACTGCCGTGCGCTGGCCCGCTTCCGCTCGCTCAACACTCTTGCCGCCGGTCTGCAGCCCGCGCACGCGCAATAATTTTCCCAGGGGCAACAGTTCCACTTCGTCGCCAACTGCGATGTGCCCCGAAAAAAGTGTGCCGGTCACAACGCTCCCAAATCCCTTTACCGCAAACGACCGGTCAATCGGTAGCCGGAAATATCGCCCCGTATCCTTGGCACTGATTTCATGCGCCGCTTCGCGTAACGCCGCCTTCAACTCCGCAATCCCCTGCTGGGTCTTCGCGCTCACTTCGATGATCGGCGCACACCCCAGGAACGTACCTTTCACAAACTCCTCGATCTCCATGCGGGCCAGTTCCCGCGTATCGCTGTCCGCCAGATCGCTCTTTGTCAGGGCGATCACACCTCTCTGCACCCCTAGAAGGCGGCAGATATCAAAATGCTCGCGCGTCTGCGGCTTGATCAATTCGTCCGCCGCGATCACCAGCAGCACCAGGTCAATCCCCGAAGCCCCAGCGAGCATGTTTTTCACAAACCGCTCATGCCCCGGCACGTCGACAAACCCGTACCTCACGCCCTCTTCTTCCAGGAACGCGAACCCCAGATCAATCGTGATTCCGCGGCGTTTCTCTTCTTCGAGGCGATCCGGATGCGTGCCCGTCAGCGCCTCAATCAATGTGGATTTCCCGTGATCGATATGCCCGGCGGTCCCGACGATGATGCTTTTGACTGGATTACTCATGAATGGAAAAAGGGAGAGCCGGGGAAAGAGCTCACGGAACTTATTTTCTCAAGACTTCGCAGAAGCAATCTCGTCCACAATTTCCTGGGCCGCGGTGCGCGGATCCGCTGCCGCCAGGATCGGACGTCCGACTACGATAAAATCCGCACCCGCGCGGATCGCTTCCCGCGGCGTCGCTGTCCGGGCCTGATCATCTTTTTGCGAGTCCGTATCTTTGCCTTTGGGCCGCACTCCCGGCGTCACAATCAGAAAATCCCGGCCGCAGGCTTTGCGGATTGCTTTCGCTTCCTGCACCGAAGCCACCACGCCGTCCACGCCCGCTTTTTGCGCCAGCTTCGCCAGCTTCACCACGCGCGAGTTGGGCGGTCCGCCAATTCCCACCTCACGCACCGTTTTCGCATCCATACTGGTGAGCAGCGTTACCGCAAGAAGCCGTGGCCGGTCCGCACCCATTGGCACGCCGGCACTTATAGCCTGTGCCGCGGCGTGCATCATCGCGGTGCCGCCCAGGGCATGCACATTCACCAACTGCACGCGCGGCAATCCCGCCGACGCCAGCACGGCGCCTGCAACCGTATTCGGAATGTCGTGGAATTTCAGATCCAGAAAGATGTCCGCGCCGAGCTTCGCCACCTGGCGGACCGCTTCCGGCCCGGCAGTGGTAAAGAGCTGGCTGCCGATCTTGAACATGCCCACAAGATCCGAAATTTGGCTCGCAAATCTCAGCGCGGTGGACAGGGAATCGAAGTCGAGCGCTACAATCAGGCTGCTTCGTGGATGGGCGTCAAAGGTCAAGGTCGGGGACGCGCCCGAAGTTTGTTAGTTCTGGCTTCCGTCGTCTCGAGTTCGCTTTGGCGGCAGCTGCATCAGTTCCAGCCGCACCTGGCTGACTCCCGAGTTGATCAGGCCAATCTTCCGGGCTACGCGATAGGATACATCAATTTCGCGTCCTTCTTGATAAGGACCCCGGTCATTAATACGAACAACCTCAAATCTGCCGTTCCGGGTGTTCACAACCCGCACCCAGGATCCGAACGGAAGGCTCGGGTGGGCGGCCGTCAGGCTCTCGGCGTTAAACCGCTCGCCGTTCGCGGTCTTCTTGCCGTCGAAGTTCGGACCATACCAACTGGCGTTACCTACCCACACCTTGATCGGCTTTACCGGCTCGCTCTTCAAAGCCACCAAGGGTGCTTCCATAGCGGGTGCGATCAGAAACATCAGCGGCACCCAACGAATCGCGGCCCATGTTACAAAGAGTGGTCGTCTCATAGTGTGTTTAATCCGCTACAAACTAGAAAAAAGTGTATCCAAAAAACCGCATTATGTCAACCATTTTCTTGAGAAAATTTTCCTCTTAACTCATTGAAAGTAAGCATATTAACGTCGTTTAAGCCCTCCGCCAAACCGCTCACAATTGCCTCACTGGCCTTCGGGTCAGAGAAGCTGGCCGTCCCGACCTGTACTGCCGTCGCGCCTACAATGACGTAATCAAGGACGTCCGCGACCGTTTCCACGCCTCCCAATCCAATGATGGGAATTTTCACCGCCTTACTCACCTCCCAAATGAGTCGCAGTGTGATCGGTTTGATGGCCGGCCCGGATAGACCTCCCGTCAGGTTCCCCAAGAGGGACTTTTGGGTTCTAAAGTCGATCGCCATTGCCGGGAAAGTATTGGCCACAGTGAGGGCATCTGCCCCGGCCCGCTCGGCAGTTTTAGCAATAAGTCCAATGTCTGTAACAAGAGGCATCAGCTTTACCCAGAGCGGCCTCTTCTGCGCCGCCTTCCGCGCCGCCCCAACTACCTCCTCTACAAGAGCAGGGTCGCTGCCGAACTGCAGTCCACCCTTCTTGACGTTCGGGCACGAGATATTCAGCTCGTACGCCGAAATCCCCTCGGCACCCTCGAGTCTTTGGATGACTTCGACATACTCTTCCAAGCACCCGCCAAAAACATTGACGATGACGTGAGTGTTGTATTTTCGCAACAGTGGGAGTTTGTCTTTGATGAAAGCTTCTACTCCGATGTTTTGCAGGCCTACAGCATTCAACATTCCGGACGGAGTATCGCAAAGCCTGGGAGCGGGGGCCCCTTCGATGGGTTGCAGGGAGATCCCCTTAGTGACGAAGCCGCCGAGGCGATTCAAGTCCACCAGGTGAGCGAACTCCAACCCATATCCAAAGGTTCCGCTGGCGGCAAGGATGGGATTAGCAAGGCGCAGAGCGCCAACCTGTACGCTGAGGTCAACGCGGTCGGAAGGATTCACTTTCCGGGAGGATACCACGAACCGCGACCGCTAGGTTCTGGTCCTGTAGCTCAGGCCTTCAGCTTGCCTGCTGCAAGCAGGGCCAGAGGATTTCCCATCGTGCTCAGCGCTGGGTTGCCATGCGAGGAGGGTTCAGCCGACCGAGCGCGATCTACTCTTTTCTGGCTGGCTTCCGCAGCGCCTCCGCCAACACCCTGCCATCCCGCGTCGACAGCGTCACTCCGGTCAAGGCCGCGAGCGTGGGAGCGATGTCCGCCGGCGTCGCCGATTCAAAGTACTCTCCCGGCTGAATCCCAAACCCCATGAAGAACACCGGCACATGCTGATCGTAGTTGTAAGGTGTCCCGTGCCCGGTCCCCGTGGCCCGCTTGCTGCTCTCCGCCGAGCTGTCCATCAACCAATAGGGCTTCTGCAAAACATAAAGGTCGCCGCTGCGCCCCGCAAAGTAGCTCAGCACCGCCGCCTTCCGTGTCTGCGCAATCGGCGTCGTCCCATTACCCAGTTCCTCCGCTCGGTAGACAGCCGCGACTCCGGGCATCGCCGAAATCGCATCCAGGACAACCTTCAGGGCCGGGGGGTCCGTTTTCAGCCGGGCATAAACTCCCTCTGAAAAATAAATCTCATTGCCCGCCATACGAGCCACGACCGGCTTGGTGTAATTTAACGGCTCCAATGCCTTTTCGATCCGCGCTTGCAACTCCGGCAAACTAAGCACCCCCGCATCCACGCCTGTTTTTTGCATGTCCACGGGAATCGGCGCCACTCCGTGATCCGCGCTCAGCGCCACCACGTAGTTTCCCGCGCCTACTTTCTTGTCCAGGTACGCAAATAGTTCGCCTAAATCCTTGTCCAGCCGCACAAGAATGTCCTGAATCTCCCGGCTCCGCGGTCCAAAAGTGTGCCCAACGTAATCGACCGACGAGTAGCTCACTCCCAGAAAGTCCGTCGCCCCGCTCTTTCCGAGTCCGAGAGAGTCAACCGCCGTCTCCGCCAATTTCGTCAGATAGGTGTCGGCAAACGGACTGGTGGCCCACTGCTCGTAAAAGGCCGCATCCGGCGCGGCGCTGCCTTCTTTCCCGCGCAAGGCATGGGGAAACGTCGTCGTCCACCCGTCCAAGGCTCTCGCTCCAACGGCAGTTTCGTCGTAGAGATAAGCGCTCTGTGGTAAAGCCACCGACCAGATTTTCCCATAATCTTGGGCCACAGGATTTTTCTTCGCGAATTCCTCCACGAACGGCATCGTCCCGAACACCGACGATGTCACCAAGGTGCCAGGCGGATCGATCCACGTCACGGCGTCGCCCTTGTGGCCTGCCATCGTGATTGCCGACCGCGCCTTTACCGAAAATGTCACCACCCGGGTCGCGCCGCCGGTCTGAAACTTCAACTCCTCCGCAAACGCGGGCAGCTGCATCCTCCAGGCCGAGTCACCGCCCTTGGTGCTGCCGCCCGCATACGCCGTATTCTTCGTGTCCGGGTCGCTCGTGCAGGTCACCATCTTTTGCTGCTCGCGGTCCCACCAACCATTCGCTACGATCCCGTGGCTTGCTGGAAACGATCCTGTCGAAATCGTGGAATGTCCTGGGCACGTTTCCGTTGCCGCATAGGGATAGGCCGCCGCGCGGAACCATGCGCCCTCCGTGATCAGCCGCTTCAGCCCGCCGCTCCATTGCCCACGAAACTTGTCAACATAATCGCCCCGCATCTGGTCCACCACCAGCAGCACCACCAGTTTTGGCTGCGCAGGCTTCTCCGCCTTCTTAGCCGCCGGGCTTTTGGACCCCTGAGCCCCCACCCCGCTCCCTAGAAGCGCTGTCCCCAACACTGCCAACGCCAGCACTCTGCAAATTCGCGATCTCGATTCCTTCCTCAGCCCCATTGCCATCTCCTTTTCGAATTCCGCGAAAGTCTAGCACGCTGCCGAATCCACCGCGTGAATCTCCTTTCAGGTTCACCCGAACACTTCCGGTTTTCCGGACTTGTGCTAGCATTACGCGAACATGCGCATCGTCGAAAAATCGCAACTAATGTCCGCGGCTGAAATCGACCGCACCCTGCAGCGCCTTGCCCACCAGATTGTGGAGAAAAGCGGTGGTACAAAGAGCTTGGCCCTCATCGGCATCCGCCGCCGCGGCGTGCCCCTCGCCCAGCGCATCGCGCGCGCCATGCGTGGGATCGACGGAGTGGACGTTCCCGTCGGCACTCTCGATATCACTCTCTATCGCGACGACCTCTCCAAGGTCGCGCCGCAGGCCGTGTTGCAGTCCTCGGATATCTCCTTCGCCGTGGACAGTATGGACCTCGTCCTCGTTGATGACGTCCTTTACACCGGGCGCACCATCCGCGCAGCCATGAACGGCCTGTTCGACCTCGGCCGCCCCAAGCGTGTCTCTCTCTGCGTGCTCATCGATCGCGGCCACCGCGAAATGCCCATCGAAGCACAATACGTCGGCCGAACCGTTCAGACCACCGACACCGAAATCATCGAGGTCCGCCTCATCGAAATCGATAAAGAAGAGCGCGTCGTCCTCGTCGACCGCGTCGAGTAGTGCCTCAACCTGACGAAACCAGTCATCCCGTACCCGTGCCTTCAGCGGGCGAGGGATCTGTTTTTTTGCTTCCTGATCGCCGATCGCCGTTATCTGATAACTATTCTTTGCGTCCCCGGCTGCATCGCGTAAACTATCCATTCAGACGAAGCACGCTCCTCCTCGCGTGCAATCGAGTACAAATTTGACCTATCGTTTCCGCGACCTCCTGGCCCTTGAACCGCTCTCCGCGGACGAACTCACCTTCATTCTCGATCAAGCCAAACCATTCCAGGAAATTCAGCGCCACCCCCTCAAAAAACTGGCCATTCTCCGCGGCAAGACGGTTGCCCTTGCCTTCTTTGAAAACTCCACTCGCACGCGCCTCAGCTTCGCCACTGCCGCCTCACGACTTGGCGCCGATACGATGAATCTCCAGGCCGAAGCCTCCAGCCTCAAAAAAGGCGAAACCCTCCTCGACACCGCCAACAATCTCAACGCCATGCGCCCGGACTGCTTTGTCATGCGCCATGCGTCCTCCGGCGCCGCCGATTTCGTCGCGCGGCATCTCGAAATCCCGGTGGTCAATGCTGGCGACGGCACCCACGAGCATCCTTCCCAGGGCCTGCTCGACGCGCTCACCATTCGTGACCGCGTCGGCCACCTCAACAATCTCAACATCACGATCCTCGGCGACATTGCTCACTCCCGCGTGGCCCGCTCCAATATCCATCTTCTCGGAAAATTCGGCTGCCGCTTCACGCTCTGCGGCCCCGCCATGTGGGTGCCCCGCGAACTCGAGAAAATCGGCCCCCCCGGCACACCCATTCGCTGCGTTTATCGCGTGGAAGAAGCCCTGGAAGCCGCCGACGTCATCATCGTCCTCCGCGTGCAGACCGAACGCCTCCACGAGCCTTCCCTCTCGCAAAGCGATTACATTTTGCTTTATCAACTCAACGCCGAGCGCATGAAGCTCGCCAAACCAGAGGCGCTGATTCTTCATCCTGGGCCCATCAACCGCGGCACGGAAATCACTCCCGAAGTTGCCGACGGCCCGCAATCCGCCGTGCTCGAACAAGTCACCAACGGGGTCGCCACCCGCATGGCCATTCTCTACCTGCTGATGGTCGGCGCCTCGGAAGGCACGCACCCCGCTCTCGAAGTGAAACCCGACGCCAAATCCAAGGAATCTGCGCATGCTTCTGATTAAGAACGGCCGTGTGATCGATCCCGCATCCAAAACCGACGCGGTTCGCGACATTCTGCTTGATGGAGAAACCATCTCCGAAATCGCCGCTCCCGGAAAAATCTCCCGCGCGAACGGCGCTGAAGTGTTCGACGCCACCGGCCTCGTCGTCGCTCCCGGCTTTATTGACATGCATGTTCATCTTCGCGAGCCGGGGCAGGAAAATTCCGAAACCATCGAGACCGGCACCAAGGCGGCCGCGCGCGGCGGATTCACCGCCGTTTGCTGCATGCCCAACACCAGGCCCGTCAACGACAACGCCTCCATCACCCGTTTCATCGTGGATCGCGCTAGGGTTCATGGCCACGTCCGCGTCTGGCCGATTGGTGCCGCCAGCATTGGCAGCAAGGGTGAAGACATTTCCGAAATTGCGGCCATGCGCGACGCCGGCATCGTCGCCGTCTCCGACGACGGCAAGCCCCTCGCCACCGCTAAACTTGCGCGCCAGATCATGGACTACTGCCGCAGCCTCGATCTCCCTGTCATCGAGCACGCCGAAGACGTTTCTCTCGCCGCCGGCGCCGTCATGCGTGAGGGCATCGCGTCCACGCGCCTGGGGCTAGCCGGAATGCCCGCCGCCGCCGAATCGGTCTGCGTTGCTCGCGACGTCCAGATCGCGGAGCTCACCGGTGCACGACTGCACATCGCTCACCTCTCCGCGAAAGCCTCTCTCGAGCAAGTCCGCTTCGCCAAGAAACAAGGCTTGCACGTCACTTGCGAAGTCACTCCGCACCACTTCACATTGATCGACGAGGACGTCACCTACGACTCCCGCTTCAAAATGAATCCGCCGCTCGCCGCCCGTGAGGATCGCGAAGCTCTACTCGCCGGCCTCGCCGACGGCACCGTTGACGCCATCGCCACCGATCATGCTCCGCACGAACCGGCCATCAAAGACGTCGAGTTCGACAAAGCTCCATTCGGCATCCTCGGATTCGAAACCGCCATCGGCCTTGCCTTGGAACAACTCGTGCACACGGACCGCATCCCGGTCATGCGCATGGTCGAACTCTTCACCACTGGACCGGCCCGCGTCCTCGGCAAGGAGCGCAAGCTCGCTCCCGGCGAACCCGCCGACGTCACCATTTTTTCTTTGGATCGTCCCTGGACGTACCACGTAAAGGGAAGCGCCAGCAAATCCCGCAATTCCCCGTTCGACGGCCGCACCTTTAAGGGCGGCCCCGCAGCCACCATCGTCGCCGGAAAAATCGTTCACCCCGATTGACTCTCTACTCGGTGTAGGTGCTGGGCTTCAGCCTAGCAAGCCCGGTCATTTCCGCTAGCGGCCGCCTTGCCGAATCTACCGTTTACTGTCCCGCATTCCATTTACCCGAAATTTTCCTGGTGCCTCTACACTGGAAGTATCTGATACAGTGCGCGTCCGCTCGACAACTCGCTTTCTCCTCGCTGCGGGCTTCAGCCTGTTGGCCGCCCTCTCTGCTCGCGCTCAGTCAGAGCGCATCCTCGACTACCACAGCGAAATTACACTCGAGGACGACGCTTCCCTCCAGGTCACGGAAACCATCACCGTCATAAGCGCCGGCAGCAAGATCCGACACGGAATTTTTCGTGACTTCCCCACGACTTACACCGACCCTTACAACAATCGGTACGTCGTAGGTTTCCAAATGATTTCCGCGGCGCGCGATTCCGCTCCCGAACAATTCCGCGTCGAGGACAAGTTCAATGGCAAACGCATCTATCTCGGCAACCCTAACGCACTCGTCAGCCCCGGCCGCCATGCCTATACCCTCACCTACACGACAAATCGCCAACTCGGCTATTACAAAGATCACGACGAACTCTTCTGGAATGTAACCGGCAATGGCTGGGATTTTCCCATCGACAGCGCCAGCGCGACGGTCCACCTTCCCGGAAACATTCCCGCGGCCAGGGTCACTCTCTCCGGCTTCACTGGCCCGCAGGGCTCACGCGAAGCTCAACTTTCTTGGTCTACAGAAGATGCCGCTTTCGAGTTCACCGCGCGACGCGTTCTTGCTCCCCGCGACGGCCTCAGCGTCCTGCTCATGTGGCCCAAAGGCTACATCACTCCTCCCACCTTTTCGCAGAATCTGGAATTTTTCTTTCGCGACAATCGCGGCGCCCTACTTCTCGCCTCGGGCTTTCTCGTAACCCTGCTCTACTACCTCATTGCCTGGTCTGTCGTCGGCCGCGATCCCGCTCGCGGCGTCATCATGGCGCTCTACGAACCTCCAGCGAACCTTTCTCCCTCCGCGATGCGCTACCTGATGCGCATGGGGTACGACAACAAAACCTTTGCGGCCGCCATTCTCGACATGGCGGTGCGCGGCTTCCTGAAAATCACCGAAGAGTCCGGCGCCTACAGGCTCATACTCACCGGCAAGGACGATCGTGACCTCACTCCCGACGAAAAACAGATTGCGTCTGAACTCTTCGAGGGACGAAACGAAGTTCTCCTTCAGCAGACGAACCACGTGCTAATCAAAAGTGCCATGATTGCGACGCAAAAGTGGCTCAAAAGCGCGGAAGAGAAGGCTTACTTCCTCACCAATTCGCGCTACCTCATTCCCGCCATCGTGATTTCCCTTCTGGTCATGCTCTCTTTCTTTGCCACCCTCGGCTTGCCCCAGCGAATTATCGGTGTTTTCCTCAGTTTCTGGCTGACCTTTTGGACCATCGGCGTCTCCGCCCTGCTCCTGACCGTCTTCGCCGCCTGGCGCGACGTCATCCGTCACGGCAGCGCCTCGCTGATCGGTACCGGCAAAGCGCTTTTCTACACCCTCTTTGCCATTCCATTTCTTGGCGGCGAAATCATGGGACTGGCCTTTCTGGCCAAATCCACGTCACTTCCTTTCGGCGTCTTCCTTGTAGCCTCAGGCGCACTTCATGGCGTCTTCGTCCATTTGATGAAAGCTCCCACCTTTGCCGGCCGCCGCCTGATGGATCAGGTGGAAGGCTTCAAAATGTTTCTCGGCTCTGTTGACGGCGACCGCCTGAATCGCGCCGCTCCTCCGCAGCAAACGCCCCAAATGTTCGAAAGATTCTTGCCTTACGCCTTGGCCCTTGATGTCGAACAGGACTGGGCAAATAAATTTTCAGGCATTCTCGCGACTGCGGGAACAGCTCCGGGTGGTTCCGGCTCCGTCTACACGCCCTCCTTTTATTCGGGGCCTTCGTGGAGCAGTTTCAGTGGTGCTGGCTTCGCCTCTTCTTTCGGCAGTTCGCTCACAGGTGCGATCTCGTCTTCTTCAACGGCGCCCGGTTCAGGTGGTGGTGGCGGGTGTGGTGGGTCCGGAGGAGGAGGGGGAGGTGGCGGAGGCGGAGGTTGGTGAGAGGGTTCTGTTCGGGAGTTCAGTCTTTATCTTGACCCGACGCGCTGCACGTTGAACTGATCGCCTCGCGGCCAGGTCACTTTGTTTTTCTTTTTGCAGTAGGGGCAGATCGCAGCGCGCTCGACGTGCTTGCCCAATCCGGTGGATCCCACGATCCGCATGGCCCGCTGGCATCCGGTGCACCGAAAAATCTTCTGCATCTACCCTCCTTGCCCAACTTGGCCTTCAGAGGTTTCCTGCTCCGAAATTCCGCCTCAGTGCGCAGCCGGTTCCGCCGCCGGGTGCAATCCGTGCTGCGGCACCTCATGGGTTCCGCGCGCAAGCGGCTCGATCTTCATGCGGTAAAAGTGGTCGAGCGGCAATCGGCCTTTGCCCACCGGGTAGGCCTTCTCAATTGCTTTCATCACGTAAGCCTTCGCCAGCGTGGTTGCCTCCAGCAACGATCTTCCCGCCGCGAGTTGCGCCGTAATCGCCGAGGCAAATGTGCATCCCGTGCCGTGCGTGTTTTCGACCTTCACCCGGTCTCCGCCCAGGTGGTGCATCTCTTTCCCGTCGAACAACACATCGACGGCCTTTTCCATGTGGCCGCCCTTCACAATCACCGCCAGCGCTCCCATCTCCACCAGCTTGCGCGCCGCCGCTTCCATGTCCGCCACTTCTTTGATCGTCAACCCCGTCAACACTTCGGCTTCCGCGATATTTGGCGTGATCACACTCGAGCGTTTTAGCAATTCCGCAGCGACAAACTTAATTCCGCTGGCGTCCAGCAGTTCCGTCCCGCTTGACGATTTCATCACCGGATCATGGACCACGTGCGCAAACTTGTGCGCGTCCAGAAACTCCGCCACCACCGCGGCATTTCCCCGGTTTCCCAGCATCCCAATCTTTACCGCCGCAATATCGCAATCCCTCACCAGCACGTCCAACTGCTCGCGCACTTCCGCGCTCGGTGTGTTGTGCACCGCTTCGACGCCGTGCGTGCTCTGCACCGTCAGCGAGGTGATCGCCGCCATCCCGTAGCAGCCGTGCGCCGCAAATGTCTTCAGATCCGCGCCGACACCCGCGCCGCAACTCGGATCAAATCCCGCAATCGTCAGCAAAACCGGAGCCGCCGCGATTCCCTGCCCATGGAGATGGCTCATGATGGTCTGTCTTTCGCCTCGTTCGGTGATGAAAATAGCCGGTCACGTTTCCCTGGCGCGAGGCTTTGCAACCTCGCGCCAGCAAACGCCCGGCATCTGCGAATGTACGCGCACTAATTTTTCTCTGCAAGGTAATTTTGCAAAACAAAACCGAGTTTCAGTAGTTCAAGTCTGAAACTCGGGAATGTATTGGGAGGAATTGAATTGTTCGAGTGCAAAGACACCCGGGAGGCCGGATTCTAAATCACGGGAACAAGCCGCGCACCAGCGTTGCTTCGGCTACGCGCCCCACCGCTACGCTCATCGCCGCAGCGCGGGGCGGCACATGATGCTTACGCATCGCCTCAAGCATGTCGTGAAACGCCCGCACCATGATCTTCTGCAACCGAACGTTTATTTCGTCGGAATCCCAGAGCAGCCCTTCCTGGTTCTGCACCCACTCAAAGTAGCTCACCGTCACGCCGCCCGCATTAGCCAGGATATCCGGCAACACGGTGATGCCGCGCCGCGCCAGAATCTCATCGGCATGAGGCGTTGTCGGGCCGTTTGCCGCTTCCGCCACGACCCGCGCCTTCACTGCTTCCGCATTCTGAAGCGTGATCACGTTTTCGAGCGCCGCCGGCACCAGGATGTCGCACTTCATCGTCAGCAAATCATCGTTCGAAATCCGCGAAGCCCCCGGCATCCCCACCACAGTCCCGGAACGTTCCTTGTAGCGGATGGCCTTGATCGGATCGATGCCACGCGAGTTTGTAACGCCGCCGCGGGTGTCGCTCAGCGCGATAATCTTCGCCTTTTTGTCCGCCAATAACCGCGCCGCCGTCGCTCCCGCATTCCCAAATCCCTGAATCGCCACTGTCGCGCCGCGAAGCGAAATTTTCTTCACCTTGCAGGCCTCTTCGACAACGTACACGAGCCCCTGCGCCGTCGCCTCCGCGCGCCCCAATGACCCGCCAATGGAAATCGGTTTGCCCGTCACGACGCCCGGCACCGTGTGCCCGACCATCATGGAATACGTATCCATGATCCACGCCATGGTCTGCGAATCCGTGTACACATCCGGCGCGGGAATATCCTGGTCCGGCCCGATAATCGGCAGAATTTCACTGGCGAATCGCCGCGTCATCCGCTCGAGCTCGCTTTTGGACATGCGCTTCGGGTCGCAAATGATGCCACCCTTCGCGCCGCCAAACGGCACGTTCACCACCGCCGTCTTCCAGGTCATCCACGCCGCCAGCGCCTTCACTTCATCCAGAGTCACACCGGGATGGTACCGAATGCCGCCCTTGCCCGGGCCACGCGAAACGTTGTGCTGCACGCGGAACCCCGTCAGCACCTTCACCTGCCCGTTGTCCATCTTCGTTGGCAGGGACACTTCCAGAATCCGCTTCGGTGTCCGCAGGACCTGGCGCAGGCCGGGATCCAGCTTCAGCACCTCAGCCGCGATATCAAATTGAATTTGCGCGATGCGGAAAGGATTCAACTCCTCCCGCGGAGCGATCCGCGGCACCATCGGTGGAGCGCCCGTTGGTCGGGTTGGAACGGGTGGTTTTGCGACCGTGGCCATCAGCTTCGGTCCTTTCCTCTGCTTGTGTCTGAATTCGCCTGCGTGCTGCCGCGCTGCACTGCTCTTTGTTCAAAGAAACTCAGGCATTGGCCGCGAACTTCCTGGGCTCATCCATAAATTTGTTACGGCATTCCTCAGAGCAAAAGAAAACCGGCTCTCCGCCGCTGCGTTCCACAATCGCCAGTCCTTCGGTCAGGTGCATCCCGCACACCGGGTCCCGTACCAACTTTCGAGACACCGCGTCGCTCGGCACATCGATCGGTTCCTTCCTGTCGGTGGCGGCAGCGCCCATGCTGTTCACCAGCCTTCGCAGCAGGGAAACGCTCCACGACACGATCAGAACCCAAAAAAGAAACCGTAGAATTCGCGCAATAAATGTCATCGGATTCGAAGACGCAGCCCGTGGCATTCGCATAAATCTGCCCTATAGGAGCGTTGAGCCGAGTGTATGCAGGCCCTTCCGGGGAGTCAAACGAAAAGCTGTGGATTCAAGAAGTTGCGTGGTGCGAAGAACAGGCGAATCGACTCAATTCTGAGGCTGGAATCGGTGTAAGTATTGCGGATTCAGCATGTTATCGCGACTCCGCCGCTGGAGGGCCGGAACTGCTACTTTGGCCCGGGAATTCGATCGATCCCCATATACGGCCTCAGTACTTCCGGTATCGTGATGGAACCATCCGCTTGCTGAAAATTCTCCACCACCGCAATCCATGTACGCCCAACGGCCAAACCCGACCCGTTCAGCGTATGCACGAACTCGCTCTTCCCGCCGGCCTTAGGCTTGAACCGGATGCCCGCGCGCCGCGCCTGAAACGCTTCGCAATTGGAGCAAGATGAAATCTCGCGGAACTCGTTGCTGGACGGCAGCCACACTTCCAAGTCATACGTTTTCGCCGAGGCGAATCCCATGTCTCCCGTAGACAGCAGCATGGTGCGGTAATGCAAGCCCAGTTTTTGCAAAATGGTTTCCGCATTCCGCACCAGCGCTTCATGCTCCTCATAACTCTTCTCTGGATGCGTGAACTTGAACAGCTCCACCTTCTGAAACTGGTGCTGTCGCAGAATGCCGCGCGTATCCTTTCCTGCCGCGCCCGCTTCCGAACGGAAGCAAGCGGTCCACGCCGTAACGAGAATCGGCAACTGATCTTCCGCCAGCGTCGCATCGCGATACAGATTGTGCAGCTCCACTTCCGAAGTCGGCGTCAACCAGAAATCCGTGTCCTGGATCTTGAACAAATCCGCCGCGAATTTCGGCAATTGTCCGGCGCCCATCAGCGAAGCCGTATTCACCAAGAAGGGCGGCAAAATCTCCGTGTAACCATGTTCGCGCGTGTGCACATCCAGAAAGAAATTGGCCAGCGCCCGCTCCAGGCGCGCTCCCCAACTCTTATAAACCGCAAACCGCGCCCCGGTAATCCGGGCCGCCGCTTCCAGGTCCAAAATCCCAGCCCGTTCGCCAACTTCCCAATGCGGTTTTGGCTGAAAATCAAACTTCGGGGCCGTCCCCCAGCGCCGAACTTCCCTATTGTCCTCCGCGCCCTTCCCGACGGGCACGCTGGCATGGGGGATATTGGGAAGAGTCAGCAGCAAATCTTTCTGCTGGGCGTCCAGCTCATCGATTTTCGCATCCGTCAGCTTGATGATTTCAGAGACCTGCTTCATCTCCGCGATCAGGGCGTCGGCGTTCTGCTTTTCCTTTTTCAAGCGGGCAATTTCGTCGCTGGCCTTATTGCGCTGCGCCTTGCGCTTCTCATTTTTCGTAATCAATTCGCGCCGCTGTTTATCGAGCGCCCGAAAGCCGTCAAGGTCCAGCGTCATATTGCGCTTTTTCGCCATCTCGGCGAATACATCCAGATGTTCCCGGAAATAACTCAGATCATGCATGGTCCTGAAAGAATACCGTAGAGCAGCGCCAACCGTCGACTTTCCGCCTTCTTCGCGATCCATTTCTTGCGCTGTAGGGCCCGCCTTCTGAGGCGGGCCGTTCCTCTTTCCCAGGTGTACTGCTGGCTGGAACCTGTCCCGACTTGGTCGGGATGCCGGCTCTTGGGTCCCCCTTCGCATTTCGATTTCGGCTGTCGCAGAGTACGATCGGGACAGTACCCTTAGTCCTAGCGAGAAGTACCGGTCCAATTGAACCTCCCGGCCTAGAGACACCCGAGCGCTCCATCGGCACAATCGTAACTGTAGTTGGGAGTTAGGTTCGGTAACGGGTGGGCGGAATGATTATTGTGATCTTGCTCCTGTGCGTTGTTCTTCTGCTCGCGAGCGCAGTCGAACAACCGGCTCCCCCGAAGTCTCAAGACCGATCTTCCAGCTAAGTACCCTCCATCCCCCCACGCCAGAGCGGCCGGCACCCCCACCGGCCGCTCATTTTTTTTTGGCCACACCTCTTAAAGAAAGAAGGAACGGATGGGGTTGCTACAAGAAAGCGGGAACGATTCACGCGGCAAGCGGGAAGGACTGAGTGGAGACAAAATAAAAAAGGGGGCCGGTGCAAGCCCCCTTATATTGATTCGACCCCCCAATAACCAGACCATCAGTCGAGGTTGAGGTCCGGCCACCCCGGGAAGCCAATCTCATGAATTGTCTGTAACAGATGCACGCCTCTTGCCACCAGCCCTGTTTATCCGAAAACTTGTCCTATTAACTGAAAAATAAGAGGTTAGCGGCAACGGGCGCTTGGGAGACCCGGGAAAGCTGTCTGAAATCTACAAAATCTCACAGACTTAGGGCTGCTTCCTACAGAGTTTAGAACTTGGGAGCCTGCTTCGGTCCTTCATCCAAGTCACGCCCCTTGGGGAACGCCCGTTCGCGTCTCCCCCGCGGGGTGCCATTTTCGCCAGATCCAACGCCCTGGGAAGAACACCAGCACCACCCAGAGCAGGGTGACCGGTCCGCGGCTGATCACGAATAATGCGATAGCGGACAGGCTGCCAAAGGCATCGGATAAACCCGCCATCGCCGCAGTCCGAAATTCTGACGAAAGACTTTCCACCGGCGGCTTTACCTCTTCCCGCAGAGAGAGAAGTACTTGTGCAAAAATCACCCGGTGCTCGGTGGTTACGCGCTCCGCCTCCAGCCGCGCAATTTCAGCACTGACGTTTGAGAGTTGCCGTTGAACTTCCAGCGAGTTGCCGATTTTCCCACCCTTTGCCAGGATTCCCTGCAACCGGGCCAGTGTGTTCTGGGCGTTGACCAGCCGGGCTTCCAGGTCCGCACGCTGTTGGGTGATTTCGTCCGCCGTCTGCTCTTCGCGTTCTACGTTGCCCAGCGTCTTCAAATCGTTGACCGCGGCTGTGAACTCCGTTGACGGAACGCGGAGTGTTGCCGTAAGCATGCTGGAGGCGGGCTGACCTACCATCCGAAGTTTCGCCGCATAACCATGGTGCCGCTCCAGAATCTCTTCCAGGGTGGACCGCGAATGCGCAAACTCCTTCGTAGCGACGGCCAGCTCTGCCGCGTGGGCTATCAGCGGTGTCGCGTAGCCCGATTCGTCCGTAACCGGACCGATTGCTTCGCCTCCCACAGAAAGTGGTGCGGGACTCATCGTTTTGCGTGCCTGTTTCAGGCGTTCCCACTGCGCCTTCAATTCCGCGTCTGGCTGATTTCCCGGCGGAATGGGGGCGAAGGAAGAAGTCGGCGGCAGAGGCCTGTGGCCAACATCGGAAACAGGTCGCGCAATCCAGGACATCGTCAACAATCCTGTGCAGAGGGCAAATAGGACGAGAAGTGTTCGACGCGACGCGGGCAGTCCGCGAAACCAGCTAAGCAGGGAAGCAATCGTTGTTGTCATGGGTGGCCTCCAGTGCCATCGTGCTTAGAACGGAGGCTCACTACTTTCTTGCAGGAAAACTAAAGGCAGGTCAGGTGCCGATTGCCGCACGCAGCGCGTTCGCAATGGACTCCGAATACCGCTTCACATCTTCGTGATGTTCCGCCTCCACCATCACCCGCGCCAGCGGTTCCGTCCCCGAATAACGCAGCACCACGCGCCCGTTTGCTCCCAGTGCTTTTTGCGCCTCGCCCAAAGCGCGCGAAACTTCCGGCAGCGATTCCATGGGCGGCTTCGTCTTCACTTTCACATTCAGAATAATCTGTGGGTAATCCTTCAGCCCTGCCGCCAGCTTTTCCAGCGGACCCCGCAACGCAACCAGCGAGGCAATCTTCACGGCGGTCAGCAACCCATCTCCCGCCGGACTGTCGTCCAGAAAGATGATGTGGCCGGACTGTTCGCCTCCGAGATTGTTACCCGACTTCAGCATCTCCTCAAGAACGTAACGATCGCCCACCGCCGCCCGCGCCAGAGAAATCCCTTCCTGCGCCAGTACCCGCTCCAGGCCCAGGTTCGACATCGACGTCGCCACCACGCGATCCTGCTTCAATTGCTTTTGTGACTTCAGATAACGCCCGACAACCAGCAGCACTCCGTCGCCATTTACGACGTGCCCATTGGCACAAACGAATAGGGAGCGATCCGCGTCCCCATCAAACGCCACACCAAGTTCCGCACCCTCGGCAACCACCCTCTTCTGCAAACCCTCTAGGTGCAGCGAGCCACATCCGGCATTTATATTCCGCCCGTCCGGCTGCACTCCCATCGCAACCACCTCGGCGCCCAGGCTCCGGAATAATTCTGGCCCCAACTGGTACGCCGCCCCGTTGGCACAATCCAGCACCAGCCGCATTCCTGTCAAATTCGCCCCTGAAATCACCCGGCTCCGCAGAAAATCCAGGTACTCCACATGCAGCGCATGATTTGCCACCAGCGCGGGTCGCTCCGCAGGCGGCGCTTCCCCGCGCGATTTAAGGATCTCCGCTTCCAGTACTTCCTCCACCGCGTCGGGAAATTTCATGCCCGCGTGCGAAAAAAGCTTTACCCCGTTGTCATGATACGGATTATGCGAAGCGGAAATCACTACGCCGACCTGAAAATCATTTTCCCTCACCAGGCACGCCACACCCGGTGTGGTGATCACCCCCGCAAACTCCGCGCTTGCCCCAGCCGCCTGCAAGCCTGCCGTCAGCAATTGCGCGATGTGCGGCCCGGACTCGCGCGTATCCATCCCGATCAGGGCGTGCGCGGAGCCAAATTCTTTCTTGAGATACGCGCCGATCGCCCGCCCCGTAGCATAGAGGGTCTGATCATCCAGCGGCGGAGTCCCCGGTACACCGCGCATTCCGTCCGTGCCAAATAGTTCTTTCGCCATCGATGCATTACGCCTGCCCAGGCGCCTAACCTCGACGAAGTCTAGCACACGCCATGCGCTCCATTCCCTCGCCATTCGCCCGCTGCGTTTCCCCACAAACGCCACGTCTCGGTGAACTTCCTGTTAGCCCTCCGTTACATTTCCATCTCGCCCAGTCAGGATTGCCTCCGATTGTGCTAACGTGTCTGGCAGAGGAGCGCTCGGTGTCCAGTACGGAAACCCCGCAGACAACTGTCTTCCGCATCTCTGGCTCAAACTTCAGCCTGCGACTCATCGCCGCGGCTATCATTCTGTTGTTCTTCTACTATGCCGCCGGCGTCGTCATCACCCTGCTGCTTTCGGTCCTCATCGCTTATTTTCTGGACCCCGCCGTGGAATTTCTGGAGCGCTTCCGCATTCCCCGCACCATCGGCGCCCTGGTCCTCGTCCTGCTCCTGATTCTTGTTCTCGTCGCCGCAGGGTACACCCTCTGGCTTCGCACCTCAGACTTCGCCGCCGATTGGCCCAAGTATCGGGACATCCTTCACAACGCCACGAGCAAGGTGCAGGGACAAATCAATGACGTCGAAGGCGGCGTGAATGATTTGACGAGTTCCGGTGAAACCTCCAAATTGGTTGTCCCCACCGGAGAGAGCGGCGCAGTCCGCAATCTGGTGGTCCGGGGCATCGGCTCTCTTTATGCCCTCGTGCTCGAGGCCACCTTTGTGCCGTTCCTCGTTTTCTTCATGCTGGCCCAAAAACGCGAAGTCTGGCACGGCACGCTACAACTCTTTCCGGTCAGTCGGCGCAATCAAGTGAAGGAAACTCTCGAAGACTTGCGCGACGTTTTGCGCGACTACCTGATTGGCATGTCTGTGGTCACCCTGGTAGTGATCGCGTTAAGCAGCATTTTCTTCCTGATCCTGGGCCTCGACTATCCGGTTCTCGCCGGAATCACTTCAGGTTTGCTGAACATGGTTCCTTACCTGGGCGCCGTTCTCGCCTGGTTCCCGGGTTTCCTGCTTGCCGTGGTTAAGTGGAAATCCGTCAGCCATTTCGCCATCATTGCCATCGTGCTCACCGGCATCCACGTGATCGCCCAGAACCTGATCGCTCCGCAACTTGTCGGTCGCCAGGTACGTCTGAATGCTGTCGCCATTACCGTGGCGCTTCTTTTCTGGGGTTGGGTTTGGGGAGGTATGGGGCTGATTCTCGCCATTCCCTTGACGGCAGCTCTCCGCGTGATCTGCGACCACATCGATTCCTGGAAACCAGTGGCCCGCTGGCTAAGCGCGTAGCCGTTAGCATTGATTCCATCCAAGGAACTCTTCATGAGCGCTCGCTCCATGTGGTTAAAGTTTGCCGGTCTCTCACTCTTGGCCGTGACGTTCCTCACTTCTCCCGTATTTGCGTGGGGATGCAAGGGCCACCAGACCGTTGCGCTCCTCGCCGAAAAACATCTCACCCCGGAAGCGCGCCAACTTCTGGAAATGTTGCTCAAGGAAAATCCCATCGATCCTCAACTCAAACGCTATTGCGGCCAGTTCACCGGCAGCGCCCTCGCTGACAGCTCCACTTGGCCCGACGACGTCCGCAACACGCTGAAAAATGGCCCATGGCACTACATCGACATTCCCCGCGGAGTTCCCCGAGCCCCCCTTGCAAGTTTCTGCGGTGAGTCCGGCTGCGTTACTCAAGCCATCGCTGAACAACTTGCCATCCTGAAAGATCCCCAAGCCGATCCACGCAAACGAGCGGACGCTGCCCGCTACGTCATCCATTTCGTGGGGGATCTGCACATGCCATTGCACGCTTCAACCAACAACGATGAAGGCGGCAACTGCGTCCCGGTCCGCTACTTCCGCCGCAACCCACGCGAACACAATCACTCCTACACTCCCAATCTTCATTCCGTATGGGACGCCGCGATTCTCGAACGCGACATGGAGGGCGCGGATCCCAACGAGTACGCAGAATTTCTGGATCAGTCATTCAGCCCGCAGGCCGAAGCCTGGATGAAAGCTGGGGTTTACGTGGAAGATTGGGCGTGGGAGAGCCATGACTTGGCCGAATCTGTCGTCTACGGATACCTGGTGCCCAATGACCCGATCGAGCCGCCGGTGCCTGTTCATTCCTGCACGGACGACAACAATGTCGGCGAACGCATGTTCAATCTGCATTTTTCCGTCGGAGCAATCTACCAAGATGCTGCCGCCCCAGTCGTGGAAAAGCGAATCGCGCAAGCTGGCATACGGCTGGCGATGATCCTCAACGAAGCGCTCAAGCCACCCCAATCTGCGAACTAACGCTTGTCGTCAGTTTTGTTTTCTGGTGATTCCGCCGGCCGCAACGACGCCGAACGAAAAAGGACGGAGGAGGAAGTACGTTTTCCGGCATGCACCCGTTTCCGCTCGGGTGTAAACTCCTACTTCGCAGGAGTCCTTTTGACTTGAAAGTTCTTGGCTCCTCGCCCCCAGACCGATGCCTGACCTGATTACATTGGCGATTCCCGCTTTCGTCGCGTTGCTCTTTGCCGAAGCCGTCGCCGGCGCCGTCATGCGGCGCGAAATTTACGAATTAAAGGATGCCGCCGCCAGCATCACCATGGGCCTCGGAAATGTATTCGTCGACCTGCTCGCCAAGGCCATACAGTTCACCATCCTGACCTGGCTGCATCGTTTCGCGCTTTTCTCGATCGGCTTTCAATCGTGGGCCTGGGTCTTGCTCTTTTTCGGCGATGAATTCAGCTACTACTGGTTCCACCGCGTCAGCCACGAATGCCGTTTCTTCTGGGCATCTCACGTCGTGCATCATTCTTCGCAGCGCTACAACTTGTCGACCGCGCTGCGGCAAACGTGGACCGGCACCTTCACCAGCTTTGTGTTCTGGATCTGGTTGCCCATCATCGGTTTTGCGCCGGTGATGATCATGACCATGAAGGCGATCAGCCTCCTCTACCAGTTCTGGATTCATACGGAACTCGTTCGCTCCATGGGGCCGCTCGAAAAAATTTTGAACACGCCTTCGCATCACCGCGTGCATCACGGTTCTAACCCTCGCTACATCGACCGCAACCATGGCGGCACCCTCATCATCTGGGACAAGCTCTTCGGCAGCTTCGAGCCGGAAAATCCCGCCGATCCCCCGCGTTTCGGCCTCACCCAGAACATCGGCACCTACAACCCCGTTCGCATCGCCTTCCACGAATGGATGCAGATGTTCCGCGACGCCTGGACAGCCCCCGGTTGGCGCAATAAGTTTCTCTACGTTTTCGGAAATCCCGGCTGGCGTCATGATAACCCCGCGGGCGCGAACGCCGTCCATTGATCGCACTTTCGGGAGCCCGCATGAAAACTAACGAATTGGTTCTTGCGCTTCTCGACGAGGGCTATTCCCGCAAGACCTGGCACGGCCCAAATCTGCGCCAGTCGCTCAAAGGCGTCTCCGCCAGCCAGGCTGCCTGGCGCCCCGCTCCAGGTCGTCACAATATCTGGGAACTCGCGCTGCATTCCGCTTATTGGAAATACGCCGTGCGCCGGCGTATCGCAGGCGGGAAGCGCGGCTCATTCACTCTCAAAGGGAGTAATTTCTTTACAAGGCCGGAAAAGGGGAAAGCCACCGAAGCGGCCTGGCACGCTGATTTGGCACTACTGGAGAGGGAACACCAGGCGCTGGAAGCGGCCATCCGCCGTGTCCTCAAAACGCCGCGAGCCAAGAAACTTCTTCCTTTGCTGTACGGTGTAGCCTTCCATGACATCTACCACGCGGGCCAAATCCGCCTGCTCCGCCGCTTGATGTCCTGAAGAATTCTCCGGCTCTACTGCACTGTCAGCAAGGCCTAGGAAACTTTTCGCAATTCCCTCACGAGATCGTCCAGATTCGCCGCGTCCTGAAATAAGCGAATCGCCGCAATCCCCGTGGCGCCAACCGCCAGGCAATCCCCCGCGTTTTCCAATGTGATTCCGCCGATTGCCAGCACTGGAATCGTCAATCGCTCGCAGACTTCCTTCAGGCGCCGCACTCCCTGCGGTTCTCCAAAAGCCGCTTTGGACGGTGTTGCAAACACTGGACCAAAAATCACGTAGTCGGCTCCGCCCTTCTCCGCCTCTCGAGCTGCATCCGGCGAATGTGCAGAAACTCCCAGGAGAAATCCGGTTTCCCCGCAGCGCTGGCTCGCCAGGCGCTTCGCTGCCTCTACAGGGAGGCCGCGCTCACTCACATGCGCACCGCTCGCGCCAGTAGCACACGCCACATCCACCCTGTCATTAATGAGAACCGCCGAGCCACTCCCCGCGCATGCCATCGCACGCTCCGCTAGTTCCGCCAACTCCCGGCCGGACAGGTCCTTCTCCCGAATCTGGATCCAATCCACACCCGCCTTCGCGGCTTGCTCTATTTTTTCGAGTTGCAGCTTTCGGGCCAAGGCCGGCGTGTCCGCCAGGCTTCGGCGATCCGTCACGTAGCAAAGCAACGGTTTACGGGTTAGAGGGAGGGGGCACACGGGCTGGCACCGGACGGGAATTGAAGAACCCGAACCCTACAAAAATATCCAGGACGCCGATGCCGCTCACGATCCCGCGCGTCGCGGGATGCAGCACAACGTGCATCATCCAGGGATAGTGGTTCAGGAAATAGTTCTGCTCCCAGAATGCGGACCAGGGCAGATAGAGCAACAGCGCGCCCAATTCAAACAACAGCACGACCGTCAGCGCGCGCAAGATTCGATTCATCTGGTACCAGTAGGCCTTTGTTTTGGTTTGTGCGGCGTTCAGCGAGCTGGTTTTTGCAGCGAATGAATGCGTTCTGCCACGTCGCGGTAATCAATGTTGATCGCGTAAACCTGGGAGAAGCTCTTGAGTGCCGCGTCCAGTTCGCCCGCCGACTCCTGGGCCACACCCAAATCATACCGCAATGCCAGTTTACTTTCCGTGTCCATCCCGGGCGTCAGCAGCGCTCGTTCGTACCAGATGGCCGCAATGGCCGGCTGGCCCTTTTCCATGAATGCCAGGCCAAGCAGTGTGCAGCATTGCATGGCGTAACGAAACGCCTTGCCCCGGTCGTTGGCCTGCGCCACCTTCTGAAACTCTCCGATAGCCTCTTCCAGCAGGCCCATTTCCCGGAAGGCGATCCCCAGGTTGTAGTGCGTTTCAAGATCTTCGTCCTCGACGCCCATTTCGCCGAGTTCCGCGCGGAATTCGTCAAAAACTTCCTTGAGCGGCCCCGTCTCTCCACCCGCAGCGGTTGCCGACGATGAGTGCTCTCCCCCAAGGGCGCGCGCGGACTGAGGCGACCTTTCCTCTGGAGCATGCCCCGTGGGCCGCGTCAATTCGCCCAGGCCCAATTCGCCCATTTCCTTGGCCAAATCGGTCAGAAAATCATCGGTAGTAAATGCCTGGCCGTTAGCGGGCGCGGAAGCTTGCACCTTGTGCGGCTCGGGTGTCTGCGGCGCTGGCGGAGGAATCTTCGACAACATCTCGTGCGCCGGCACAATCGGCTCGGGTTCCAACACCAGTTCGAAATCCTGATCCAGATCAAGATCCGGCTCGGGCGCGGACTTTTCCGGCACGGTGTTCTGCGGCAGATCCAGCGCCGGTTCGCGTCCCTCTGCCGCCACCCCCGCGTGTTCCGGCGAAGGCAGCGTTGTGAGCTCCTCATCCGGCAGGAGTTCTTCGTGCTGCTTGAATACTTGTTCGGCAAGGGCGGCGCGTTGTTCCGCTGCGGTCAACTCAGTGGGAATTTCCGAGACCTGGCTGGCTGCCTCTTCCTCCATCGGTAAGTCGGCAGGGACTTCGAATTCAGGCAGTTCGCCAACAGGGTGCTTGCGTTGCGCCGGCGTCGATTGCTTCATCGACATCGCCTGGTCCAGGAACGATGACGCCAGATCCGTTTCATCGGACGCTGATTCGGCGGGAGCGGACTCACGGGCGGAAATCTCTTCCAGCCGCGCCCCGGGTTCCTTCGTTTCTTCCAGAAGTGAAGCCCACTCCGCGGAGAGGTCGACTTCCTCTGCGGTCGACTCGGCGGATACTTGAGCCGCCGCGATTACTTCCGGCGGTTTGGTAATTTCGATTCCGGGGAGTTCCGCCCTCGTTTGTGGAATGTGCGCCGGCGCCGCAACAGCGGCGTCCAGAGGCACGGCCTCAATTTCCAGAGGTGTTTCACTCGCCCGTGTGGCGGGAACTTCCTCGACAGAGGCTTTCTCCGCTTTTCCGACCGGCTGCACATCCACCGGCTGAGGCATCGCCGCAGCCACCGCGGCTGCAATCTCGTCATCACTCAAGCCCGCCGCGCGTTGGAAGCGCCGCCGCAGTTCGCCAAAACGCTCGCTGCTCCGCGAATCGCCGCGGCCCGCATGAATGTGCTCCAATTGCGCGGCGAGCTCCGCCGTACGCCGGTCATCTCCCGCGCCCAGCACGAAGTCCAGCAGCTTCTCAAGCGTCGGCGTGTGCATCGGAGCGCGGCGCAATATCGCTTCCAACAGCCCGATGGCTTTCTGCGTTAACCCGTAGCTGGCGAATAAGTCCACGTCCGTCAGCGATTGCGCGATAAATTTCTGGGTTTCCTCGTCGAGTTCCTGCTCGGCAAGCGCTGAATTGGCAGGAGCGGTGGCCTTCGCATTCACGTTCGGTGCGTCGTCGTGTAGCCCTCCGCGAATCCTCGCCGCCGGGGCTTGGGGGAGTTCTGCCTGAAGGTTCTCCGCGAGAACGGCAGGCTCCGGCGCGGCCTTCGGCTCCGCCGGCATCACGCCCATCTTGCGAAGCGCTTCGTTCAATTTGCGCTTTGCCGAATCGTTCTCCGGATCGCGGTCAACGAGTTGCTCGAAAATCTCCCTGGCGCGCTCCGTCTTCCCGTTCGCCAGCAATGCATCACCCAAATTCGCCAGGGCATCCGGCAAACGGAACGAGTCGCTCATGCGGCCGAATGTGTCCACCAGCCACTCGAGAGGTTCCAGCCGCCCCGGGAGTCGCGAAGCCAGGCTTTGCAACAGGTGCACCACGCCTTCGTGCTCTCCCGCATCAATCATCGGGATCCGGATGCGCGAAAGCAGGCTCATGGCCCTCTCGCCTTGCCCGGATTCCAGCAGCCCTTCGGTCACCTTTTGCGTGGCGGTGAAATTCTTTTCGTCGTGGGAGAAAATCCGCAGCGCCAGCGCGGTGGCTTCATCCCATTTCGTGGACTTCAGGTAAATGTCCAGCAACAGCTCAGCCGGTTCCCCACCCTTGTCGAGGTCCGGCACACGCTCGAGGATCTCCGCCGCCTTGCTCGTATTGCCAACCGACGAATAGCTGCGCGCCTTTACGATCAGTGCATCCAGGCTTTTCGAGTTGATCTGCAACGCCCGGTCTGCCAGCCGTTCACATTCCGCCTGATCGCCTCGCGCCAAGGCACGCTGTGCCCCCAAGACATATCCTTCCAGCGCTTCGCCCGGCTGCCCCATCGCCTGATACAGATCCGCCAGTCGGACTTGAATCCGTAGATTGTCCGGCTCCGCCAAAAGCAATTTCTTCAATAGCGCAACCGCCTCCGGTTGCTTGCCGTTCTTCAGGTGGAGTTCCGCAAGCTGAAGGAACAGCGGCCGGGCTTCGCTCATCACGCCCTGCTGCACGTACAAATCCGCGAGTTTCTCGAGCGGGCGCACCTCTTCCGGCGCGAGTTTTGAAATTCGCTTGTACACCGCAATCGCTTTGGTCAGGAATCCGTCGCTGACGAAGAGTTGCGCCAGCCGTTCGAAATATTCGATGGCCTGAAAGGTTTCGCCCTGGCGGATGTACAGCTCGCCGATGGTCATCAGCGTGACCTGGTCGCGCGGCTCGTACTTCAGGATTTGCTGATACTCCGCAATCGCCTGCGCTACTTTGCCCTGGTTCAGCAGCTTCTGCGCGGCTTCGACGTATTTGCTCTTGTTATAAGCCATGCCAAAAGACGACAGCTTCCCCCTTCGAAAGCCGTCGGCAACTTTCTCCTCAACTCGTTGCAGGTACTGGGACCATGCAACCTTACTTTTCTCACGCTACGCCCCCACTCCGGGGGCGTCAACGAAACCGCAGGTGCGTGTGAACAGGCAGTTATCCCCGTGGCGGATACGATACTCGCCGCGAACAAATAACGAAGGGTGGATTACGATCCGATCGGCCAGATCCCCAGCGGCAGCGCCTCTTGCACGGCTCCGGCCGCCCAGCATCCCGCTTCGCGAACGGGCGCGAACGAATGGCGGTGGAGGGGAGAAGGACCATGTTGGCGAAGTGCCTCTAAGTGATCCGGCGTGGCATAACCCTTGTGCCGTGCCAGGCCATATTGCGGAAAAACGGTGTCCCATTTTTCCATGCAGGCATCGCGGTGCGTCTTGGCCAGGATGGATGCGGCAGCAATGGAGACGCTGCGCGCGTCGCCTTTAATCAGGGATTTCTGCTCAATCATCACGTCGAGCTGCATTGCATCAATCAGCAGGTAGTCAGGCTGAATCGCGAGGAGTTCGAGCGCGGCCTGCATCGCCTGGCGGCTGGCTTGATAGATATTCCAAGCGTCGATACGTTGCGCATCCACTTCGGCGACAGCCCAGGCAACTGCGTATTCGTGGATCCGTTCCGAAAGCTGTGTCCGTCGCTCGGGAAGCAGTTTTTTGGAGTCGTCCAGCCCGACAATGCGCCGCTTCGGATTCAGGATTACCGCCGCGGCCACCACGGGACCAAACAGCGCGCCGCGCCCGGCTTCATCCAGACCCGCGATGCGGGTCCAACCAAGCCGCCGCGCCGCTCGCTCGAAACGAGAAGAGCAAAGTCGCGCCATATTCGTGTCGTCGAGCCTGAATTTTAGCACTCAAAAAGAAAAAAGGGACAAGCAATTGCTTGTCCCTTCGCAAAATTTCCCTGATGTTTCGCTTATGCCTTGGCTGCGGCTGCAGGTGTCGCAACATCTTCACGCGGTGCGCGCTTGATGCGGGCGGCCTTGCCCCGGAGATTGCGGAGATAATACAGGCGCGAGCGGCGCACGTTGCCCTTGCCCACGACGTCGATTGAAGAAATCGAGGGCGAGTGCAGCGGGAAAATGCGTTCAATCCCGACTCCAAAACTCACGCGGCGCACGGTGAAGCTGGCGCTGCTGGCCCGCCCCTTCTTCGAAATCACCACGCCTTCAAAGGTCTGGATGCGTTCCTTGACCTTTTCGCCTTCGCCTTCCAGGAGGCGCACATGCACCTTGATGGTGTCGCCCGCCCGGAAATCGGGAAGGTCTTTGCGCAATTGCGCTTCATGCAACTTACGAATAACCGGATTCATTTTCTGTATTCCCTGCAGACCCACTCAGGCGGGGCCAGCACTTCTGAGACAAACACCAATTATAAACAAACTACCACTATTTGCCTAGAGATTTTGAGCCACGGATTCGCGGGCGAATGCGCTACGCATTTGCAGCATGAGGCGACGCAAGCCGCATCACCGTGGCCGCAAACCGCTCCATTTCTTCCAGTTGCGGGCTGAATTGCAACAGCAGCAGGTTTGCCCCGGCCCGCTCGAATTCGGTTATGCGTTCCGCCACTTGTTCCGGCGTGCCAACCAGGCCTGAGCGCAGGCCGCGGTTAGAAACCGAATAATCTTCCATGGAAACACGCTGCTCAAGCTGCGTATTGGCCAGCCATTGCTGGTAATTCGCATAGCCGGCCGCACTCTGCTTGACGTCGGTGATGCGCCGCAATTCTTCCCGAGCTTCACGCTCGGTTTCGCGCACAATCACATACGCCGCCACGCCAAACTGCATCGGCGGCAAGTTCAAGCGTTCCCGCCGCTGCCGAAGATCGGCAATTCTAGTCTGGATCTTTTCAGGAGAGTCGCCATGCATCACGTAGGCGTCGCACTTCTCGGCAATCAATTGCTTGGCCGCTTCTGATTCGCCGCCCGCGTAAATGAGAGGTCGCGGCCGCGAAACTGGTTTCGGTTGCAGCAGATTTGCGTCCACGCGGTAATACTTTCCCGCGTAGGAGAAATTGTCCTGGGTCCACGCTCCATTCAACACGTCCAGCCATTCGCTGGTGCGCGCGTAGCGGTCATCGTGCTGCTCAAACGCAACCCCATACTTTCGCGCCTCTTCCGCCCACCAAGACGAAACCACATTCAACGAAAGCCGCCCGCCGCTTATGTTATCGATGTTCGCCGCTTGCTTGGCCAACAACGCGGGAAGATGGAACGTGGGGCGCACAGCCACCATCAGCTCGATTTTCTCGGTGACCGCTGCCAGCGCAGCGGCAGTCGACCAGGCATCGAGAGAAGGCGCTTGCGGCCCCTTGATGTCGTTGAGATTCAGTTCGGCGATCAGGGTAAGGTCATAACCAAGCGCTTCACTTCGCTGCGTCAATTTCTTGACGTAGCTCCAGGTCGCCTCCATTTGCTCATCTTCGATATTGCGCAGCCACCCGCCGAAAACCGGCATCCAGTATCCATAACGCATGGCCCGTTCACCCGGCCTTTCCGGTGCCTACAGCCTGTCGGGCCTGCTTCGTTTCGTGCGCTTGCGCCTCGGCAATCAGATAATCGGCCAGCCGCGAGTAAGGATTGAAACCGACGATGCGCTCGGGGTCAGCCACAAAATTCGACAGCGCGTTGACGTCGTAGTAGAGGAGCCGCCCATCGCGATCGTCGATCACATACTCAATCCCGCCAACTTCAATGCCCGCTTCGTTCATGATGCGTTCCACATCCTGAATCACCTGTCGCGGAGCAGCATAACCTTCCACCTGAAGCCCATTCTTCGGAGCGTCGACCGGGCATGCGGCACGCGACAATTCCTCTCCCTTGGTGCTCTGGCAAATATCCGCCGGGCAAAGATTAAAGGTATCGCCCGTGGTGTGAATTTGAATGGCGTAGAGGAACTTGCCGCCAAGCACTTCGACGCGAGTAATCACGCTGTCTCGTGCGGGGAAGAATTCCTGAACCAAAGCAACCTGATCGATTCCAAAGTAGAGTTGATTTTCCTCGACGGCGCTCTTCAATTGCTCGGGCCGGTCAAAGCGGACGATTCCCGCGCCACTACCGCCAATGTTTGGCTTCACCACCAGCGGATAGCCGATTTTCTCCGCGGCCGCCAGCGCTTGCGACGGATGGTTGATCACGAGAGCCTTCGGATATGGCAACCCCAGCGATTCGAGCAAGGTGAGTTGCAGTGCCTTGGAAGTTTCGTGCGTAAACGCGCGCGATCCGTTCACCACGCGGATGCCTTGGGCTTCGAGATGTTGCAAATAATTGAGCGTATAGAAAATCACATGGCCCAGCCCGCGCTGCCAAGCCGAAGGGCTCATGCGGTTGAACACCAATGAGTATTTCGGTTCATGCAGGGCCACATCATAGGAATGTGCGCCGGCGTGAATCTTCTCCCAGTTCACGCCGCGTGCGTCGAGTTGTTGAAACAACGGTCGGTACCAATCCGGGTGCTCATAGTAAATGCCAATCGGTTTTGAGAGTTGTACCCCGCGCACGGGGGCGCCGCTGGTTCCGCTCATGATCTCCTCTTCGACTGCCTATTTTTGGATGCGCGGTTCCGGTGATTCGTTCAGGATACCAAAAGGTCGGGCCGGTTTCGCCGGGTCTTCTCCGCGGCCTGCTGGGCGCGCCATTTGGCCACTTCGGCGTGATGCCCGCCGATCAACACATCCGGCACCTTCCAGCCACGATACTCGGCCGGGCGCGTGTAATGCGGGTAGTCCAAAAGAAGCCTTGACACGGGGGGACGTGAATTGCCGGCAATCGAAACAGATTCGCCTGCTTCTAGCTTACGGAAGGATTCGTTCTCGGTGGACGCTTCATTTCCGAGAGCTCCCGGCAGCAGCCGCGTCACCGCATCCAGCACAATCGCTGCGGGCAATTCACCACCACTCAAAACATAATCGCCAACAGAGATTTCTTCCGTGGCCAGATGCTCCGCCACGCGTTCGTCCACGCCCTCATAGCGGCCGCAAATCAAAACAATTCGATCCAGCTTGGCCAGCCGCCGTGCCTTTTCCTGCGTAAACAATTTCCCCGCAGCGGACAGCAGCACCACCGCCGTACCCGCTGCCCGCGCAGGGGCCTGGGCCGAATCGCCCATGGATTGTCCCAGCAATTTTTCCACTGCTTCGAAGAGCGGCTCCGGCTTCAACACCATTCCCTCGCCGCCGCCGAATGGACGGTCATCCACTGTCTTGTGCCGGTCCTTGGTGAATTCGCGCAAATCCTGCACGTGAATTTGCACGATGCCGGCTTCCCTGGCGCGCCGCACAATGCCATGGTCCAACGGTCCAGCAAAAAATTCCGGAAAAATGGTGATCAGGTCAAATCGCACGTTATTCGCCTGGGTTCAGGTCGCTCAAGCCTTCTGGCAGCGTAACATCAATGCGCCGCTCGGCAACATCGATGCGGCGGCAGATATCCTCGGCCAGCGGCACCAGCAACTCGCCCGTAGCAGTCTGCACCTGCAACAGCGGCGTGCCCGCCGTGCCTTCCCCCGGAAAAAAGACATCCCGCACCGTTCCGACCACGCGAGGCGCCTCTTCCATCGCAGATGCCGGAGAGGAGAGTTTCGTTCCCGCCGTTGGATTTTCAAAAACGGAGCAGCCAATCAGGTCGCTGACGAAATACTTGCCGTCAGGAAGTTTCACGCGGTCCGCAATCGGGATCAGCACCTCAAGCCCGCGAAGCTTTTCGGCGGCGTCAATCGAAGCGCATCCTTCGAAATGGAAAATCCCGTGTTCCGGGTGATTGCGGTCCACCCAGAAATTTTGCAAACCGATCGCTCGCGGATCGCCCTGAGGGCCACGGAGATAAATTTGCAAACGGGAAGAAAGTCGCGCGGGAAAATCGGTGAAAAGTTCGGCCAGAACTTCGCCTTTATTGCCGCGCGGACGAATGATGCGCGCAACCTGCACCCAGCCTTGCTCTTCAGCGGAGGGTTTCAATCTTCGAGTATCTCAAGCGTGAAGCGCTTGTGCAGCTTCATTCCGGCAGCGCCCAGGAGCGTGCGAATGGCCTTGGCTGTGCGCCCCTGGCGCCCAATCACCTTGCCCAGATCTTCTGGATGCACTCGCAGCTCAAGAACAGTCACCTGCGAGCCTTCCACGGCGTTCACTTGCACGCCTTCCGGACGATCCACCAGGGCTTTGGCAATCTCCTCAACAAGCTCCTTCATCTTGGCCCCCGCTTCCGTGTCCAATCGACGTAGTAGTCCGCATGGCCCCTCCTCCGCCGAAAGGAGTGCCAGCGAGTTTATGACCTGGACATGAGCAAGAGAGCTGAGCTTGAGCCTGAACTAAGCTATTTTTTGCAGCTTGAGAAAACTCCGAACAGTATCGCTCGGCTGTGCCCCTACGCCAAGCCAATACTTGATGCGATCGGAATCCAACTTGATCTCCGCGGGCTTTTTCAGCGGGTCGTAAGTCCCAACTGCTTCGCGCACACGCCCATCCCGGGCCCGGGTCCGCTCAATGACTACCACGCGATAAAACGGCTTCTTCTTTTTGCCAATTCTGGCCAAACGAATCGTTAACACTAAAGTACGTCCTCCCTAAAGACTTCCTATTCTACGTGAGTTCCCACCCGGCAGCAATCGCTGGTTCGCCTCCGAAAGTACCCTCGCATGTCTGAGTTCCACCGCAACTTCCGAACAATAAGCCCCCCCAGGCGGCCAGTTGGAACGGCCCGGAAGTGGCCAACCGGGGCCTGCGGTTATAATTACTCATCCTATTTTGTTTTGTGCCTTCGATATCAACGATTTGAATTTTGCGTTGGCGGGCGCCAGATTGCTCGACTATCCTTCCATACATGTTCACACCCTCACAGAAGGCCGCGCTGAATTGTTGCTGTATCTGTTGCGCACGTGTGTCTTCTAGTGTGGGGAGGCTGAACCTCTAAGCATCACGTCCAGCCCCAAGGAATCGCAGCCCACCGCCGGAGGACCTGGCAGGTGGGTTTTTCATTTCTGGGGCTTAGTCGTTGCGTGTAAGACCGGATGGCGCGGTAGCCAAGTGGTAAGGCATGGGTCTGCAAAACCCTCATCGGCGGTTCGATTCCGCTCCGCGCCTCCAACTCTCAATTCGCTTTTCACTTCCCTCGACCTTTGATTTAAAGTTCTTGCATTCCGCACTCCCCTCGGCAAGACTTCCGATAGCAATCCGGGTAGTTTCCAGGGCCCCTCCGCGCAGTTGACTCCCGGGTCCGCCCAGCAGCGGAGCGCTGTCATTTTGAAGCCCCTCAATTCCATTCTCCTTTTAGCTGCAGTTCAGGCGGCGTGTTTGTTCGGGCCAAGTTGTGTCGCGGCGCAAAGGCCCGGGCCGGCGCCGCAAACTCCCCGCGCAACCCAATTGGACGCGGCCACTGGAACCGCCGACCTGCTCGTAACCATCCGGGACGATAAGAAAGGCGAACTCTCGTATTCCGCGAAGGTGACTTTGCGAACACGCAATGGCGACCCACGCGGAGTAACAATATCCGATAAGGGCCGGGCTCGATTCCGAAGCATCCCTTTGGGCGAATACGAAGTGCTGGTGGAAGCTCCGGGCCACGCCACCTTACGATCAAATGTCTCCCTTGCTCGTGACGGAGAATCGCACCATCTCGACATAACAGTTCTTCCTGGTTCAGGCGCCTCTGGTGCGAACGTGCCTCCCCCGCTTTCCCTGCGAGAGCAAAAGGAACTTACGGCCGGACTGCGATCCCTTCAGGCCCAAAAATTGCGAGAAGCAAAAAAACATTTTCTGTCCGCCGCCAAAACTGCTCCCAATCACCCCGATGTCGACTACCTGCTGGGTGTGATCGGGGCTATGACCGGAGAGATGGAAACGGCAAAGCAATATTTTGAAAACGCGGCTGCTCGTTATCAGCATGTTCTTTCAATCACCGCACTGGGTGAAATTTTCCTGGTCGAGGGAAATCTTGATGCGGCAAAACAACGCTTGGAAACGGCGCTGAAAGTTGATCCGAACAGTTGGCGCGCCGACCAGTTGCTGGCGGCGGTGTTACTCAGCCAGCGTTCTTATGCGCTTGCGATTCAACATGCGGAACATGCGCTGCAACTTGGTAAAACCGAGGCAAAAGGGACGCGGCTGACTCTTGCGCAAGCTTTGACAGAGGCGGGTGAACGCCAGCGCTCGGTCCAGGTTCTGAATGAATTGCTGAGCCAGAACCCTACCCAGGAACAAGCAAAACAAGCCAGAACACTGCTTGATGCGAACGGCAGCGCAGCGCCTCCAGAAATCGCTGCCGCTCGGAAATACCTGAATCCTGCCTCCCCCGCGGCAAGCACTTCGAAATCCTCTCTGCCAGTGAAGTTCGATTACGCCAGTTTGCCCTTCGAGCCGTCGAGTTTGGCAGCTCAATATCAGCGATGGGTTCCACCGAACGTCGACGACGCTGTTCCCCCGGTGGAGACGGGAATGTCTTGCCCACTACATCAGATCCTTAAGGAAGCCGGAGAGCGTGTGGTTGAATTCGTGAATAACGTCGATCGCTTCTCGGCTACCGAAACGATGAACCACGAAGGCCTCAACGAATTTGGTCTTGCGGTGCATTCCGAAAGGCGCAGCTTCAACTATCTCGTCTCCATTCAGGAATTCAGACCTGGCGTCTACGATGTCCAGGAGTTCCGCGATGGGCTTACCACTCCCGACATTTTCCCTGAGCACGTGGCAACCGTGGGCACGGTTGCCCTGGTTTTTGTTTTCCATCCAAATTATGCCGACGATTTTGATTTCCGGTGTGAAGGACTCACACATCAGGGCGGGCAGGACGCCTGGCAAGTTCATTTTTCGCAAAAGCCTGATCATTCCCCTCGGCTGCGCAGCTACCGGCTCGCCAACCTCTATTTTCGCGTTGGCCTCAAGGGACGCGCGTGGATCTCCACCGAGACATTCCAGGTTCTTCGCATGGAAAGCGACCTGACTGGCACGGTCCCGCAAATCCGGTTACACGCGGATCACGAAGATACTCAGTACGCCCCGGTCTTGGTAAAGCGCAAGCAACTAGTTTTGTGGCTGCCTGTCTCGTCGGAGATTTTCTTAGACTTCAATGGTCATCGAATCCATCGTCAGCAGCAACTCAGCGACTATTTCTTCTTCTGGGTCGATTGACACCAGCTTGGAGTCTTGCCCTAGCTGATCTGAGAAACTCGTTTCCCCATGGACTCCTCTGGCGGAATATATTTGTCAGCCACAATTTGCAAAGAAAATCAGCTCAGGCGATTCAGCCCGTTAAAAGCTGCTGCCTTGTAGCATTCAGCGAGTGTTGGATAGTTGAAAACCGTGTTGATGAAATAGGTGATTTTTCCCTTCAGCAGCAGCACGGCCTGGCCGATATGCAGAAGCTCCGCAGCGTCTTCTCCGAAGATGTGCACGCCAAGCAATTCCAGTGTTTCCCGGTGGAAAAGAAGTTTCAGCCGCCCATCCGTATGTCCGGAGATCTGCCCGCGCGCAATTTCCCGGTAGTACGCGACTCCCACTTCGTACGGCACGTCGCTTTCCGTCAGTTGCTCTTCCGTCTTCCCGATGAAGGAAATCTGGGGAATCGTGTAAATTCCGTACGGATACCCCTCGGGATCGGATTCCATTTGCAGCCCAAACGCCCGCGCCGCGGCGATGCGGCCCTGTTCCATGGACACTGACGCCAGGCTCGGAAATCCGATGACGTCACCCACCGCAAAAATGTGCGGCACATTGGTGCGGAAATCCTTGTCCACTTTGATTCGCCCGCGATCGTCCGCTTCAATTCCGGCCGCCGCAAGATTCAGGCGGTCAATGTTCCCCTGCCTGCCAACTGCGTAAAGCAGCGCGTCGCCCACAATCCGCTTGTTGCTGCCCAGATGGGCGGCAACTTTTCCGTCCGGCAATTCTTCCACGCTTTCGACTTCCTCGTTCAGCCGCATGGTCGCGCGCCGGTCGCGCATGTGGTAGCTCAGCGCCTCCACCATTTCCGCGTCGGCAAACTCCAGCAAGCGTGGCCTCTTTTCCACGATGATCACGCGCACGCCCAGCGTGGCGTACATGCAGGCATATTCCACACCAATCACGCCCCCGCCGACGACAATCATCGTGCGCGGGATCACCGGCATGGACAGAATCTGGTCGCTGTTGATAATGTTCCGGCCGTTGATCGCCACATTCGGATTGGTGGCCGGCTTTGTCCCCGTAGCCACGACCACATAATCCGCTTCCAGTTCGCTGAAGCCCGTGCTGTTTTCCACCCGCAGGTGATGCGGATCAATGAACGAAGCCGTGCCATGGAACAATTCCACGTTGTTGCGGCGCAACTGGTCCTGCAACACCGCGGCTTCGTTTTCGATCACGCGGTTCACGCGAAAATTCAGATCGCTCATCGTGACATTTTCTTTGGTGTGGTGGTTTGCGCCGTAAAACGCCTGATCGTAAAAGCCGGAAAGATGCAGCACCGCCTCGCGCATCGTCTTGCTGGGAATTGTCCCTGTGTTGAAGCAGACCCCGCCGACTACGGATTGCTTCTCCACCACGGCAACGGCTTTCCCGATTTTCGAGGCTTGAATGGCGGCCCGCTGCCCACCGGGGCCGGAGCCGATGACTACAAGATCAAACGGTCGCATTTAAGGAATCCTGAACTTCTTCGGCGGGTACCGCGGGTTCTGCGGGGGCGGCTCCTTCCGCACTCTCAGTATAGGCGACTCGTAGCGTCAATTCCTTAATTCGTTGATTTTGTGTGATTCCGTATCCAAACCGCAAATTCCTCTTCGCTTAATTCACCTGCGGCCAGTCTCAGCATGGTTTGAATTTCGTCGAGAGGATCTGAGGAAAGCCGGTATCCATTCAGGCGCAAGAACAAAGCTGTCGCAATGAAAGCAATTCGCTTGTTTCCATCCACAAACGGATGGTTTCGTGCCAGCCCGAATCCGTAGGCGGCCGCCAATTCGGCCAGGTCTGCCGCCGGATTGTGGTTCCATTTGTTGATGGGACGCGCTAGTGCGGAATCGAGCAGGCCTGCGTCGCGAATCCCTGAACTTCCGCCGTACTCAGCAAGGCTTTCCGCCTGCAATAAGATTACGCCCCGGCGATCGAGCCAGACCGGCTCGTTCATTTTGCCAACGCCCGGAGCGTCTCCCGATGTTCTTTCATGATTTCGAGGCCGAGTTTCACTTGTCTCTCGACTTCGGGATCGTAAGGCGTCAACAGGTAGCCCTCCGGAGTTTCCGAGGCAAACAGTACATCGTCTTTTTTCAGCTTCAGGCGATCAAGAAGTTGTTTGGGGAGGATGACGCCGGTGGAGGTGCCAATGGAGCGGAGCTTGAGTTTCATAAGGCCTCCTAGATTACCATAAGTATTATAATACAGGTCCAGGCTCCTATCCACGTTGTTCTTTGAGTCTTAGGTCGCCTTCGCTTATCGCGTGAGGCATGGCGCGGCTGCGACTCAGCCCATTCCAGCCAGTTTGCCGAGACCCTTCATCCGGGAACGCGCGGCCATCGCGCCGTACTGCTTCATCATCGTTCGCATCTGCAGGTATTGCTTGATCACCTGATTCACGTCCTGCACGGTGGTGCCGCTGCCCTTGGCGATGCGCTTGCGCCGCTTGCCATCAATCACGTTGTGGTCGCGGCGTTCTTCGTTGGTCATGGAATTAATGATCGCCTCGACCTGCTTCAGCTTGCCTTCGTCAACAGAGGCGTCCTTTGGCAGATTCTGCAGCGGCCCGACTTTCGGGAGCATATCCACCAACTGGTCCAGCGGGCCCATTTTCCGAATCTGCTTCAGTTGATCGCGGAAATCCTCCAGCGTGAACTCTTCCTTGCGCAGCTTGCGCTCGAGTTCCATCGCGGCTTTCTTGTCGAAAGCCGATTCCGCGCGCTCGATCAGCGACAGGATGTCGCCCATGCCCATCACGCGCGAAACGATGCGCTCAGGATAGAACGCTTCGAGCGCATCGTACTTTTCGCCGAGGCCGACAAATTTCACCGGCGCGCCGGAAACCTTGCTGATGGATAGCGCCGCGCCACCACGCGCATCGCCGTCGAGCTTCGTCAAGATCACGCCCGTCAGTCCCAGGCGCTTGTGAAATTCCCCCGCCGAACGCACCGCGTCTTGCCCGATCATGGCGTCCGCGATGAACAGCATCTCGGTTGGCTGCAATTCCTTCTTCAGCGTTGAAAGTTCGTTCATCAATTCATCGTCGATATGCAGCCGCCCGGCCGTGTCCACAAGGACCACGTCGCTCGCGGAAAGTTTCGCTTCCTTGATTGCGCCGCGCACGATTTCCAGTGGCTTGTCCGTGCCCGTCGCCGGCCAGAGGGAAATGCCGATCGCCTTGGCCACCTGAGCGAGCTGCTCTCGGGCTGCAGGACGATACACGTCCGTGGAAACAACGATCGGGCGATGCCCATGCTGCGAAAGCCATTTCGCAAGTTTGCCCGTGGTGGTGGTCTTGCCGGAGCCTTGCAGCCCCACGATCATCCACACCGAAGGAGGCCGCGAAGCAAACAGCGGCTTGGCATGCTTGCCCAGAAGGTTGGTTAATTCGTCGCGGACGATCTTGACCACCTGCTGGTCCGGCGAAAGCTGCAGCATCACTTCGGTGCCCAGCGCCTTCGCGCGAATGTTGGCCAGCAGTTCGTCGGCCACGGCGACGTTCACGTCGCCTTCCAGCAGCGCCTCGCGTATTTCCACCAGCGCCGCGTCCAGGTGCTCATCGGAGAGTTTGCCCTGCCCGCGAAGGTTCTTGAATGTTCGTTGCAGCCGTTCTGTCAGGTTTTCAAACATGGGTGTCTTTGGCTCTTATCGATGCCTCCATTATTGTACCGCCAGCCGCGCCAGACTGTAGCCGCTGGCTTTTAAGCCAGCCCACCCTGCTTGCCCTGCTTGCCGCAGGCAGGCGCAGGAGGGCAGCGCTGTTGCGGTTGTAGTGGCCGATCTTAAGATCGGCCACTACAGAATCGAATTGATATGACCAGTCCCCCTCCCCCGGGTATCGCGTAAGTGCGGGAATGACTGGACTTGCGAGAGGGCCGCGCGTCCCTCTCGAAAGGCGCTCGGGACAAGCGTGTGGGAATGATTTGACTTAGCCGCGAGGCCTATTGGGACAGGGAGTAGCGCGGTGTGTACCAGCTGGTAACTCCCCCTCCCCCCTGTTTTTCGTAAGTGACCGAAATAGTGGAGTTGAAGTCCTTTGGTTTCTATCAGTTTTGAACTGGTGGAAACACGGGACTTAACTGAGGAAGGTTTTCGACCGAGAAGGGGCGGGGCGTGTAGAGAAACCAATCCCCGCGCGAACATGGCCCATTCTATCGTGTTAGTAACAACTATACAATAGTATTCTGTAGTACTGGGACGATTTTTCGGGGTAAGAGTAACGGGCAGGGATCGGAAGTTGAAAGTCAAAAGGTTAAATGTTGAATATCCAGGAGAAAATGAAGAGCTGAAGCGACCCCAAGACCCGGGTACCAAAAACCGGAACTCGGGGCACCCGGCTGTCCCGAAGGCCAGTTAACTATCCATCTAAAGTACTAGCGACAAAAGGTATGGCTAGGGTTGAAAGTGGGTTGCACAACGGAGAAAACTGCCGAGGAGAATCAGATGAGCCCGAAAATCGGAAAGCTGACTCTAACCTTTGCCGCTATAATCTTCGCGGCGTCCATAGCGTCAGCACAGACGCAGACTCAGACGAACTGCACAGCTTCGAACTACGGTGGAAGCACTACGAATATCGACTGTTCGTCCACTACCACCGCGCCGCCTCCGCCACCGCAGCCGATAATTTCCCCTCAGACCCAACAGCAGTTGAACGACTCGGCGGCTAATTTGGGGAGAGCCATTGCGATGCGGCGTGCTCAACATCAGGCTCAACGACAGCAAGAGAAGAACGATCTAACTGCCGTCGTCTATTGCCGCCAGAATCCCGCTGGCGGTTGGACATTCGCTAACAAATCTCCGATGCCGTGCGAAACTCTCTCGAAGAATGTGGTCGCCTATTGCACTGTCAATCCCAAAACTCACCTCTGCAAGGATGTGGCAAAGCTTGCTCCTGCGGTTCCGGTTGCCGCTGATGTGCCACGACCTCAGCCACAGGTTCAGCCACAGCCTCAACCGCAGCAATCGCCGGTTACGCCACCGCCAGCACAGAACATGGCCGTCGTGCCGCCGCAATCGCAGACGCAACCCGTACCACAGCCCCAACCGCAGATGGTGAATGTATCGGCTACTCCCGCCCCCGAAGAAATTAGTGTTGCCGAAGCTGCTCGCCGAAATAAGGCAGCGAAGGCGAAGGAAAATCAGGCGCAGCCAAGTCAATCACAGCCACAAACGCAGGACCAAGCACAGCCACAGCAATAATGTTCGGTCTCCCCGCTCGCTATCGACCGTTCGGAGAGTCTGTGTATATATCTGCGTAGTTATGAACCGAACTCTGTTGAGACCCCGAACCTAAGGGGCAGGTCGCCTTCGATAAGAGCGAAGGCCACCCGGGGAACTCAATCCACAAAGGGTGCGCCACCCGCCCATGACAATCTGCTGATAGCGTGTGTGAAAATCACATCCTATAATAAGCATCGCTCGGCTCCTTTCTTCCGAGCCCTGGTCGTTGAACAGCTACAAAGTCTACTCGGTCGAGGGAGCCGACGCCGTCATCTAATCAGCCACCCAAATTTCAGTACGGTTCGATTATCTCAACAAGTGGTATCCTCTCTCGGTGGAAAATCGTCAAGACCAATCTCCAGAAAATCGAATTGGCCACCCGCCCACTGTTGGTGAGAGTGAGGCTTTAAGAATTTTGATCGTTGACGATGAGCCTGCAATTTTAGAATTCCTAACCCCATTGATAGGTGCGTGGGGACACGAGGCTGTCCCTAAGCTGCTTTCAAGCGAGGATGACGCCAAGAAGATCATCGAGACTGTCAGGACAACCGCATTCGATGTCGTGATTTCCGACGTTATGATGCCCGGAATGGACGGCTTGCATTTGATTGAGTCGCTCGCCCCAATCTCCCCGACGACTGTTTTCATTATTTCTGATGCAGGCGCTTGTATCGAGTGTTCAGCGGAACTTAAGAAGAAGGGACTGTTGGTTCAACCCCTGTTGAAGCCATTTGAGCGCCAACAGCTTCAAGCGATGCTACATGAAGTTAGTTCAGGGTACGGACGGGATTTTCGACGGTTGCAGAGAGGCAGAGTCAGAGTGGAGGCACAACCATTGCTGACCGATGGAGACCATCTAGCACAACTTCTAGAGCCGATTGTGACGGAATTCGTGAAAGGGTTTGATCTGGGCAAAGCACCACTCAAATTATGGCCGGACCTGATACGTACTGCACAGCGACTCGTATTCTACGGTTTACGAACACATTGCCTGCTATTCGCTAGTCCCTACCGCCAAAGTGACCAATCAATGGACCTCGATGTTTTATATGAGAAATGGCTGGTCAAAAGCCTCACGGTGTCTTCCTCTATAAGAGGCTACGATGCAGATTGCCGCGGGATTCCCGGATTCGTATTCGATATGGTGTTCAACAACGAGGTAGAACCGATTCAAAAGCAACTGGCTCTGGGGTGGTGGAGAAAAACGAAGAATCGAGGTAAGTTTCGGCAGCTATTCGACTCTGGAATCCTTCTTGCCATGATGCACGACATGAATGCAAAGGAACTGGCAGACTCACGCAACACGGTGGCGGGTGGCAGGCCTTTAACCGCTGAGGACTAACTCGCGGGTGGCCCGGGCAAACTCGGAAAGGGTTGATTGCATAAGAGCGAAGGCTCCGTTCGGAACCGAGTATGCTTCTGTTTGGAGAACCGAAGCTATCGGTAGGAAGGAGCCTTCGATGATTCTTA
>JGI12635J15846_10000242_pt1 | contig 43178 bp, 37 predicted proteins | sample BlaSpr_A8_OM2_M2_FD_15846 | JGI IMG/M metagenome (IMG submission 15846)
TGCGCGATTGTATATATCAGCAACTGGTTTCCTCAGTATCAGCGCGCTCGCGCATTTTCTTTATTCCTTGTTGCGACTACCTTGTCGTTCATTATCGGCGGACCGATCTCTGGACTTATCCTTTCGATGCCTAACCTCTTGGGCATTGGCAGTTGGCGATGGATGTTCATTTGTGAAGGCGTTCCTACGGTGGTCATCGCGATTGTCAGTTTTTATTATCTGACCGACCGGCCAGCGCAGGCGAGCTGGTTGACTCGCGAACAACGGACTTGGCTGCAAGCAGTGCTCGAGCGCGAACTGGCATCCAAAAGCCTCCATGGTATCTCGAAGGTCAGCGAGGTGTTTGCCGACGGGCGTGTCTGGCTGCTTGGGTTTAGCTTCTTCTTGGTCAACATTGGTGTCACAACGCTGCTGTTCTGGCTGCCACAAATCTTGAAGTCAGTGTCTGGACGAAGCGATCTTTCCGTTGGGTTTCTCTCGGGGATACCCTTCGTGGGAGCGGCCTTCGGACTACTCTTCAATGCAGGCCACTCCGATCGTGCCGGTGAACGGGTGGGGCACATCATCGTTGCATCCCTGGTGGGTTCTGCCGGCCTCTTGCTCTGCGCTCTCTCTTCCGGTTTTTGGCTGGGCTTTGCCGGCCTTTGTATGGGTGCGATTGGGCTTTGGGGCGCCGTCGGGGTCTTTTGGACTTTGCCCACTTCCTATCTTTCAGGTTCTGCCGCCGCCGCGGGAGTTCCACTGATCAACTGCCTCGCCTCGATGTCTGGGTTGATTGCTCCGTATGCCATCGGCTGGATGTATACGAGATTCCATACCTTCAGCATCGCGCTCACTCTAGTGTCTGGCTGCGTCGGTCTGTCCGGTTTTGTGCTGAAGCTACTGCAACCTCCCGAACCACAACCGGCGTCGTCGCCCCTCAGGGGCGAAACAGTTTGATGAAAAATGAGTCTTGGGTGCGAAAAGCGCAAGATATTTCCAATGACTTACGGCACGACTAAAGGCCGTGTTCTTTCACAACCGTGCCAGCATCAGAGTTTTTCAAACCGGAGAGGGCTCGCCATGTCGATCGAACGCATTCAAGCTCAATCGCGGATGTCGCAGGCCGTCATCCACAACCGAATTGTTTACTTGTCGGGTCAGGTGGCTTTGGGCGCGGTGGGCGGTAGCGTGGCTGAACAAACCAAAGACATATTGTCGAAGATTGAAATCCTCCTGGCAGCAGCGAGAAGCGACAAGAGCAAAATTCTATCAGCTACGATCTGGCTCACAGACATGTCTGCATTCTCGGAAATGAACGGCATTTGGGACGCCTGGGTTGTGCCAGGTGCGACCCCAGCGCGTGCCACAGTTGAAAGCCCTCATTTGGCGTCTTCGGACTTTAACGTTGAGATCGCTATGATTGCTGCCCAATCTTGAAATATGTAGGCCAATCACGCAATGGGACGAATTCAAGAAGGAAAACAGTTCAGTGAAGCACACACCGCACACCTGCATGCGCTCACCGACTGGGAAGCGTTCTGTCGCTTGTAGCGGAGGACATTCATGGACTCACCAACGAAGATCGCCATCGTAACCGGCGCTGGCAGCGGGATCGGCAAGCATGTCGCCGTTGCTCTTGCTCAGAAGGGCTACTCGGTGGTTCTTGCCGGCCGCCGCAAGCAGCCCTTGGAAGAGACCGCGCTCGCAGTGAGGCAGGCCAATTCCCAAACGCTCGCCGTGCCTACGGACGTCAATGATCCCGCCTCCGTGCATGAGCTTTTCGCGAAAACAAAGGACGCTTTCGGTCGGCTTGACCTGCTGTTCAACAATGCTGGCGTCTCCGGCCGCGCCCTGCCGCTCGAGGACTTAACCTACGAACAGTGGAAGTCCGTGGTCGATACTAACCTCACCGGCACATTTCTCTGCACGCAAGAAGCATTCAAAATCATGAAGAGCCAAGAGCCGCGCGGCGGGCGCATCATCAACAACGGTTCGATTTCGGCGCACAGCCCCCGGCCGAATTCCGCCCCCTACACGGCATCAAAACACGGAGTTACCGGTCTCACCAAAGTTACTTCCCTCGACGGCCGAAGATACGACATCGCCTGCGGTCAGATCGACATTGGAAACGCGTCGACCGAAATGACGGAAAGAATGAGCCAAGGCGTTCCGCAAGCGAACGGCACGATTGCGGTCGAGCCCACGATGGATACCGCAGACGTTGCACGCGCAGTCGTATATATGGCCTCTCTTCCGCTCGATGCCAATGTCCAATTCATGACCGTCATGGCGACCAAGATGCCCTTCATCGGCCGCGGTTAATGTCACATACGGGGCTGGAGAACTCCTGAACTGTTCGCCACGCGAATTCAAACGACATCTCGATGACACCGGAACGCCGGCAATTCTGGGAAATTCGCCGACCCAGACATCCCTCTAAGTGGGCAAAGGCGGCGTAAGCGAAGTCTCGCTAGCAGGAAAAAGCTGCCTAAAATCGCTGACTGCTTGCCTGTAACTGATGTCATAACGACATCGGCCTCGCAGCGGACCGAGTACACTTTGCGCTATCCAACCAAGAAAGGCTCATCACTTTGTCTCCGTGCCGGTAACAGTCACTTCTTCCGTCGCATGTGCCGCGTTCAAGTTGTCGGACGTGAACTTTACCGCTTCGGTCAACACTGCTGAGGAGTTCGATCCCGGCGAGGTCACCGGACTGAAATCGACGGCGAGCGTGCAGCTGTCGGCCGCTGCCAGCGCAGCGCTCGCCGTGCAGTTGTCAGCCAGCGAGTACTCCGGAAAATCCACCGGGTAGCTTAGCGCCGAGAACTTCAGCGCTTCATTGCCGATGTTTTCGATCTCCACGATTTTCGGGCTGTCCTTGCTCGTCGTGTTGATCCTTGTCGATTCAAAGCTCAGCGTAGGCGCGGCCGTGCGGCCGATTTTCAACACGTGCTCGTTGAACGTATTCACCACATAGAGATTGCCCGGCCCATCCAGCGCAATCCCGCTCGGAATGTCCAGGTTCTGAGCGACCGTAGTCTGCACGCCGCTGGGCGTCACTTCATACAGATCGTCGGTGCCCGCATCGGTGATGTATACATCGTCGGCTGCATCCACAGCCACAGCCGTAGGATCGATCAATCCGGTGCCCAGTGTAGTTTGTTTGCCGGTCGGTGTAACCTTGAAAACTGCCTGGTTGTACGGATCGGCCACGTAGACATTGCCTGCCGAGTCCACTGCCACACCATTGGGCGTGTTATATCCGGTGCCGACCGTGGTCATCTTGCCGCTCGGCGTTACCTTGAACACGGTCGGGATAAACGGATCGCTGACATATACGTTGTCCTCGCCATCCACCGCCACGCTGAAGGGGTATTGAAAATTCTTGCCCACTGTGGTCTGCACGCCGCCGGGCGTCACCTTCCACACTACTGCCGCCTGGCTATCGGCGATGTAAACATTGCCCGCTCCATCCACAGCTACGCCGCCCGGAACTTCAAGCCCGGTGCCCACTGTGGTCTGCTTGCCCGCCGGCGTTACCTTGAAGACTTCCTGCAGGCCGATGTCAGCAATATAAACATCGCCCACAGCGTCCAGGACCACGGCTTCAGGACTAAGCAACCGGCTGCCCACGCTGCTTTGCGTGTTGTTTGTTCCAAAGACCAGTTGTGGCCCGCTCCCGATGCCAAACACTGGCACTGAGGAGAGTACGGCGCTCGTTTTACTCGCGCCAGAGAAGAACACGACCGCGCCCATGCGCAATCCTGCAGCGGCCGGCTTGAAGGTCACATTGACGGTACAATTCGTGTCCGCGGTGTAAGTCGTGGCCGTGCAGGTGCTCCCGGACGCCTCCGAGAAATCCCTGCTCGCGATGCCGGTGGTCAACACGCCGATGCTGCCGACCTTGGTATTCGCCGCGATCGCGAATGACAGCGAAACCGCTGCGCTGCTCGCTCCCAGTGCCTGCGAGCCCATATTTACGTTATTCACATTAGGCTTGGTTCCGTTGAAGGTCACCTGCGCGTGCGCGGCGACCGGTAGAAGCGCGCAAGCCAAGGCTAGAGGGAAGAGGTTCAGCATCCGACGGAATCGCGGCGCGTGGTAAGAAAGTGCATAGGGTGCGGTCATCATGGCCTCCAGAGTTCTGTGTTCTTCACGTCTTCACTTCTTTCAATCTTGCAAACGCCCACTTCTAATGCACGGCCTCAATTCCGCGCCGCCAGCACTTCGTAGGGGCGCATCATTTCGTTGTCCTCGTGCTCAAGGTTGTGACAATGCCAAACGTAGCGACCGGCGTAGCCCTCAAATGGGACGATGATTCGGGTCACTGTCTGGCCATCCACGCGAACCGTATCCTTCCAGCCCATTTCGTACGGGTCAGGCGGTCTTGCCGGGTCTCGATAACGCAGCGTGCCGGTCGTCATGTACTGGAAGACATCGAAGCGGCGGCGATCGAGAATCTGGAACCGCACCATGTGCAAATGAATGGGGTGCACATCGTCAGTCAGGTTCGCCAGCTCCCAGATTTCCGTGGTACCCAGCACTGGTTTCTCGGTGATGGGCATATGCCACCGCGTCTTGTTCAACAACATCCCACCGGATGCGGACATTCCTTTTTTTAGCTCATCCAACGTGAGCCATCTAGTTTTTACCGCGGAAGACTCTGTGGTACGCGGCACCGGACGCAGCCTGGCCGGTAACTCGCTCGGGTCCGACACCGCGGCGGCACTGACACGAAATTCCATGAGCGTGAAGGCATCGTCGGAAAGCAAAACCCGCTTCCCGCGATGCGGAGCGAAATCGACGACCAGATCCGCGCGCTCCCCCGGTCCCAGCAGTACATGCGTTATCGCCACCGGCGTGGGGAGCAATCCCTGATCGGTGCCGATCTGATAGACCTCAATCTCCTGGGGCCACGACAGCCGAAACAAACGGCCATTCGCGGCGTTCACAAGGCGGAATCGATACTTGCGCGGCTCAACCTCGAGATAAGGAAAGATCTTGCCGTTGACCAGCGGCACCTCACCTAAGACCTCCGGCACCCACGAGTACGGATAACTCAGCTGGCCATCGCGCTGCAGGTGGCGATCAAAGAGCACGAGGGGAACCTCGTACTTGCCATTGGGCAGCTGTAATTGCTGCTCCGCCTGATCACGAATCACGTGCAGTCCCAGAAGTCCGGCATAGATGTTCAGCCGAGTAATACCGAGCGCGTGGTCGTGGTACCAGAGCTGGGCCGCGTCCTGCTGGTTGGGATAGTAGTAGGTGCGCGATTGACCGGGAACGGACCAGTCCTCGGGATATCCGTCACTTTCGGGAAGCGTCTTGGCGCCGTGCAAATGCACTACAGTACGCACTTCGGGTGTGTCGCGACCTGCGCCATGCACCGAGTAATCGATGGGAAGAAAGTGTTTGGTCGGTAATTCATTTGCCCACTCCACGAACAGGCCTTGGCCGCTTTGCGTGTCGAACATTACGCCGGGGACCGAACCGCCATAGGACCACAGGTTGGTGGGTGGCAGATCGCGATGAAGTTGGGCGGTGATGGCGCGCATAGGCACACGGTAGAACGGCACTCGTTTGCCGGACTTATCAGGCAAGGCGCGTTCACCCAGCGGCTTCGCGACCACCGGGAGGGGCAGCGGATCGACGAAGCGATCCAAACTGTTTGGATCGAGGATCGGAACCACGGCCTTCGCGTCACGCCGGGTAGTTTGGGAGAAAGCCCGCGGGACCATTGCCCCTGCAGCAGCAGTCGCGGATTGGCGAAGAAATCTGCGGCGGGTCGTCAAGCTATCAGTCTCCACTGCAGTCGAGTCGAAAGGGGTTCTTCGCGCCGCTGCACTTCGTTCAGTACCCTGGTTGCACTTTCGCTTACATCTGTTCGGAACGCGACTCGGGTTGCCGAGGATGTTGACGAGCATTTTTTTCCGTTCAAGAAGGGCTCCGACAGATGACCAGTCAATGCAGATCGTGGGAGAAAATCTGGGCACTCGACTGTCGTCGAGCGCCCAATACCAATTCAGCTCTCGTGGAATGATTGTAAGAGTGTCCACGGACTGGACACCTCCAGCTCATTCCAGCCGTGCATCATTGAAACAAGTCCGAGAGATCGACTGTTTTCGCGTCCGCGGCGGCGCCCAGGAAAGGCCCTACGCCGAAGATCTCCTCGATCGTTTTCAGTGTGGAGCTATGGTCGTAGTGGATGCTATTGCTGTAACCCTTCTTGCCCGCGCCTTTGGCAAACGGCGAAAGTAGGAAAACCGGAATCGGACCGTCGCTGTACTGGTCGCTGTCTTCGGCCTCATCCCAGACGACGAATATCGCACCACCTTGCTTGTATGCATCCGACTGCATAATCACCGGCAGATTCTCCTTAAGCCACTGATCCGACCGCAACGTATTATCTGCTGGTTCCTGTGCATCACACGGAGAAATACCCTCATGTCCGTCATGGCACAGGTTTGGGGTAACCAGGTTCATCTGCGCTGTGGTGTGGTCAGCCAGGTCGGTCGCTAGTTGGTAAAAGGGCCTGACGTGCTCGATACATTCGGTCGACTGAGGATTCAACCCGTCGTTAATGTCATTGAAGTACACCACAGCGAGGTGCTCCACATCGAGGTAGCTGAAATCGAGGGGGCAGTTGTCGAACACTGGACTGCCAAAATCCGGCTCCGCATAAGCCCTCCAGGTGATACCCGCATCTTCCAGAAGTCGTACGAGGTGCTTGTGGGTGAACAATTGGGGCTGGCCGGGCTGGGTATCCGCGACCACGCCGAAGTTGGTGCCTGCTTCCAGCCACAGATAATTCGGCTGGCTGGGATGGTTTCCGGGAGGATTGTAGTACTGCTCTGGGTGCGCCGATATATTCACCAACGTCCCATTGATATACGGGGCCAGTGGGTTGTCTTTGATATCTGGGTCACCAAAGGATGCGCCGGCGTCGTCGCCCGTCCAGTTGTGATTTTCCATCATGATCACCCACACGGTCTTTACTTTGCTCATTTGTGATTGCGCAAACACCGGCGTCACGACAAGCAAAGACAGGATAGTCAAGACTGCTCGCACACATTTCATGGACACCTCGCTCAAGTGTGGTTTTACAGAGTTGTGGAGTCGATGAACCCGTTTTCTTGGATCAGCTCCGACGTATTTTGAGCGTAATATGCCCCTCGGAATTGCTTGTCAATGGCAGATAAATTTTCAATGAATTTTCTGTTGCACAGCCTGGGCGTGCGTCCGATGTGAACAGTGCCGTCTTCAGCGGACGAATTTCCGGACCGCGTGTGTTATCCCGACATATGCGCTACCTACAGAGGCGTTCTACTCGCGCGCCAACGCAACTTCCGTATATAAAACTCCAGACGCCCGGCCAGCTTTCGGGACTTCCCAGAACCAAACTTCTCGGCACTACCCGGGTCCAATTCAATCCCGATTTGACGGGAAGTGCGCCAAAGGAGCGTTGGTTACCGTTGCGCGATGTCCTGCGCCGGCACATTCAAAACGTAGTGAAACGCTTGAGGCTGTCGGCTCACTATTTTCTTGAGAAAGGTCGTAGACGGTTGGACACGGCATAAGCGCAGCTGGGCCTGAAAAACAGCGTGACGCTGCTTTCAATGTCGCACAGAAGCTTCAGCCCTTGTGGGGCAAAGGGAGCACGCTTATGGGCAACGGGTGGAACTATGAACGCGCGCGAGCAACGATTGTCGCGCTCGGGTATCCGTTACATCCTTCAAAAGTATCTCGTCAAAGCACGAAACAAGCGCTCCAGCCTGAACCGGATAGTGAGTCCGCACACGCTCCGCCACACAAAGGGAATACACCTGTGGCAGAGCGGAATCTCGCTTGACATGATCCGCGACTTCCTCCGCCACGTAGATGTCAAAACAACCCTTTCTGCGCACAATAGCGTTCGGTGGTCTGAACCGATGCGTGCCCAAGCAAAGCAAACCATCCTTTGGATTCTCAGCTAGCGGTGCTCCGTTCGGCGCGCCAGATTTTTTCACGGCCTTTCATTCGATACGTGAAACGGTGCCCTCGCTCGCGACACTATTCCTTGGTGGGGTAATTCAGCAGCGTACACAGAGGATAGGGACCGTCATCTGCTTTGGCCCCACGGTTCGCCTCGGTGGCCGGCTCGCGAGACTCCAGTTCCCCAAACACGAAGTTCAGTTTTGCCGTCGTGCTGTATGGGGGTGTCTCCCTCGCCATAGAGTTCGGTGGGGTCTATAGCAAGCTAAACGATAGAAAGCAATCTGGTCGAGAAGACATACAGCGTATTTCGAGCAGCGGCGTTCGCCGCCGAGAGGAGAATGAAAATGTCGTCCCTTAGTTTTGCGGATGTAAGGCTTAACTACGATCCAGCGGCACCTCAGCAGCGCTTTCGCGATGCCGGCTTGGAAGCGGCGTTCCTGAGTCCGTCAGCACAACTTCCTACGGCTCCTTTGTGGCCTGAGGGCGGCGCTCCCAAGGCTGTTCCGCTGACGCCTGCGCCGGCAGAAACCGACGACCTCACACGATTCGAAGGATATGACGCAGTGGTGGTCACCTGGACTTCAGCCGAGGCCAGCGCACTTGCGGCTTTGATGACTCCATCTCATCCGATCAGCAACTGGTATGAATACCGCCACGATGTGGCTGCTTATATACCGATGGTGACAGGGAAGACGGCTCCATTCAACGATTCGTCTGCAGAGATGCAGCGCTACTACCACAGCCTTGGGCTCTACTTCCCCTGTCAGATTGGCAGCGCCAAGGTATTGCTCATCAAGAGCGGATTGCATCTTGCTTACGATGGTCCCGCAATACCCGTGAAGAAGCTGATTACGGAAATTGCAGCTGCGGTCAAGCCAAAGATTTTCATGACGACAGGTACTGGCGGTGGAGTCGGAGCGGACGTTTTGCTGGGGGATGTGATCGTCGGCGGACATGTGCGCTTCGATTGCACGACACAATTCAAGAATGAACCCTGGCATAACGCATCTTTCAATGCATCGACGTTGCCGGCTGGTGGTGTAAGTGCGGCTACGCCGGCTCTCCTTAAAACCAATGCATCGCGTATTCCTAATGCGCGACCCACACCGAAGATTTGGTCCGATCCGACGGATACGATCGTAACGACAGATTGCTTCGCTTTCGACGACTCCACGGACCATTACGGACTTCAGGGTCTCGGTCAAGTATGTGAGATGGGCGACGCCATGGTGGCCAGTGCACTGCAAGGTATTGCAGGACTGTCGTGGTACGCGGTCCGCAACGCTTCCGATCCTCAGATACCCAACCCGAACGACAACTTAAGAGAAGCCGAACAGCAAGCGGCACAAATTTATGCCAAGTACGGCGGTTTAACGACAGCAGGAAGTGTGATTACAACCTGGGCAATTGTTCAAGCAGCAACAACAACTGGCGTCGGCACACATCCTCGAAAAGCAGGCTTCAAACTCGGGCGTCTGCCGCGCGAGCGGGATCCGCAACTGACATAACTGACATAAATCGAGGAATACACAAAAATCAAAGGAGGATACATCGATGAGTAACGCTAAGAAGTCTTTTAAACTGGGCCGACTGGCTCGGTCGCATGATAAACGCATTCCCATGTTGCACACACTCATGACCGGCGCCGGTATTGTGCCACAGCCGGTGGTTCCGTCGGTGGACTACACGCAGGGAATGCCTCCAAACCTCGGGATGATGTTGAACGACACGCTCGGGGACTGCACATGTGCTGCCTATTATCACGCCATCCAGGTTTGGACCTTCAATGCCCTCGGAGCCCAGCAAATAGCCACCGAGCCAGACAGCGATGTCGAGGAATTGTACGAGCAGGCATGCGGCTATAAACCAGCGCAGGGTGGAGAGGGACCGGGAGGAAACGAACAACATGTCTTGACGTTCATCCTCAAGAAAGGTGCGCCCTTCGGGCCTACGGGTCAGCAACGGCAACAGATCAATGCCTTTGTCGAAGTCGATGTGAAAAACACTGACAACATCAAACGCACGATCAACGACTGCGGCGTGGCCTACATCGGCTTCAATGTGCCGCAATACATCATGCCGCCGGGCCAGAATCCCCTTCCTGTCTGGGATGTGGATCCCGCAGCCGACAACACGATTGTGGGCGGCCACGCAGTTGTTCTGGCTGGGTATAACGCCTCCGGAGCGCGAGTGATCTCCTGGGGCGGATATTACACGATGACATGGGCGTTTTTCGCTCAGTTCGTAGACGAAGCCTACGCCATCGCCGATCCTGACTGGATCTCCGCAAAGAAGACGACTCCCGGTGGTCTAACCCTGCAACAATTGGAGCAAGCCATGCAGGCGCTGAAAACCGAGCCGGCAGAATCGAGCGGTGTCAGAGTGCCGCAGCTGAAAAGGGTGGGTTAGCATCGCCAGCTGGCAGCCTCGTGTGACATCGATCTAGCCCCCCACCTAAGCGGCGGGGGGCTAAGTGAGTGGGTACGCGACATCGGGCTCGAATTCACGCTTCCGCGGTGGCGGGGAACGCGATGGTAGTTTCGCCAAAGTACTCCTGCGGTGTTCGTGCTCTGTTCCTCTTCGACACGGATCGGCCCAACCGAAAGGCAATTTATGTCTACTCCGAAGAGTCAACTTCCGCTTGCCGGCAGTGAGCGTGCTCCGCTAGAAGGAGCGCGAGAGATAGGTCGGGACCGTTTCGAGTTGTCCCGCCAACCTTCTGTGAATCGCTTTGCGTCCGCAACGGGCTGGTGAGGAGGTAGTTGTGATGGACAATTGGCGCAAGGACGGGTGGCTTAAGGGGAAGTACTATCTGGGCCTGCTGCTGGCTGGAGGGCTCGCTGTTCTGCTCGTCCGGGCGGAGGAACGCCGAGACTGGCCCGCCGCCCAGGCCAGCCTCGTAATAATCCTGTCACTGTTGGCGCTAATGGCTTGGGTCTGGTGGAAAGAAAACCATCCTGCGTGTCAATTGCCAGTCGAGGCTAAGACTTATGATCGAGCTACAAACAAAGCATTGCTGTGCGTCGCCATCGGGTTCGCCGCCCTCATATTAAACGCCAATCGGAAGGACCACTGGGAACACGGGGGTGTGGCTCGGGCAATCGGGTATGGGGCGCTGGTCGCGGGTGCTTTTTTCATCGGGGGAGTGCTGTTAGGTTACCTATTCGGGCTTCGCCCAGCCGCCTATTCTCAGGGCCAGTCGTCCAACTCAACCTCGCCGCCTCCCACCAATCTCGAGGAAATTGCAGATTGGTTGACGAAGTTATTTCTTGGAGCCGGTCTTGTCGAGTTGACCCGTTTGCAAGGGCCCATTAAACAGCTTGCTATTTTCATGGCTCACGGAGTAGATGCTCCACGGAACACAGATCCGGGCAGCCCCGCCATCGCTTTGGCCATCATGGGTTTTTTCTCGGCCAACGGACTTCTCTACGGCTATCTTTGGACGCGGTATCAGCACGCACTTAAGGAAGCGGAGCCGTCGGTTGCTGCGAAATCCGCCCCAGCGGATGCACACGAGTCTCACACAGGATAGCCGGAAGTCTCTCTCTAGGAACTAGCGCGGCATCCGGTTCCCATCATGTTATACTCGCGCGGCTCGCAGGGGATCACCGCTAGCAGGGCCAGGGCGTGGGCAAGGCACTGTTAAAGGACGCGATGCTGCGCACGCTGCAGTCGGCTGATATTGCCGGCATACGCGCGCTCGTGGTGCATGCGAAGGACGAGGGAAGCGCGGCGCTTTTACCTGAAATTCGATTTCGTCCCCTCCCCTTCGGACCCGATGCATCTCTTCGCGCTACTTAATAAGGACGTGCGACGGATTGTCTCGGGGCAGTAGCGGGCTAGCTACTGAAGGCGCGGTCGAGGAGGGAGGAGAACAAGTGCTCGGCCTGACGCAATGGTTGACCACCTGCGTGCGCTGCAGCAGCAGGAGTCACACTTCATGAGAACGCCTTGCGATGAAGCCGTAATGCGATCAACCGGTGGCGGAGGCTCTTGTAGGGCAGAGGCGAAAACCTGGATACTCGTCGCGACTATTCTTGGCTCGAGTATGGCTTTCATCGATGGCACGGTCGTCAACATCGCTCTACCCGCAGTTCAAGCCAACTTTCATGCAAGCGTAGTCGATGTGCAATGGGTGGTCGAGTCTTACGGCCTGCTTCTAAGTGCGCTGATTCTTGTCGGAGGTTCTCTCGGGGACTTATTCGGGCGCCGTCTGATATTTCTAGTCGGTATCGCGATTTTTGCAGTTGCGTCGGCAGTTTGCGGTGCCGCCTCGGGCATTCATCAATTAATCATCGCGAGAAGCATTCAAGGTATCGGCGCTGCACTCCTGGTGCCTGGCAGTCTGGCGATTATCAGTGTGGTTTTTGACGAGGAGAGTCGTGGTCGCGCCATTGGTACCTGGTCGGGCTTTACCGCGATCACTACCGCCATTGGACCGGTTCTCGGTGGTTGGCTCGTTGAGCACGGCTCCTGGCGGTGGGTATTTTTCATCAATCTCCCGCTCGCGGCTGCGGTGATAGCCATTTCGCTTTGGCATATTCCGGAGAGCCGTATGGCCCGTGCGGGCCGCATAGATTGGTCAGGAGCTCTGCTTGCCACCGTTGGGTTAGGCGGCTTGGTTACCGGGTTCATGGAGTCGGTCAACCTGGGTTGGCGAAATCCTCTGGTCTTTGGGAGTTTGATTCTAGGCGTCGCTTGTCTTGTCGCCTTGGTAGTTGTCGAAAATAACGTCACTTCACCGATGCTTCCGCTGGCACTGTTCGAGTCTCGCAGCTTCACCGGTGCAAACCTGCTTACGCTGTTCCTGTATGCCGCAATTGGAATTTTCTTTTTCTTATTCCCGCTGAACCTAATCCAAGTCCAAGGCTATTCCGCCACAGCTGCCGGTGCTGCCGTCCTTCCGTTGATTTTGCTCGTCTTCTTTCTCTCTCGATGGTCCGGCGGACTCGTCGCCCGCTATGGTCGGAGAATTCCACTGATCGCCGGTCCGCTCATTGTCGCCTTTGGGTTTGCTCTGTTCGCGGTGCCGTCGATTGGAGAGAGTTACTGGAGATCATTCTTCCCGGCGATCATAGTTTTCGGGTTTGGAATGGCGGTCACGGTAGCTCCTCTCACCACTGTCGTTATGAACTCGGTGAGTAAAGACCGCATCGGCTCGGCTTCTGGAATCAACAACGCCCTGGCGCGTGTAGCTGGGGTACTCGCGATTGCAGTATTCGGGATTGTGATGGTGAAGGCCTTTGGTTCTCAACTGAATCACAGTCTGGCTCATCTTTCGCTATCGCCTGCCACTTTGGTGGAACTCCATGCCGATGAGATCAAACTCGCGGGCTTGCAAGTCCCCCTCGGTCTCGATGTCAGGACCAGCACTGCAGTCAGAGAATCCGTCAAGGAATCATTTGTATTCGGATTTCGAACTGTCATGTTGGCTTGCGCAGGGCTGTCTCTGGCAAGCGCTGCCGTAGCGTGGCTGATGATTCGGAATCGTCCTGACTCTTCCGAGGTATCCGCGATACGATCCGTGTCCTAAATAATGAAACGGAAAAAAGCAAACGATCGCGGGCCACTGACGGCTCGCGGCAGGGAGATACCAGTAACTCAGGAGCGCCTTCAGCGGTCCGTTGAATTAAAAGAGTTCGACGGGTGCCGCATGGCCCGAAGCAGAAGCGAGTCGAGCATCCCTTGTAACTAACGCAGCTCCGAGCTTCTCGGCAAGCACAATGTAGGCAGCGTCATAGGCAGAAAAATTGTGACGGAGTTGCCAGATCCGGGGTAAGAACACGAGATGAGGATATCGAGTAATACGCAGATCCAGCAGATCGCGGACCGCCTCGTCAGCACGATGTACAGAAACCACCGCTTGTAATGCTAGACGCCGCAATACCTGCGTGACCTCAAGATCTAGGAGGTGAGGCGCGTGTAGGGTTTCGTTACGCGAATAAATTCGGTTCTCGATGCGCTGCCCGGCAGATGTCTGAAGAAGCCAGTCAACTGCGGCAGACGCATCCAGGACGATCATCGCGCCTCGCGCTCTTCTCGAACTAAATGAGCGGTATCGATCTGCGCCGAAACCGGTCTACGTTTGTGCAAGCGCTCCCGCAATTCCGCGAGCGTTGGCCTCTCTGCGATTTCCTTGATCTCAGCCAACAGATAGTCCGAAAGCGACATACCCGCCATGGCAGCGCGAGCTTTCAGGCCGCGGTGCAGGGCATCGGGTACGTTACGAAGCTGAATCATCTTGGCCATGTTGCAAGCATACTTTCATGTTATGCACATGTCAATTGAGACTTGGCGAGGCGACTCAGATCGGTTCCCGATAGCGGCGCAGCCGCACCGCTGCTGCCAGGAAGACCGCGGCGACTGCCAGGCCGATCCACAGACCCGGGCTGCTCAGGAAATGAGCGGCGGCGATATGTGTCATTGGATCGGTTGGGAACATATCGGGTGATGTCGGGGCGACAGTCGGTACGGCCCCTATCAATCGGGACCCCACCATGGCCGCGAAGTGCCAAGTGTGGAAGGCAATCTGCTCGACCCCGGCAATCGCTACCAGCGGCAAGGCCGCCCACAGAAATGTCGCCCGGCGCGGCCATCCGGATACCAGCAGCAGCCAGCAATAAATTGGTGCGGGCCAGAGCGCATGGGCTGTGAGAACGTGGTATAGCAGCAGCCATGACATCCGCAAAAACGACAATCTTGTCCACAACGTCGCCACGCTCAGGCCGCTCGCGAGCACGACCGCGCTGCTAATCAGCAACATGAGCCACTGCAGGGCGACCGTGATCGCAAAAGTCAGCAGTGGCAAAATCACGAGCGGGATACACGCTTTCGCAAGCACGGTGGTGACATCGGACACCGGCAGCGACTTCCAGAAGAGAATGCTGCGGTCGCGCCGCTCGCCGTGCAACGCGTCAAGACAATAAAACACGCTCACGACGATACCGGTCAGCATCATTAGACCCGCCGCCATCTCGTATGGCGCTTCAGGATGCGCCGGATTGAGCTGCAACGGCTTTTCCCAGATACCCACAATCGCGCTGAGAGAGAAGGCGAACAGAGCGACTCCCGCGACCCCGAGCGGCGCAACGTAGATGAAACGGTTCTCCCACAATTCGCGTCGCACCGACCAGTACAAAACTCGAGTCGCCGGGATGATTGCCGGCGCGGCGCTTTGCGATTGGAAGGATTCGGACATCGCGTTGGATTGAGTACTCATTGACCCGCTCCTTGGGCTACAACACCTTGGGCTACGATACTTTGATGGCCCATCACGGCAACGAACAAGTCGGCGATGCTCGGCGTGCGCACGTCGCCGAGGCCCGAGAGAAGCCCGGCGAGTTGCTGGCGATTGACACCCTCGAGCGCTGGATCGAACTTTAGATCGAACAACAGGATGCTGCGACCGATCGCCTGGCGTTCGTGCATCGGCTTGAGCGCCCGTGCCGCTGCGACCTTCTCGGGATGCACGGTCACTTCCAGATAGCGCGACTCCAATTCTTCCATGCTGCATTCGAATACGATGCGGCCGCGGTTGATGAACATGAGATCGGTGAGGACATGTTGGACCTCTTCCACCTGATGTGTCGCCACTACGATGGTGCGGTTACGATCAAAGTAGTCGTTCAGCAAGGAATCGTAGAATTGCTTGCGATACAGGATGTCCAAACCCAGCGTCGGCTCGTCCAGCACCAGCAATCTCGCGTCAATCGCCATGACCAGAGCGAGATGCAGTTGGGTCACCATCCCCTTCGACAATTCCTGCACCCTGCTACCGCGCCGGATGGCGGTCTTCGCCAGAAAACCCTCCGCCTTGGCGCGGTCGAATCGCGGATGCACGCCGGCGAGATAGTCGAGCGCCTGCGAGACCCTGATCCAGCGCGGCAGCACGGCAACGTCGGCGATGAAGCAGACATCGCGCATGAGCTGATCGCGCTTATTCCAGGGGTCGCGCCCGAGCACCTTCAGTTCTCCCTGATACGGCGTGAGGCCGAGAATTGCATTGAGCGCCGTGGTCTTGCCGGCGCCGTTCGGACCGACGAGTCCGAGGATGCGGCCCTCTTCAACGCGCAGATCGACGCCATCGAGAGCAATCGTTGTTCCGAACGCCTTACGGAGACCGCGAGCTTCTATGCATGCCATGGCTTCAGCGCTCCTCCTCTGACGGATCCGGCTTCGCGGGCTTCAATGGCGCAGCCTTCGAGGACGGCCCCGAGCCATTCAGTAGCTCTTCCGCTTTCAGGCCAAGTCGCAGGATGGTGGCCTGGATCCTCGGCCACTCTTCGCCCAGGAATTTCTGTCGCTCGCCCTGCAGCAACATAGCGCGTGCGCCCATATTGATGAACATGCCGAGGCCGCGTCTGGTCTCGACCAGACCCTCATCCACCAGTTGCTGATAGCCCTTGAGGACCGTGAGCGGATTGACGCGATATTCCGCCGCGACGTTGCGCACGGAGGGCAGCGGATCGCCCTCCTTGAGCACCCCGTCCAGGATCATCGCGACGACACGGTCGCGCAGCTGGCGGTAGATCGGCTGATTATCGTTCCACTCACGGTCCATCGGTTTTCCACCGTAAACGTTAGCAGAGATAGCGCGCGCCTTAGTTGGTCCGGTGGAGGTCGAAGTGCGCGTGGATCGGCTTGTCCTTCATCATGAACGTCCAATCCTCAGTGTGATGGTTAGCGTCGATGATGGTGAACACCGAATGATGCATGTGATACTCCGTGCTCCCGCTGATGTCCTTGAACTCGAACTCGACTGTTTTGCCGTCGGGCGACATCTTGCCGGTCATGCGCGGCCGGTTTCCCGCGTCGCAATAGTGAATCAGCGTGAGCTGGTCTCCGTCAACGTAAAGCATCGTGACCGGATGATCGTACTTTGTCGCATCCAATGGCGTTCCTGCTTCCTGAAGTTCGTGCACGAGCGTGTTTCCCCTCGAGGTCACGCGCAGCGAGACGTGGATCGGCTTGCCGTCCGACATCTGCGGCATCTCCGGGACGTTGACGGGGCCTTCCCACTCTCCCGCCAGGGTTTTCATGGTTGTGAAGGATTTCTGCGCCTCGGACGGCACAGGAGCTACCGAGGGCTTCTGCGCGTCGGACTGCGCGAAACCTACGGTAGAGAGCGACACCAGGACAGCGGACAGCAAAAAACGAAGGGATTTCATGTTTCATTCTCCTCACGAAGTTCATTTTTTCCTTTTTCTTTGCTCTCGGGCCAGGGTGATACGCTCTGGCGCGATTAGCTCCAAATGAACTCGAAATTCACTGTTATAGTTAACTATAACACTATGTAACATGTCAAGCTATTTCTCGTATTTTCCTTGCCCGCCGCCATCCGCCTGAGGACAAATGGACTCGTGGCTCACTGGCGAAAAACCTCATTTCACTTAATCGGCAGTGCGGGCCCGCCTCCCGGCGAACGACAAGGTCAGAGGATCCACCACCCCACACGCAACACCCGCGGCCAAAGTCCTAAGCGCCGTTGCGATTGATCTTCCCTTCCTCTTCGAAGCTCAGATCATTGGCGAAATCAGATCATTTGCGATCAGGCGAACCTGTGGTACAAGCGTATGCTCGCGAACAGCTTGATCGGAGAGGTGGTCGACTGACGCCGGAAGAGCGAAACCACGCCCGTTCCCGTTGTGCACGAATTGGTAAGGAGAAGGACCAGATTTCGCGAACAAATCTACCCCAAGACCTGCATGAACTGATCGAGCGGCAGAAGGCAGAAGATCAAAAATGGATGACGGAGCAGGGTTGGAGAAACCCATGAACCTGACAGGACATCAACTACTGTAACCGTCACTGTTGCAATCATGATAGCGGCGCTCGGAGGCGGCTGGAATATTCAACAATTGCCTAACCGCAGAGTTCGACAGGTAAAAGAGAGGAATCTAGGATGATGTTGTTTGCCAATAATCCCGTGAGGAAAAATGGCTTTGGTGTGGTGAAGTTTGTGAATTTCATTTTGCTCGGCCTAACCGTGGCTTCTCTACATATTCAGGGACAGACCGCGGCCGACGCGACGGGTCCAGTCATTGACAATGAGCGGGTCGCGGTGTGGGACATCGTCCTTACTCCTGGACAGCCCACCTCGTTGCAGCGCCATGAAAATGATTTCGTCACGATGTTCCTGGTGGGCGGAGACATTCGCACGACCGACGTGAATGGCAAGACGAGCGTCGTTTCGCACAACTTCGGCGATGCCGTCTACGGCAAGAAAGGAACCGAAGAGAAGGAAGAAGTGATTTCGGCAAGTCCCGCAAGAGTGATCGTCGTCGAACTCAAGGATCATCCCGTCCCGCCATTGGTGAATAAATCAGGATATCCGGCGGCCTTCCCGCGGCCGGGGTCGAAGAACGTGTTAGACAACGAGCGCGTCGCGGTTTGGAACTATAGCTGGACGCCGGGGGTACCGACGCCAATGCATTATCACGATAAAGATATCGTGGTGGTGTACAGATTCGAGGGTTCCCTGAAGTCAACGACACCCGACGGACGGAGCGTCGTGAATGACTACAAGTTCGGCTCGATCCGGTTCAACAAGGGTGACCGGGTCCATTTTGAAACACTAGTAAAAGGTCAGCAGAGCGCAATGATGATCGAACTGAAGTAGAGGATAGTGATAGGGCAACGTTTCCTCCTCGCCGAATCCTCGCGATAGGAGTTTTCTAAAGTGGCTACTATCGCGTAATTCTTTGGTATCGCCTCGCCAAACTCACCAGTTCTTGACTGACTCGCGGAGAATGCCCGAAAGAGAACGGGCACTTGTTCGTCAAGATTCAAGGACACGCTTCCGGAGACTCTTCAGCTAGATTTAAGGAGCTATCGATATCATCCTTAGGATGCACGTCGGTGCTCTACACTCCCAGTACTCAATTCGAGAGAAGCAATCGCGTTCTCAAGGCTCTCGATGGTGCGGTGCGATAGTCCTGGCGATGGCCGTTTTGCTTGCCCCTGCAGCCCAGGCGCAGGGTGGTCCGCCGTTTCGGACTGACGATCCTGAAACTCCCGGCAATCGGCACTGGGAGATCAACTTTGGTTGGATCGGCGACCGCAATCCCGAGGCTGGCGCGTATCAGGTGCCAGACTTCGATATCAACTACGGTTTGGGTGATCGGATTCAGTTGAAATACGAAATTCCGATTGCCATCGAAGAGACACGCCCGCAACCTGCGACGTCGACCGAACCGCCGGTCCCAGGCAGCGTGATTGGCGGCCTCGGCGAAAGCTTGCTCGGGATTAAGTGGCGTTTCTATGAGCATCATCCGCACGATCCATGGGTGCAGAATCGCTTTGGCACGGGTCTACCGGCTGTGTTCGGCGGTCACGCCGATAATACTGAGCCTGCCGCTGCCTCGGGGGACTCGCCGGGAGAAGAAGACTCGCCCGAATCGCAGGTCAATTTCAGTGTGTCGACCTACCCGCAGTTGTTTCTCAATAACCCGACCCGCGCGGTCCAGCGCGGAGTGGTGGCTGCCGGCCCCACATTCTTTCTTCCGGTCGAGGTCAACGGTCGCATTGGGCCCATCCGATTGCTCGGGGAAGTGGGTTACAACTTCGGAAACCATTCGGTGCCGCAAAACTGGGGGCGCGGCGTATTGGTTGGGCACGAGTTCAGCGACCGTACCGAGGCTTACCTCGAGCTCTACGACCAGCAGGATGCCAACCGCATTCCGCCAGGCCGCGGCGTGGGACAATTCGCCACAGGTTACCCGAAGCAGCGAGAGACAACATTGGGGCTGGGGGGTCGGCAGGCGCTCAACAAGGCAAAAACGTTGAATCTGCTTTTGATGGGGGGCCGAAGTTTCCAGACAATTTCCCCAACCAACGGCCAGCCGAGTTGGATCGCATATGTTGGGGTACAGCTTCTACTTGGACCAAAGGAGCCAGTCACGCCGCAGGTCGAGCAGAAGCTGCCCGACGAGAGTAAGCCGTAGCTGTTATTAGCCGTAGCTCGCGTGAAAAAACGATTAGCGCGTTATAGCAAGAATGACTGCCCCACTCCCAATCAGGCTGCCACCCAATAATTTCCCTTTCGTAAGGGATTCTCCCAACAAGGGCCATGCTAGAACAATGACGAATGCAACGCTCAGTTTATCGATGGGGGCCACCTTCGAAGCGGGCCCGCTGGCTAACGCTACGAAAGTAGCAGAGCCAAGACAGCCCGGTCGCTCCACCCACGCCAGAAGGAAACCGAAACTACGACGGTCGAGCGTCGCAGTCTGCCTGTGCGACCCGAAGGTGAGTGCAATTGCCCATGCGAGCAGCAAAACTACAGTTGTCCCGAATCGCAGTCGCTAAATTCGGTTCGACACGCGTTACGCCCATCTTTGCCAGAAGAGCTGTCGCAGCGGCGAAGAGAGCGGAAAGCAAAGACCACGTAACCCAAGTCATAATCTTCCCAGACAGCGCCAAAAGCTGTTCAGCTAGGCTTAAGCAAGCTTTGAGACAATATCTACGGGTTGTTTTATCATGCGGGTGCTTTTGATCGAAGACGAGCATAGGCTGGCTGAGAACATCGTTGCCGCCTTGCGCGAAACAGGTTTGGCGGTGGATCACGCCTCGGACGGAGAAGCCGGTTCGCATCTGGCAGAGCAGCGCGTTTACGATGCGATCGTGCTGGACCTGATGCTTCCCGGCAAGAGCGGTCAATGCGTTCTCCAGGACCTGCGTCGAAAAAAACTCCATACTCCAGTACTGATCCTCACAGCCCAAGAGGGTAAAGAGTCTGTCGTAAATCTCCTGAATGCAGGGGCGGATGACTATCTGGGAAAGCCATTTGATCTAGGGGAGCTTCTCGCCCGCATCAAGGCTCTCATCCGGCGCGCAAAGGGGGTCGCGACCCCAATTTTAGCGGTGTCCGATTTGGAATTGAATACGGTTCAGCAATCGGTCCGTCGTCGCGGGCGGTCCCTGGATCTTTCGCCCACGGAATATCGAATTCTCGAATACCTGATTCATCGGCCTCGCGCGGTTGTTTCCCAACAAGAACTACTGGAACATCTCTACGATTTCGAATGGGAGCATCATTCCAACGTGATCGAAGCGCACATCTCGAACTTGCGCAGAAAGCTGAACGCCGCGGGTTCGGAGCCGCTCATCGAGACCTTGCGGCATCGCGGTTACCGTCTGCGGGAGCCGGCAGCGACGCCATGACCGAAACTATCTCCATCACTCGCCGCCTGATCGTTACTGTCCTTGTTCTTGAGCTACTGTCTGCCATCTCTCTGATTGTTGTTGTCGCCTTTCACGAACGGCATGTGCAGTTGAAAGCCTTCGATGCATCACTTTTTGCGACTGCTGAGATGCTGGCGGGGGCAGTCCAAGACGCTGAAGACGAAGCCGACAACGTTATGCTCGATCTTCGAGAAGTGCAGATTGGTAAAGACGCCGCTTTTCGAGTTGAGGATGAGCGAGGCAGATTGCTCGGTTCTAACGGTGAGCCCCCGGATTTCGAGGTATCTGCATCCGGGGCGCCGGTGTTTCGCAACGTGGATGTGAGAGGACGCGCCTACCGATTTCTGGTTCTTCATCGTCTACGGATCGTGGATCCCGGTAAACCTGACGGCGGCGTTCGCCACCCGATCACGATTGTCTATGGAACCCCTGTCGCGCATGTCTGGCATGAAGTACTGGAGGCGATTCGCTTCTATGCGATCGCGACCGCCATACTGCTGGGCGTTACCGCTGCACTCATGATTTGGCTGTTGCGAAAGGGACTGTCACCCGTCTACGAACTGGCTTATGAAGCCGAGCGCATAAACTCGAGCGACTGGCGCTTCGACGCGCCGGCTAGTGCAAAAAGGACGGTAGAATTACAACCTCTTGCTCTTGCTCTCGAAGCAGCGCTCGCACGTTTGCAGCGCTCATTCGAGCAACAACGACGATTCACGAGTGATGCTGCTCACGAACTTAAGACCGACGTAGCCATCGTTAAGTCGTCCCTGCAATTGCTATCGATGCGAAAGCGCACCATCGAAGAGTACATTCGGGGCTTGACGCTTAGCTTGGGCGACTTCACTCGTTTGGAAAGTACCGTGCAGAAGATGCTCACCCTGGCACGATTGGAACAGCGAACGGAGAATGGGAGTTTAGGAGCAGTGTCTCATTCCTGTTCGCTGCGCGACGCGGTCGAGGATTCCGTAAATCAGATTAAGGCGTTCGCTGAACTGAAGGTGATTGATGTGCAAATTGAATCCACCGTCGAAGCCAGAGTGCCAATCGATAGCCGCGATGCGTTTCTTTTGTGCTCGAATATCTTATTGAATGCAGTGCAGCACAGCCCCGATGGATCAGCAGTCCGAATTACTATGAATGCCGACGAGCAAACAGTTTGGCTGACTGTTAAGGACTGGGGTGAAGGCATCTCCGAGCAAGATCGTAGGCACCTATTTGAACCCTTCTATCGCGGTGATCCGTCACGAAGTCGAAAGAGTGGCGGCACTGGTTTGGGCCTCTCCATTTGCAGGGCAGTCTGCGAACGCGCCGGCGGAACGATCGAGATCGCCGATAACACTCCGAGTGGTGTTGTAGTTATCGTGACGCTCCCGGCAGCAGGCTTGGGATGCGGTTCGGGACTTTCAGCTTCGCTCGAGGCCCAGAAGTTATGATGACGGCATGGGCAGTGGCGCCGCGGTTCCAGGAAATCTTGAATCACTTATCCGCTCCGGAATTAACCAACGGATGGTTCGGGTCTAGCTAAACGTCTTCTGAGGGTCTCGCCTCCCAGTTCTCCCTCCCAGCGAGCGAGAACCAACGTTGCTACTCCATTCCCGATCATGTTCACCAAGCCTCTGAACATACTCAAGAAACGGTCAATCCCGAGAATCACTGCCATGCCCGCAACTGGAATCGTGGGAATCACAGAAAGCGTGGCCACCAGGGCTATGAAAGATGCCCCCTGCACGCCACTCGCGCCTTTAGATGTGAGCACCGCCACCGCGAGAATAGTAAGTTGCTGCGTCAGAGTGAGATGAGTGTTGGTGGCCTGCGCCACGAATAAAGCTGCCATCGTCATGTAGAGACTGGTGCCGTCGGTGTTGAAAGTAAATCCAGTCGGAACCACAAGTCCAACGAGGGACTTCGAGCACCCGAGTTTCTCAAGCTTGGCCATCAGAGTCGGAATCGCGACCTCCGAAGAACTCACAGCTAATACCAGCAATATCTCTTCCTTGATATATGCCAGAAATCGAAAGATGTTAAAGCTCGCCATCCAGGCAATGACGCCGAGTACGATCACTACAAACAGGGTCGAACTGAGCCAGAATGTTCCGATCAACTTGGCTAGAGGCCCAAGGGAAGCCAGGCCGAACTTGCCAACCGTGTAGGCCATTGCGCCGAAAGCTCCAACCGGAGCGAATTTCATTAGGATCCTGGTCACACCAAATACGACATTCGTGAGGGAGTCGATGAGTTCGACCAACGGTTTGGCGCGTGCTCCGGAGGCCGATAGCGCAAAGCCGAACAGCAAAGCTACGAAGACTACTTCAAGAATATCTCCTCTGGAAAAAGCGTCGAACACCGTCGTCGGAATTATGTGGATTAGGAACTCAGTAACGCTTTGTGCTTTTGCTTGCCCTGCATAATCGGCAACCGCCTTCGCGTCCAGAGTAGCAACGTTCACGTTAAAGCCACTCCCGGGATGGATGACATTGCCCACCACCAGCCCGATCAGCAACGCGACCGTCGAAACAACTTCGAAATAAAGAAGAGCCATGCCGCCGACTCGGCCAACCTTTTTCAGGTTTTCCATTCCGGCAATTCCGGTGACGACCGTACAAAAGATGATCAGGGTGATGATCATCGAAATGGCGCGGATGAAAGCGTCACCCAGCGGCTTCATGGCAATCGCGCGAGTCGGGTCAAGGTAACCAAACACCACGGCTAGGACCATCGCCACCAATACCTGCACCCAAAGCATGCGGTAAATGGGCAGCTTGCTGGACGCCGGAGGGGTATTGACTAGGGCCGCCTGCACAGGTGGAAAAGTCGCCATTGTTTCTTGTCAGTCCTGATTGCCGGTCTGTCCTACTTTTTAGTTAATTCGTACTCATTCGCTCTAGCTCAGTCGTAGCTATCGAAATAGGAATTGAAGTTCTAATGAGCCTCCGTACCGTTCTCAGGCTGCAGCGTATGCACCAACCACGGAATGATCACTTCCTTGAAAATGCGTGGATCGGGCCATACACCAACTTGCCGCCCCAGATGACCGCCTAAGGGATTGACCCATGCGGTTTTCGGAACATCGCCGTTGTCGAGGAGCAAATAGATGTCGGAGATTGGGACCTGGGTGTCTTTAACTCCAGCAAGAATGAGCATTGGCGCCATTGGCTTGCCTAGCAGTCCTTGTTTGACGAGCGACATTTTCGGTAACACCTCCGCCATTTGGTCGAGAGTGGTCACGTTGTCGAAAATCGCCATCAGCGCCGGGACCTGATCGAAGAGATATTCGCGGTTGCCGATCAAAGAATTCATCAGAAAGTCTTTCTGAAAGAAAGTGTCGATCGGAGGCGACTGGGCGCTCGCTCCTCGCAATCGAGCGCGCTCCACAATGGCCATCTTTGCCGCCCAATATGCACCCCAACTCACGCCGTGCATGGCGACTCGGTTCTTATCGATTTCGGGGCGGGTGGCGATGTAATCGAGCACGCGAGAGAGCATCCGGTCGGCATTTTCACTGACCTTAATCGGATTCTGCCCCGTGCCCGGACCATCTACAGCGAGATAACCGATACCGAAGGGCAGGATCGCGCTAAAGCTTTCGGTCAAATCTTCCTTGCGGCTGTCGAGCCCATTCACAGCCAGCACGAGTGGCACGGGCCCGTTCGCATTTTTTGGCAACCGCAGGTAGCCAATGATTTCCTTTCCTTCGAATGGAATCTTTACGATTTCGAGCGGCGGGTCCATGAATCGCGCGTGCGCCAGGTAAGCCTCGAGCGCCTTCTCATAGGAGTGCTGTTTGCCTTGAGAAGCCGGAATTGGCCAGCGCCCAAACGAATAAAGGCGCCACGCTCGAATATAATCCGCATTCGCTTTTGCCGGATCGGTCTTCTCCAGCGACTTCGCTTCACTCATGTAGCGATCGGCCACTCCCATAAAGCCCGCAGCCCACTCGTCCTTGTCGCGAGTGTGGATGGACTTGAAAGCTTCTCGTACATCGCCTGGGTCGAGTCCGATCAACGGATACTGCCCTACTTCGGCGCGGTGGACGGCTTCGGTCTCGATTTCTTCGATCGTGCGCTCGGCGTGCTGCTGCGCAAAGCACGGAATGGTTAGTGGAAGTGTCGTTGCCACTAGCATTGCCATTGCCATTGCGATCCCCGATAACGTGGTCAATCGAACACGAGAACGGCTCCCCAACACTGATATCAACACTGAATCACTCCTTTCGAATTTCTAAAAAATGAGGTCATAGAAGAGGTCCGACCGGCTTTGCGAAAGCTTGGCGATTAGAAAATAAGTTTCAACCCCAGTTGAACAGCGCGGCTCCCACCGGAGCCGATGACCGGATTGGCCGCAGCGACGTCGGGTGTCGCACAGCCGCAGCCGAACGGCTGAACCGAAGGATCGTTGAATCCGAAACCGTTCTGTCCGCCATAAGGATTGGCGAAATTGGGATGGTTGAAAACGTTAAAGAACTCGGCCCGAAACTGGGCATGGAACTGTTCCGTAAAATGCCAATTCTTGGCAATCGAAAAGTCTACGTCCTTGAATCCCGTGTCGGGGAAGGTGTTGCGGCCCATGTTGCCGAATTGCCCCAAGGGTGGCGGGAGCATAATGGAGTTGCCTTGCTCATAGCAACCGAAGAACGCAAGGGATTCGGTTGAAGCTCCCGGGGAGCCTCCGTCAATATCGAGAGCCTTGGCGTTACAGGTCGCGTTGCTGCTCGGGTTGGTCGGGCTATTGTTACCCGCGAAAAACGGAATTCCTGTCGGTGTCGACTTGAAATCGTGCGGGTTCCCATAAAAGCTCCATCGGATGGGAGTATTCGCTGGCGGACTGACGGGCAGCGGACCGATACCTGCCGCATCCGTTCCCTCATCCATCGGCCCCCAGTATTGAGGGGTTTGAATCGTGATAATTGAGTTAATTTCCCAACCTTCCAGAGCTTGGGCATAGCCTTTTTTGCCGGGGACTGCATAGGTAGCCGAGAGCGTGAAGCGCTGGCGGACATCGAAATCGCTGTTGGCGTATTCAGCGCCCGGGTTGTAGGCGTTCTGAGGCAGTCCCGATCCGTAACCGAAATCCCAATTAGCGCCCACGTCGTCGAGAGAGTGCGACCAGGTGTAACCGGCCACCATACTCAGCCCGTGGTAGTTTCTGGAGTTCAACGTTACCTGCAGGCCGTCGTAATTCGATCGGTATACGTTGGCCATCTGGAATATGTTGCTCAGATAAGGAAACTTCGTGTTGAATGGTCCTACCTCGGGAGCAGTCTGGCAGGCGGGATTGTTCGCTGTGTTGTAATAGCCCAACCCCAATGCCTCCGCTGTACAAGCGGCGATATTTGCAGCCGGCCACCCCGATCCTACCGGTGGTTGATTGATGTCACGAATGCCGGTTAAATTCCCGCCATGATTCCCGACATAGGCCATCTCCAACGAGAAGTTGGGCGTAAGAGCGTGTTGCAGATTGAAGGTCCAGTTCCAGACGTAGGGCGTAGTCAGATTACGGTTCACGGTCATGATGGGGCACGGACTGTTGAAACAGTTCACGACGGGGTTGCCGTAGACTGGGCCCTGGTCCCAAGGAACAGCCGGAAGAAGTAGAGAAACGTTTCCTGTCGTGATCGTGCCGCCGGAGGTATCGCCGGCTGCATCAATGGGCGCACCTGTTGGAACACTGCCTGGACCAAAGGCGTTGTTGAAGGCGATGAACGACTGCCAGTTCACGGTTTCGTAAACCAGACCCACGCCGGCTCGAACCACGGTTGAGCCTTTGCCGTTCGTGTCCCAGGCAAATCCCAAGCGTGGCGCGAAGTTCTTATGGTCAGGGTTGTACAGACTCGGAATCTGATTGGTGCCCGTTTTCACCTGCACTAAGCCCCTGTTCGGATCAAAATTCCCGAGCAGATTGTGTGTTTCCTGAGGAACCGAGCTAAATTCGTAACGCAAGCCGAAATTCAGCGTCAGGCTCCGGGCCACGCGCCAATCGTCCTGAATAAAACCGGAATACGCCCAGTCGTGCAGTTGCAGAGTCGGGTTACCTACCGTCACTGTGGCCTTGAACGGATAGCCGGCGAAGAAATCCTCTAACTGGGTTGTGTTGAGCGTCGCAGTAGGATTCGCGGGGTTGGGAGTCGCACCGCCCAGGAACGTGATGCTTCCCCGCGCGTTTCCATAGGCTGCATTGTTCACTTTGTTGTAGTGCAGTTCGCCGCCGAACTTAATGGAGTGCTGGCCAGTGACGTAGGAAATGTGGTCGATGAACTGCGTGATGGAATCTGGTCCCTGGAACTTAGGCCACTTGAAGCCGCCCAAGCCGGGAAAGAAATATCCGCCAAACCCTATGCGCGGCAGACCGCCCGTGAACGGGCCCGAAACGCCGGTGTCGAGGCCATAACTGGATGCGGGCGTGTTGAGATCGCCCGGCAATGTTGGCTGATACAGACGGTTATATCCGACCCGCGCTTCATTCACCCAACGTGGGCTTGGAGTCCAAACCCAAGTCCCTCCCACCACCTGCGCTCGCGTGTGTATGTCCGACCGCCACTTCGATTGCAGCTCAGGGAAATCTTCAACCGTCCCAGTATTGTTGCCGAAGAAGTACATCCCACTGACCCGATTATTCTGATTGACGTTGACATCCACTTTGCCGATCGCGTTGTAGACGGTGACGTCATTCGGAAATCCGTTCGGGATCGTGGTGCTCTGCGTGTTGTTCGTGGGGAAGCCGGTTCCATTACAGGTAACCGCACCGCCCGAGACCGTGCAACCAGCGATATTGAGGCTGGCCGGGCTGATCGTTACTCCCGAAGCTTGGAGATCATTGATCGCATCTTGGATACTGTCGGCGCAGTCGCCGGTGATCACTAGGCAGTTGCCGGCATTGGTGTTCGAGGCGGGCATAAAGGGACTGGTGACGCCGCCGAAGGAGTTTCCCACGTCATACATCTGCCCCTCATAGGCGCCAAAGAAAAAGACCTTGTCTTTGATGATCGGTCCGCCGACACTACCGCCGTATTGTTCCAGCGTCCGTGGAAGCTTGGCGTTGGGTACAGTGTTGAAATAGTTTCGAGCGTCCATGACCCCATCGCGGCCAAAGGCGAATGCAGTGCCGTGAATACTATTTGTGCCCGACTTAAGACCAACATTCACCACCGCTCCGGGCTTCCAACCGAATTCGGCCGGTGCGAGTTCTTCGACGTTGAATTCCTGAATTGAATCAATGGGGAGAATCGTGGCTGAGTCGCCAGCGATACCGGCGCCATTGATGATGGCTTGCCCGGAGTATGGTTCGCTGTTGAACAAGCCCTCCACAAAGTAGGCGTTGTCTTCCGCTCGCAATCCGTTGGTGCTGGTGGTCGAAAACCCTCCACCGGGATACCGCATGACACCGGGACGCAACTGGAGCAGGTTCTCGTAGTTGCGACCGTTTAGCGGCAGGTCATTGATCTCCGCGTTGCTTAAGGTGCCGCCCAAGGTAGAGGACGTGCTATTCACCAGCGGAACTTCTTCGGTCACCACTACGGTCTCGGAAACTTGCCCGGGTGTGAGGGTGATATCGACGCGCAAGTCCTGCGCCACCTCCACCTCGATGTTCTCCCGTTCGACGGTTTTGAAGCCGATTGCTTCGGCGCGAACTTTATAAACACCGGGTTGTAACTCCGGTGCAACATAATTTCCGGAGCCGTCGGTGCTCACAGTTCGATTGGTGCCGCGCTGAACGTCGGTTATTACGATCTTGGCTCCGGCCACCGCCGCGCCGGACTGATCACTGACGCTCCCCAGAATGCGACCCAAGGTAGTCTGGGGAAACAGAGGAACCGCGAAGGCAAATACCAGAGAGAGAATGCCTAAGACTCGAATGCTATTCGACGGAGAACGCATTACGACCTCCAATCCTCGCGAAACGAGGAAGGAACAATTTTTTGGTCGAAGACCGCACGACCATCTGGAACTTCGGAAACCAAAACATCAGACGATTTTGAAGGTATAGCCTTGACGTGGCCTACCAGTCAAGTAGTATTGTGGTCCAACCACAAGACAGCCGTCACGATTTCGGCCGGCGGTTGAGGTCAAGCTTCTTGGAGCGTAGGCTACCCGAGCACAGAGGACAGATACGTATGGCGATAGCAACCACCAATCCTACGACCGCCGAAGTCGTGAAAAGCTTCGAGCCTCTCACCGCCGCGCAAATCGAGCAGAAGTTGCAGTTGGCGATCACGGCCTTCCATAAGCATCGTCGAACATCGTTCGCGGATCGAGCGAGCAAGATGGTGCGCGCGGCCGAGATTTTGGAAAAAGAAAAAGATGAGTGCGCTCATTTAATGACGCTCGAAATGGGCAAACCGCTCAAGGCCGCAGTCGCCGAGGCGCTGAAATGCGCCACCGGTTGCCGCTACTATGCGGAGCACGCCGAGAAATTTCTCACCGACGAGATCGTGGAGACCGGTGCGAAACGAAGTTTTATTCGCTATCTGCCCATCGGTCCGATCCTGGCTGTCATGCCGTGGAACTTTCCCTTCTGGCAGGTGTTTCGCTTTGTCGCGCCGGCGTTGATGGCCGGCAATGTCGGCCTGCTCAAGCATGCTTCGAATGTTCCCCAGTGCGCTCTGAAAATCGAGGACATCATTCGCCGCGCCGGTTTTGCCGAAGGCGTGTTTCAGACCTTGCTTATCGGTTCGGAACCGGTCGATGGCATCCTTAATGACTCTCGTGTGGCTGCCGCGACCTTGACCGGTAGTGAACAGGCGGGAATTCAAGTCGGGGTTTCTGCCGCGAAGCGAATCAAGAAAGTGGTACTGGAACTGGGCGGCAGTGATCCCTTTATTGTCATGCCGAGCGCCGATCTAGATGCCGCGGTCGCAACTGCGGTTGAGGCGCGCATTCAGAACAATGGTCAGTCCTGCATTGCCGCCAAGCGCTTCATTGTGGCAGAACAAATTGCCGATGAGTTCGAGCGCAAGTTCGTCAAACGCATGCAAGAAGTACGCGTGGGCGATCCCTTCGAAGAAAGCACACAACTCGGTCCGCTCGCCAATGCGGACGCCGTTACCTCTCTTGATGCCGATGTGAAAAAGACCGTCGCAGCTGGGGCGCGGGTGCTTACCGGCGGCCATCCGCTGGATCGTCCCGGCAACTTCTATGCACCGACAGTGCTAACTGACATTCCCAAAGACTCTCCCGCCTACAAGGAAGAATTCTTTGGCCCGGTGGCTTCAATTTTCCGCGTAAGAGATGTAGATCAAGCCATCCAAATCGCCAACGACAGCCGCTTCGGTCTTGGCGCCAGCGCCTGGACGAACGACCCCGTAGAAACCGAACGCTTCATCAATGAACTCGAAGCGGGCATGGTTTTCCTGAACAAAATGGTAGCGTCCGATCCTCGATTGCCTTTCGGAGGCGTGAAATACTCAGGCCATGGGAGGGAGTTGGCCGAGTTTGGGATCCGAGAATTCATGAACATCAAGACGGTTTCAATCCAGTAACTCATAGGTATGGTAAATTGTAACGGCATGGTATATTGGTTGGACCACCGCACCATGATAGGTTCGTGATCAGTCAGTGCAGAGAGGCAAAATGAGACCCGCAGCAATCGATCCTATGTCGACAACGCCAGTGTATCGCGCTGTCAAGGCTTCTCGTCTTTTCGAACTGATTGTGCAACAGGTTGAAGATTCCATCACCAAAGGCCAACTCAAGCCAGGCGACCAGTTGCCCGCGGAGCGCGATCTTGCGCAACGCTTTGGCGTGAGTCGTACCGCCGTGCGCGAAGCGGTGAAGACACTGCGCGAAAAGGGATTAGTCGAAGCCTATTCTGGGCGCGGCACCTTCGTCACGAATGGGACATCGCAGGCGATTCGGCAGTCGCTCGATCTGATGATTCGCATCAATAAGCAGGAAGGTTCGGCGAACCTGGCTGAGTTGCGCTTGGTGCTCGAACCGGAAATCGCCGGTTTGGCCGCTGAACGGATTGAGGATCAATTACTGAGCACCATGCGCGAAGCAGTTGCGGTGATGGACCGCAACCTGCATGACCCCGACTCCTATGTCGAAGCCGATCTCGATTTCCATTTAGCGCTGGCCGAGGCGGCGGGCAATCCTTTGATTCTCTCGTTGCTGGATTCTATTGTCGGTCTCTTACGTGAGCAGCGGAGTCGCATTTTCAATGTTGATGGCGGACCGGAGAGGGGGCAATTTCATCACAAGCGGATTCTAGCCGCCATCGAGCAGCGCAATTCGGAGGCAGCGCGAGAAGCGATGCGTGCCCATCTCAAACAGGTGCTGACAGACTCCTCTTCGCTGGTCAATACCGCAGGCAATACTTTAGGAAACTCACCGAGCAGGAAGAAGGTAGTTCGCACCAGGATTCGTACGTCCTGACGATTCCCACATCCCGCGGAATTGACTCAGCGCGAATCGGTGCGCAAAAGGAATGGTTGTATGGCGAAACTCGGCTTCATCGGTCTTGGTGTGATGGGTGGAAACTTGGTCGCCCGCTTACTTGAAAAAGGCCACACCGTGACTGGCTACAATCGCACGAAATCCAAAGCAAAGTGGTTGATCGACAAAGGTATGGCGTTTGCCGAATCTCCCAAGGGCGTGGCTCTTGGTTCGGACGTGACGTTCACCATGGTGACAAATGCGGCGGCACTCGCAGCCGTGACTGAAGGTTCCGAAGGATTGCTTGCCGGCCTCGGGCCCGGCGGATTCTATGTTGACATGAGCACGGTGAGTCCCGAGGCCAGTCGCGCGCTGGCCGCGAAGGTTCGCGAGCGGGGCGCCGACATGATCGATGCGCCGGTTTCGGGTAGCGTCATCACGTTGCAGCAGGGCAAACTCTCGGTAATGGTCGGCGGCCGCAAAGAGACTTTTGAGCACCTTAAACCATTGCTTCTAGATATTGGCCCGAAGGTGACGCGCGTCGGCGACAACGGCGTGGCGCTCTCGATGAAGATCGCACTCAATCTGCAATTGGCGGTGCAGATGCTCGCTTTTTCTGAAGGCGTTTTGCTGGCGGAAAAGAGCGGGATTGCCCGGGAAGTTGCGGTCGAAGTCATGCTGCATAGCGCGATTGCTTCGCCCATGATTCAATACCGCGGTCCGTTTGTGTTGCGACAGCCGGAAGAAGCTTGGTTCGACGTCAATATGATGCAAAAAGACATGCTGTTGGCAATGGAGATGGGACGCAAGCTGAACGTTCCCCTTCCCACCACCGCGATTAGTAACGAGTTCCTCACCGCTGCGCGCGCAATGGGCTGGGAAAAGCTGGACTTCGCCGTAGTGTTCGACGTTCTTGCGAGTATGTCGGGAATTACTTCGGGAGCCAAACATTGACAATCGCCGCTCAGTCCAAAGAAGCTTCGGAAAAGGTCGCTCTGTGGCTCCGAATGTATCGGCAGATGGTCGCCATCCGTCAATTCGAGGCGCAAGTTAACGAACTCTACACCCGCGCACTGATGCCCGGCTTGGCACACCTTTACATCGGCGAAGAGGCGGTTGCCGTCGGTGTATGTGAGGCGCTCGAGCGGACCGATTACATCACCAGCACGCATCGTGGTCACGGGCATTGTTTGGCGAAAGGGGCCTCCCCCGATCGAATGTTCGCCGAATTGCTCGGCAAAGAGGCCGGCTACTGCAAAGGTAAGGGCGGTTCCATGCACATAGCCGACCCGACGACCGGCAATCTGGGAGCCAATGCGATCGTGTGCGGCAGCGCTGGCATTGCGACTGGCGCCGCATTTTCCGCTCAGCGTCTTCGCAATGGCCGGGTAGCAGTATGTTTCTTCGGAGAAGGCGCGCTCGGCCAAGGTGTCTTGTACGAAGTAATGAACCTTGCCCAGCTTTTCAAGCTACCCGTCATCTACGTTTGCGAGAACAATCTCTACACGGAATATACGCATTATTCCGAAACCACCGCCGGAGATATTTTGCTGCGCGCGACGGCGTTCGGCTTGGACTCCGCTGACGTCAACGGTCAGGATGTGCGCGCCGTTCATGGCATCACCCAACGCATGGTCGATCGTGCCCGACGCGGCGATGGTCCTGCATTCCTACTCTGCAACACTTATCGTTACCACGGACATCATGTCGGCGACATCAACCGCGAATATTACCGTTCCAAGCAGGAAGAACAGACTTGGAGGACGGAGCGCGACCCCATCACGAATTTCGCAAAGTGGCTGATCGAAGAGAATTTTGCCGACGCCGCTGCTCTTGATCAAGTGCAAGCCGAGCTCGAATCCGAAATGAAGAAGGCAGTCGAGTTTGCCATCGCAGCTCCCTATCCAACTGTCGACGAAGTCACCGAGGATGTGTATGCCTGAAAGTGGCGATCGGGAACTGACCTTCGCGCAGGCGATTCGCGAAGCGCTGGCGGAAGAAATGCGGCGTGACAGTAACGTCTGCATCTTGGGCGAGGATGTAGCCGAGGCCGGCACTCCCTTCAAAGTTCTTTCCGGATTGTTAGAAGAATTCGGCAAGGACCGCGTGCTCGATACCCCGATTTCAGAAGCCGGCTTCACAGGGTTAGCCGTCGGCGCAGCGATGACTGGAATGCGTCCGGTGGTCGACATCATGTTCGGCGACTTCATCACTCTTACCATGGACCAGATGGTCAACCAGGCCGCCAAAGTCCATTACATGTCCGGTGGGAAGTGGCGAGTGCCCATGGTGATGCGCACCACGATGGGAGCGACCCGCCGTTCCGCCGCTCAACACTCGCAGTCGTTGCATGCATGGTACTGCCACGTTCCGGGCTTGAAAGTTGTCCTACCGTCGACGCCCTACGACGCCAAGGGCTTGCTGAAAGCTGCGATCCGTGACGAGAATCCCGTCGTGTTTTTCGAAGACAAGATGATGTACAAGCTCAAAGGTTCGGTGCCCGAGGGCGACTACACGGTCCCACTCGGAGTAGCAGACATAAAACGAGTGGGCGAGGACATCACCCTGGTTGCCACCAGCAGCATGGTGCAAGTGGCGTTAGGCGCCGCGACGATGCTCGAAGATATTGGAATCAGCGCCGAAGTAGTCGATCCCCGCACCATGTGGCCGCTCGACGAAAGAACGCTGATCGACTCAGCCAAGAAAACATCGCGGGCAATTATTCTCGACGAAGGCTACGAACGTTACGGCGTCACGGCTGAACTGGCGTCGGTGATCGCTACCGGCGCATTTTACGATCTCGATGCTCCGGTCAAGCGCATGGGCGCAATGCACGTTCCAATTCCGTTCTCGCCGCCTTTGGAAGATGTCACCGTACCAACGGAACAGACTGTGTTCGAGGCCGCGCGTACGCTCTGTGGACGATCCTGAAAACACGCTCAACTGGTAAAGGAGAATTCTATGGCTCTTCCCACATATGGAACGATGGCGGTGGATTGGGAAAATCGGGTTGACTTCGATCGCCTTCGCCGTGAGCGCCTGGAGAAGGCGAAGGATCTTCTAAAGAAGTCCGAGATGGGCTCGCTGTTGTGCTTCGACATGAACAATGTCCGTTACCTGACTGCAACCCACATCGGTACCTGGGCCCAGGACAAAGCCAATCGCTTCACGCTCCTACCGCAAAACGATGAGCCGATTTTGTGGGATTTCGGCTCGGCGGCTAAGCACCATCAACTTCATTGTCCCTGGCTCGGAGAGCGTTCGCGCCCCGGAATCTCGATGCTGCGAGGAGCCATGACGCCAGAGATGGGACGCGCCGAGGATGTGGCCAAGAAAATTCGCGTCGAGTTAGAAATGCGCGGCCTGCACAAGGAGCCCGTAGGCATAGACATCATCGAACTGCCGGTTTTATTTGCGTTGCAGAAAGAAGGAATCAAAGTTGTCGACGGGCAGGCCCTCATGTCGGAGGCTCGCCTCATCAAAACGCGCGACGAGATCACATTGCTGAACACATCCGCCATGATGGTCGATGCTGCTTACGATGAGCTCTATCGCGCCATGAAGCCCGGCATGAGCGAGAACCAAGCCGTCGGGCTGGTAAGTAAAGTGCTGTACGATCTCGGCTCCGAATACGTGGAAGCCGTAAACGCAATCTCAGGTGAGCGCTGCAATCCGCATCCGCACGTTTTTTCCGATCGCGTGTTGCGCCCGGGAGATCCCGTGTACTACGACATACTTCACTCCTACATGGGATATCGCACCTGTTATTACCGCTGTTTCACCGTCGGATATGCCTCGCACGCGATGAACGACGCCTACAAGCGCTGCCGTGAATATCTGGACGCAGCGATTGAACTGGTGCGGCCGGGACGGACTACCGCCGAGATTGCTGCCGTATGGCCGAAGGCGCAAGAGTTCGGTTTCCCCAATGAAGAAGCCGCTTTCGCACTGCAATACGGACACGGAATCGGCTTAGCGATCTGGGAGAAGCCCGTGATCAGCCGTCTGGTATCGCTCGAACATTCCTGCGAGATCAAGCCCGGCATGGTCTTTGCGCTGGAAACGTTCTGGCCCTCAACCGATGGTTGGAGCGCGGCGCGCATCGAGGAAGAAATCGTGGTTACCGAAACTGGTCACGAAGTTATCACCCGTTTCCCGGCCGAGGAGCTCCTGGTTGCTGGCCGGCATTATTTCACGGTCGATGGTCCCCTTCCTGCAATCCGAGAAACGACATCCCAGCCCAGCAAACGCGTGCGCGAGATGATTGAAGCGAGTTCCCGACAGGAACGCATCGGAGTGGGCGATTAATGCCGCCGGCTTAAGACGAGGCAATGTTCTCTGTATGAGACTCCTCCACGAGATTAATGGCAATCGAAGTGGTTTCCTTACCAAGGCTATCTAATTTATGGCGATCAGTGTCGTTATGCCCGCGCTCGAAATGGCTCAGGAAACCGGCAAGCTTATTTCGTGGCTGAAAAAAGAAGGTGAGTCGGTGGCCAAGGGCGAGCCCCTGCTGGAGATCGAAACGGACAAAGCGGTGATGGAGATCGAATCACCCGCTGCCGGCGTCCTTGCTGGCATAAAGGTTGAGGCTGGCACGGAAGTTCCGGTCGGTCGAACCATTGCATGGATCGTGCGGCCTGGAGAAGTTCCTCCCACGGATGAAGGTCCTGCAGCATCCGGGAGAAAAACCACCGCCGCTGTGTCCTCCGCAATTTCAGTCTCCGAATCCGCGAATCAAGCATCACCTGCAATGCAGTCTGCAACGCAACCCATCAAGATCTCACCCAAGGCGCGGCGCCTCGCCATTGAGCGCGGCGTCAATCTCTCCGAGGTCCGCGGCTCCGGCCCTGGCGGCGAAATTCTCGCTTCCGACATTGTCGCAGCCGGGGAATCCAAAGCCAGCGTGCCTCCCGCGAAGACTGCCAGCGGCAGCCCCGTCTCAAGGCTGATGGCGGAACGCACTACGCAGAGTTGGACAACCGTGCCGCATTTCTTTGTCGTCCGTGAAGCGGATGCTGGGGCACTGAACGAGGTGCGTCTGAAGTTTGGGCCCGCCATCGAACAATCGCTCAGAGTCAAACTCACGCACAGCGATTTGTTGGTGGCGTTGGTCGCCCTCGTTCTTCAAAAACACCCACGCATCAACTCAAGCTGGACCAGCGAAGGCATACGTGCGAATTCCCAGATCAACATCGGACTCGCAGTGGCCGTGGACGACGGCGTGGTGGCACCGGTGATTCACAATGCTGGCCAAGCCGAGTTAGGGAAGATTGCATTGCAACGACGCGACCTGACAGAACGCGCGCGAGGGGGGAAGTTGCGGACGGACGATATCACGGGCGGCACTTTCACAATTAGCAATCTTGGCATGTTCGGCGTAGACGCATTCACCGCAATCATTATCCCGCCTCAAGCAGCAATTCTCGCTGTCGGGGCAATTACCGACCGAGTGGTGCCTGTCAGCGGTCTTCCTGGCATCCGCCCCATGATGACGTTGACACTTTCAAGCGATCACCGGGTTGTGGATGGAGCCCGCGCAGCGGATTTTCTGCGAGACTTGGTCGAAGCAATACTCAATCCGCTGCAATATTTCAAGAACGCCGGAAATGTCGATTAGGCGTAGGTCGTTTAAAGGCTAAGGAGCGTTGGAGCCGGCCCTCAGGCTGGCCGGTTGGCTCGATGCTTGTGTTTAGCCGGATGTACACCGCGTTATAGAAAGTATTTCCGAACTTTTCCAGCTGTGCTGGAATGGGGAAAACCCAGGGCTGGCAGGCGCACTAGGCATATATTTCGTAGATGTTTTCCTTTCGCATTCAGCTTCGCTTAAGGCGCGGTAGCGATACTGGTAAAGCCGGTATCAATACCGAGCCTCTCTTCAGGAGTTTCACTATGGGGCCACATCGTCTCTGTAAGGGCGCGGTTGTCGCTGCCCTTCTCTCTCTTGCAGCGACATCTTTTGCGCAGAGCTATCACGTCGCTGACCGGTGGAAAGTTGGCGGCCAGGGTGGCTGGGACTATCTGCTGAGTGACGATGCGGCGCACCGGCTCTACATCACGCACAATTCGCGGGTCGAGGTCATCGACAGTACCACCGGCAAGGCTATTGGAGCGATTACAGGCCTTAAGAGCACGCACGGTGTGGCGCTCAATCCAAACGGAAAGACTGGCTACATCAGTGACGGCGCGGGAAATGCAATCGTAGTCTTCAATCGCGCAGATTTCTCGGTCCAAGCCACGGTCTCTGCCGGTACAAACCCCGACGGCATCACTTTCGAAACTATGACAAAGACCGTTTGGGCATTCAATGGTCGTAGTAACAATGCCTCTGTGTTGGACGCCGCTTCCAACTCTGTCATCGCCACGGTGCCACTGCCCGGCAAGCCGGAATTTCCCCAGGTTGATGAACATGGATCTGTGTTCGTGAACATCGAGGACAAGAATGAAATCGTGAAACTGGACGCGGCAAGCCGCAAGGCTGTCGCCACCTGGCCGCTGCCGGGTTGCGAATCGCCTTCGGGAATGGCGATTGACCGCGATAAGCACCGCCTTTTCTCGGTCTGCGATGGAGAAAAGATGGCCATTGTCGATTACGAGACGGGCAAAGTTCTAGCCTTGGCTACAATCGGCGACTCGCCCGATGCCGCTAGCTTTGATCCGAAGCATGGATTGGCATTCTCTTCGAATGGAGGAGATGGAACGCTCACCGTTGTGGATTCTAGCAAGCTTGGCTTTCCCATACTCCAAACGGTGAAGACGGAAAAAGGTGCGCGCACGATGACGCTCGACGTTTCGACGGGACGGATTTTCCTTGTAACGGCACAGTTTGGGCCGGCGCCGGCCGCAACCGCAGACGTCCCACACCCGCGCCCGAGCGTGGTGCCAGATAGTTTCGAGATCATCGTTGTCGAGCGAGGGCCGGAACTTTAATCGAAGCATTCACGGGGTAGAAGCGGTCGGCATTAAAGTGCAATGCTCCACAGAACCGACTGCGACCACACCGGCGCAGCGGAAGCGAATCGCTTCAGATCCGATTTGACTGCGGCCGGGAGCTTCTTTGAAAGCGACTCAACCGGAATGTCTCCGGCCGCTTCGGGACCAAAGGACCGAACAGCCTGAATCACAATTCCAGCTTCTGAGCCTGCTTTTTCCTGGGCCCGCTGTTTCCTATCTGGATTAGTAAGAAGGGTGCGTGAGGGGATACGCCATTTAGCGTTACCCTAAGAAGCGTAATCAATCCCTCGACTCGCTCAGGACGCAGCAGAGTAGACCTGGGTTTAGTGTAACTACGTTTCGCCTTGAGGTTTAGATGTGTCGCCGCAATCTGTGGCGCTCCAGGATCAAATTTTCAAAGCGAGCTCCAGGTGCCAACAGCAAGTCTTTGAGAGTCGGACGGGCAGCCTTTTGCAAACGGTTCCACTCCCCAATCCATACCTGGACAGCGGTTTCAATTCCCCGGCGCGTGACTACCTGGGGTCCCTTGTTGATGGTGGCATCCAAAAATTCGCTAAACCGGGCCTTCGCATCTTGCACTTGCCATGAACCCATGCCAAACCTCCTTGTACCAGCACTCTAATCATACTGACTAGTCAATATCAAAAAAAAAAGGATCGTTGCTTGGCCGTCGCACACCATCTCGCCACCGGCGGAAGGGTTAGGCTTTGTTCGCACAGTCGGTGTTCGGGCGATATCTTCTTTCGGGATTGTGTGCAATGCACCGAAGCGTTGAAATTGCGTCATTGCAGCCTGGCAGCGCTCACCGCCGACGTATTCTCCTGCTCTCTGGTGATTTGTCTCGTTCCTACAGCCTTGGAAATAGCTTCCAGATCCATCGATAATCGCTGTGCAATGGAAGCCATTTCCGATTCGTAATCCCGAAGTAAATCACGTCGGCCGCTGGGGATGACAGAAGGGGCCGAAACTAGATCTGCCAGGATCTGGGGTTCATTCGCTGAGGCACCGACCATGGCTACATGCGGCGGTTCGTCGTCGGGCTGAACTTGTAGTGCGGTGAATGCTGGTTGCGATGCGGTAACAATCTCGGGCCGCCGCTCCCGGGCTGCTGCNCTAGAGGTAAACGCTCCAATTACAGCGATTGCAATGATGATGTTGCGAGACATAGATATATCCGCGGATCATGCAGGATCCTGCCAGAACCCGCCCCCGCCAGAGAATCAGGCCAAGTGATTGACTCGAAGAATGTTCGAGAGGAGGATGGACACAGCGTCTCTGGAGCGGTGTCGTCGATTTCTACAGGGTTTTCGCCAGTTGACGATCGATTACGACACGAATCGAATCCTCCGCTGTTTTGTGACATCAAAGTTCGCGAGGGTACTAATTTATGAGCGCCGTCCATCCAACCGCGGCATTCACGCCGGTCGAGCGTCTTAATGCTCTGCTGCAGGCGTCGCAGGCCATTTCCAACACCGGCGATCGTGACCGTCGTGTGGAACGGTTCGCGCGAGAGTTGCACTCCGTTGTCACCTTCGACTATTTGTTCGTCAGCAAGTGGGCGGAGGATGCAACCGAAGCGAAGTGGATGCTGGAGGTGAATGGAAGGAGATTTGAACCTGCGGAGGTTTCGATTCCTTTTCAAGAGTGTACCGGCCGATGGGTGCACGAAAAGCAGCAGGTGTTAATAATTGCAGATTGGGCCGAAGAACAGCGATTTCCGAAGATGCAGCAGTTCCTTGGTGGACTCGGAATTGCTTCCACTTGTACTCTGCCCCTGACCAGACCAGATCGCCGGCTTGGTGTACTCGAATTCGGCAGCTCTCGTCCCAATGCATATGCTCAAGACGATGTCGCATTCCTATCGGTCGTAGCGGATCAGGTCGCTCTCGCTATCGATGCCGCCGTTAGCTTCATGTCTTCAGAGATTGCTGAAAGCAGGTTGAAACTCCTGCTGGAATTGACCAACAGTGTTGTTTCCAGCCTTGAGTTTCGCGATGTACTCCGAGCCATTTCGGCAAGTGTTCGTCGGGTCATGCAATGTCACGGCGTGAGCGTGAGGTTGCCCGATGGAGCGGGCAAGAACTTGCGCAGTATGGCTCTGGATGTTCCAGAAGGCTCCGTGCTCAAGGACCTCGACACCAGGGTCTACCCCATCGAGGGATCTCTCATGGGCAAGGCATTTCAAACGGGAACCCCCGTTGTGGCAAATCCTGCAGACTTACCGACCGAATTCCCCGAGAATCCTGACTTCCTCGAAAACACTGAACAACAAGCGGCTGAAGCTCGTGAAATCAAGTCACTCTGTTATGTGCCGCTCATCAGCCGGAATCGACCTTTGGGTGTTTTGGGTTTGGGTAAGCGCGAGGAAAATGCCTTTGGCAAAGAGGATCTTGGATTCCTGATGGAAGTGGGGAACCAAGTCGCCATCGCGGTCGAGAATGCACTGGCGTATCGTGAGATCGCCGACCTCAAAGACAAGCTCGCGCAAGAGAAACTGTATTTGGAAGATGAGATCCGAAGCGAAACGGACTTTGATGGAATTGTAGGCCGGAGTTCAGCACTTCGGCACGTTTTGAATCTAGTGGAAACCGTGGCTCCCAGCGATTCAACGGTTCTCCTTTTGGGTGAAACAGGAACAGGCAAGGAACTAATTGCACGAGCCATCCACGATCGCAGCCGGCGAAAGGCCCGCACGCTGGTACGGCTGAATTGCGCCGCCATCCCGACCGGCTTGCTAGAGAGTGAACTCTTCGGACACGAGAGGGGAGCCTTTACGGGGGCGATTTCACAAAAGATTGGAAGGCTCGAGCTCGCTGATCAGGGCACGCTGTTTCTCGACGAGGTCGGCGATATTCCCACCGAGATCCAGCCCAAGCTGCTCCGCGCTTTGCAAGAACGCGAGTTTGAACGTCTGGGAAGCACTCGGACCAAGAAGGTTGATGTCCGCCTGGTAGCTGCCACCAACCGCGACCTCGAGAAAATGATCGAAGACCGGGAATTCCGCAGTGATTTGTATTATCGGCTCAACGTATTCCCCATCCGCATCCCACCCTTGCGCGAACGTCCGGAAGACATTCCTCTGCTGGTGCGCTATTTCACGCAGAAATACAGCCGCCTCATGAACAAGGATATCCAGACGATTTCCGCCCCAGCAATGAAGAAGCTGGCCGCCTGGAGTTGGCCGGGAAACATTCGGGAACTGGAAAACATTATCGAACGCTCGGTCATTTTGACCCGTGGTTCAGCACTGCATGTTCCGTTGGAAGAGCTAACCCAGGGTGCCAGGGCGATTCCCCTCAATGGAACCCGCGAGGCTGGCGAACGCGACGATATTTTGCGAATTCTGAAGGCAACGAACGGGCGGGTGGCCGGTGCGGCTGGCGCGGCCCAACGTTTAGGAATACCGCGAACCACTCTGATCTCCCGCATGAAAAAGCTCGGCATCGACCCGCGACGAGTGTTTTAATATCCTAGCTGCTTTGAGCGGTTCACAAACTAAATCTCTGTGCACTGCCGGGGCACTCACTTTTGATGTTTGGGTTTGGACGTGAGCCGGCGCAGGATGAGCTCCTGCGCTAGACCGCGTTTGGAAGCGGAATTGCACCGGGTCGATGGCATCCCGGCCGCTTCAATTCGATCCGGCCGTGCGTGCGATGGCGGCCGATTGACCGATTGATCTGCCAACGCGTACACGCCGACCATCGCCGCCGAGAGTCGAACACGACTGGGCTCCCCGTTCTCAGTCCGTTGCTGATCCGATGAAAAGACGGCCAAGTGTCGTAACACTCGACACTTGTCGAAACAGGTGTCGATGCGCTCGACAAAGTCGCCGGTTGGCGTGCTGCACTCCCTGCAACTTACATTCACTCAACCAGTTGGCACAGGGGGCATTGGTCATCGCTTTGGCATCTCCCGTGCCTAAGTCTTAACGGAATGAAGTCTGTCCGCACCTTGATTTTCTTGCTGATTGCCGTGGTTCCACTGGGCGGCTGTTTGTTCAGGACGCGTCCAGTCGCTGTTGGGGCGACCGCAGCGCAGCTTCAATCGGCTACCCGTCTCGACCTAGTTGAGCGCATCAACGCCGAGGCCACCAAGATCCAGACGTTAAAGGCCTCTGTCGGCATTACAGCTTCCGTCGGCGGCAGCAAGCGGGGCAAGATCACGGAATACCAGGAGATTCGCGGCTACATTCTGGCCCGCAAGCCGTCCTCGCTGCGGATGATCGGACTTTTCCCCATCCTGCAGACCCACGTGTTCGACATGGTGAGTAGCGGGCAGGAGTTCAAACTGTGGATTCCGCCAAAGAACCAGTTCATTGTCGGTAACAACGACATAGCAAGACCATCTGCGCAGCCGCTGGAGAATCTGCGGCCGCAGGTGATCTACGACGCCCTTCTGCTCCAGGCTGTAAACCTTCAGAACGAACTCGTGGTGCTGGAAGAGGGCGAGCACATGGCGATCGATCGTGAGACGCAGAAACCGGTACTGCAACCCGACTATACACTCGACATCATCAAGCAGAACGGCCAGGGGTGGTACCTATCGCGCAAGACTGTGTTTGACAGAACTGACTTGCAGCTGCACCAGCAGGTCCTGTACGACGAACACGGGTCTGTCGTCACCGACGTGCTGTACGACGAATATAGGGAATTCAATGGAGTGCTTTTCCCAACGAACATACGGATCTGGCGACCGCAGGAGGAATACTCCATCAAGCTT
>JGI12635J15846_10000245_pt1 | contig 42906 bp, 27 predicted proteins | sample BlaSpr_A8_OM2_M2_FD_15846 | JGI IMG/M metagenome (IMG submission 15846)
GGTGGCGAAAGAAAATCTGGGTGAAGGAACGGGGTTGCTGGCGGGCGCGGCGTTGATGATCGATTATCTGCTGAACGTGGCGGTGGGAATTTCGGCGGGAATTGGGGCGCTGGTCTCGGCGGTGCCCTCGTTGCTGCCGCACACCTTGGGGCTTTGCCTATTGGTGCTGGTTATATTGACGGTGGTGAATCTTCGAGGAATCAAGGAGGCGGGGACGGCGTTTGTAGCGCCCACGTATTTTTTTGTGGGGACACTGGCGATCGTGATTGTGGTGGGATTTTATAAGGTGATTGCTTCGGGAGGACATCCGGCGGCGGTGGCTTCTTTGGCGCCGCCGACGGTTGGGCCTTCTCCGGCGGTGGAGATGGTGGGCGCGTGGATTCTGGTGAAGGCGTTTGCTTCGGGATGCACGGCGTTGACGGGCGTGGAGGCGGTGAGCAACGGAGTGCAGGCGTTTCGGAAGCCGGTGGTGGATGGGGCGCGGACTACGTTGACGGCGATTATTGCGATTCTGATTTTGCTGCTGGGCGGAATTGCGGTCCTGGTACGTTACTACGGCATTGTAGCTACGGATCCGGGAGCTCCGGGGTATCAGAGTGTGTTGTCATTGTTGACGGCGGCGGTGACGGGGAAAGGGATTTTTTACGATGTGACGATGTTCTCGGTGCTGCTGGTGCTGTGTTTGTCGGCGAATACATCGTTTGCGGACTTTCCTCGGCTGTGCCGGATGGTGGCGCGGGACGATTATCTTCCGCATTCTTTGGTGACGCGCGGACGGCGGCTGGTGTTTTCGCAGGGGATATGGGCGCTGGCAATATTGGCGGCGCTGCTGCTGATTTTATTTGGCGGAGTGACGGACCGGTTGATTCCTTTGTTTGCGGTGGGAGCGTTTATGGCGTTCACGTTGTCGCAGGCGGGGATGGTGGGACATTGGTGGAAGACGAAGGGGTTTTGCGGGGCGATGGTGGTGAATGGATTTGGAGCCCTGGCCACGGGGCTAACGGTGATGGTGATTCTGGCAGCGAAATTTTTGGCGGGAGCGTGGGTGGTGGTGCTGCTGTTGCCGGCGCTGCTGATTTTTATGGGGAGGATCAAGCGTCATTATGAGTTGGTGGGGGAGGAAGTGGCGCTCAAGGGTAGAGTGGAGTTGAGTGCGGAGAGCATTGAGCCTCCGATTGTGCTGGTGCCGGTGGATCGGTGGAATGCGGCGACGGAGAAGGCGCTGCAGTTTGCGCTGACGTTGTCTCCGGATGTGGAGGCGGTGCATGTGACCTGCGATGCGGATGACGATAAGACGCCGTGGTCGGAGATGCCGCCGGCGGGGATGCGGGTGCCGAAGCTGGTGACGTTGGAGTCGCCGTTTCGGTTGGTGGTGCATCCGATTGTGGATTATGTGTTGAAGGTGGAGAAGGAGAATCCGGAGCGGACGGTGGCGGTGGTGATCGCGACGATGGTGGAGTGGCACTGGTATCACTACTTTCTGCACAATCAGAGGGGGCAGATGCTGACGGCGCTGCTACTGCTCGCTGGGGAAGAGCGCATTAACATTATTAATGTGCCTTGGTATTTGAAGGCGTGAGTCAGGGATTAGGTGTGCGGTGTCAGGTCTTAGGAAGGCAAGAGCGGGTGACGGGAATGCGAATCGTTCGGCTGCGCTCAGCATGACAACGGAAAACCAGCGGGCGCCGGATGATCGGTCGCATCAGAAACTTCTGGAGGGATTCGCGTGAGTCTTGCGGCAGTGATTGTCCTGATCTTTGCTCAGCTGGCTCAGGGGCCGACAACGTTCGACCTATCCGCTGACTTCTCTTTTCGTGACAATCCTAACCGCGCTAGTCCCGGCAAAGTTTGGCAGTACGGGTATTCTGAAACCAATTCTCTAGCGCCGGATCAATTCCGAGTCGACACGCAATCCGATCGAGTCGACATGAAGTGTGACTCGACGGGTTCGATTGGTTTCTGGCATCCGGCTGCGAATCACGGGCCGGGTCCGGGCTATTATCCGTACGTGGCTTACAACACCACGAAACAGTCGCAGGTGGGTTGCAAAGGATGGGCCGTGCGTCCCGGCGAAGTCGCCATGGAAGCCAGCAATAGCGGGCAATACAGCCTGGTGCGGTTTACGGCGCCGGTGGCTGGGACCTACAAAGTGCGCGCTCAATTTGAGGGCATCCACTACGGATTATCTACGACCGACGTGCATGTGCTGCACAACGGCACGTCGTTATTCGACGCGGATATCGATGGCTATGGCGGAGACCCGGCCTTCCATAAGGTGGAGGGGGCGAGCCCGACGGCTAGTTATTCAGGGCAGGTTGAATTGAAAGCCAACGACACGGTGACCTTTGCCGTGGGGTATGGAAAAGATAAAACGAATTCCGGTGACACGACCGGGCTCTTCGCCCAAGTGGTATTGCTGGCGCGCACCGGGGCATCGCGGTAGACGCTTCGTCTGGCATCATCTGTCTTCCGTCGGTCAGATGGAATCCTCGCGTCCGCCCGTGAGACCCTTCAAAATTCGCGTGATTGCAATTATTGTGTTCCAATTCCGAGTCGTCGCGGGCACGCCGTAGAGTTTGTCGATCTGGCCAAGATAGCCGATTGTCTTCATGTGACGACGGTACATTCCGAAGACGAACTGGCCTTGGGACGCAATCACCCGCACCAACCAGTCTCCGTTCGAGGGGTAGGTGACTGGAAGCGACGCGCGGACGCCTCCGGCTTTGGAGAGGATACTCACGAAGCGGACAACCCCCGGGGGCGATGGCTGAGTTCCAAACGGGTTGTCGGTCTCCAGCCGCATAAGATCGCGGCCATCGCACAGCACAATTTGCGCTTCGAACGGCAGCTTGCGAAGCAATGTAGTGCGGAATTTTGCTCGGGATCGAAGCGTACGAACCACGGGCTTACGAACAACAAAGGTGCCTGCGGCACCCACGTTCACGACATCATAGCCGCTGAGTTCTCGTGCGAGGACGCTTGGGCGAAAGGTTCTGTGTCCGCCAACGTTGACACCCCGGAGGAAGACGACGAGCGCCATACTCCGGATTATGAAGAAAAAAGTTAAGGGGCGCTATAGCAGCCTACGTTTGCAACTACCGCATATTTAATGTATCGGATGTGGTTGGCATGACATTGTTGACATTGTTTGACATTGTGGCTCGTGCTGACCGGTGGGCACTGGCTGTGGTAGGATCGGAAGTTTCGCAGGTGGGGTGGGGGTGGGCTATTGCCTGTTCTCATTGATAATTCTGCGCTCTCGCCCTTCCTGTGTACGCCTGCGGAAGGAGAAAACAATCCGTGAAAGTTTATGAAGGAGCTAATCTCCGCAACCTTGCCTTGATCGGGCACGGGCACGCGGGGAAGACTACGCTGGTGTCCGCGATGCTTTATACGTCTGGGGGCGCGCCTCGGCTGGGACGGGTCGATGATGGGTCGGCTCCTACGGATTATGACGAGGAGGAGATTGCCCGGAAGATGTCGATCTCGACGGGCCTGGCGTTTGTGGAGTGGGGGAAGCCGGAGGCGCGGGTGAAGATCAATCTGCTGGATACTCCGGGCTTCAATATGTTTGTGCACGAGGCCAAGATGGTGCTGCCGGTGGTGGACGCGGCGCTGGTGGTGGTGGATGGCGTGGCGGGCGTGGAGGTGGTGACGCAGCGGGTTTGGGGATACTGCGAGGAGATTAATCTTCCGCGGATGATTGTGGTGAGCCGGATGGATCGCGATCGGGCGGATGCTTCGCGGGTGGTGGAGTCATTGACGAATGCGTTTGGGAGGGCGGTGACTCCGCTGCAGTTGCCGATCGGGAGTGAGAAGAGCCTGAGCGGGATTGTGGATCTGGTGCGGATGAAGGCTTACACGTATGAGATGGGCGGGAATGGCAAGGGGAAGGAAGGGCCGATTCCGGCTAGCGTGGCGGATGCGGCTAAAGAGGCGCACGAAAAGCTGGTGGAGTTGGTGGCGGAGGGGAAAGATGAGTTGATGGAGGAATTTTTTGAGACGGGGACGATTCCGGAGGAGCATCTGGTTCCGGCGCTGCACGAGGCGATTCGCGAGGACAAGCTTTTTCCCGTGTTGTTTACCTCGGGGCTGGGAAATATTGGCGTGGATGAGCTGATGGATTTTATTGTCGACTACACGCCGGCGGCGACGGAGCATCATGCGATTACGGGATGGACGGCGGACGGTAAAGAGCAGGCGGAGCGCAAGGGAACGGATAATGAGCCGGCTTCGGTGTATGTGTTCAAGACGGTGTCGGACGCGTTTGCGGGACGAATTTCTTATTTCAAAGTTTTTTCGGGGGTGCTGAAGAACGACGCTTCTTTGCAGAATTACAACCGCAACACGCTGGAGAAGTTTGCGCATATTGCGCTGGTGCAGGGCAAGCAGATGGTGGCGCTTCCGGAGATTCATGCCGGGGATATTGGCGCGGTGGCGAAGCTGCGGGAGACGCTGACGGGAGACACGCTGGGAGATAAGGCTTCGCCGATACGGTACCCGGCGGTGAATCTGCCGGAGCCGGCGATCACGTTTGCGATAGAGCCGAAGAGCCGGGCGGATGAAGACAAGCTGGGCGTGGGGCTGCACAAGCTGATGGAAGAAGATGCGATGCTGCGATTTTTTCGCGATCCGCAGACCAAGGAATTTTTGATTGCGGGGACGGGACAGCAGCACATTGAAGTTGTGGTATCGAAGATGCGGAAGCGGTATCACGCGGAGGTGGTGCTGAAGGCGCCGAAGGTTCCGTATCGGGAGACGATTCGCGGGAAGGCGGATGTGCAGGGGCGGCACAAGAAGCAGACGGGCGGGCACGGGCAGTATGGAGATTGCAAGATCAAGATGGAGCCGTTGCCGCGCGGGGCGGAGTTTGAGTTTGTGAACGATATTTTTGGCGGGGCGATTCCGCGGAATTTTATTCCGGCGGTGGAGAAAGGGATCAAGGACGCGGCGGCGCGGGGATTTCTGGCGGGGTATCCGGTGGTGAATTTTCGCGCGATCCTTTATGACGGGTCGTATCACGATGTGGATTCGAACGATCTGTCGTTTCAGATGGCGGGGCGAATTGCGTTTCGGAAGGCGATGGAGCAGGCGAAGCCGACGCTGCTGGAGCCGGTTATGAATGTGGAAATTACGATTCCCGATGAGTTTGCCGGGACGATTATGGGCGACTTGAATAGCCGGCGCGGGCGGATTCAGGGGATGGATAACAAGGCGGGGAACACGATTGTGAAGGCGGAGGTGCCCATGGCGGAGATGCTGACGTATGGGGCCGATCTGACTTCGATGACGCAGGGGCGCGGGAGTTTCGCGATGGAGATGCATCATTACGATACGGTGCCGCAGGCGTTGCAGGACAAGATTATTGAGAAGGCTAAGGCGGAGCGGGGCGAGGTTAAGGAGGAGGAAGAGTAGGGTTCAGCGATGCAGACGTCGTATCAGAACCTCGAGCAAGATTTGTCTGCTAGTGATGACCGTCTGAAAAACGCCAGTTTCACACCAACTCCACGTCGGTAAACCGAAAATCCTCGCCCTTGGCTAGAAGTTGTTGCCCTACAAACTTGGCCAATGCGTAAGCGAAGCAATCCCCGAAGTTGAGGCCTGCGGCGTGACGTCCTTTCCCGTATTTGCGCCAGGCGGAGCGCGCGATCTCGCTTTGTTCGGCGTCTACTGAAACAATCTCGATCTTCGCGCGCATTATAAATAGATCGAACTCGCGACCGACAGCCTCGCCGCGCCTTGCTTCGAGCACGATTCCTGTCTCGAGTGAGTTGGCCGCTGAAAGCAGCTTGCTTTCGGCTTGAAGAATATGCTCAAGGAATGGCCTGCGCTCGGGTTCTGCTAAGAAGATTGCCACCAGCGCCGATGTGTCAATGACCATGGCAAGCGCTAGCGTGGAATCCCATCTTCGCCGTATCCGAGAATCTCGTCTTCGGAGCGCGTATCGTGATGGGGCAGCGCATCCACACGCCGCAATAAATCCTCGATCTGGCTAGCCACGACGTGGCCTTTGCGTCCGCGCTTCAGGCGCTCCCAGCGTTCTTCGAGCGACTTTTGAATAGCCCCCGTAAGGGACTCGCCGGTTTCATTCGCCAGCTGGCGAGCGAGATCTTCGGTGCTTTTATTCTTGATAAACAGGGGCATATTTCCTCTGTATATACTCCAATCAGTATTATATACCGTCCGTCAGGCCGATGACCGCTCGCAGGAAATCGTTCCCTGATCGCCCCTTCTGGCGTACTATTCTTTTTTCTTCTTCGGTGCCCAGGAGGGATCATGGTTAGGCCGACTTCCCCTTTCGGCTGCGGGGTTTCTTTCGCTGGTGTTTTTCTTCTGTTGGTGGTGATGCGCTATCCGGCTATGACTCAGGACAGGAAGAACGTGGTTTTGGAGTTAGACCATGTGTCGGTGTGCGGATCGAGTCTGGATACGCTGCGCCAGATGTTTACGGATGTAGGGCTAACTCCGGATTTGGGCGGGCCGCATGGGAATGGCGTTACGCAGATGGCGTATGTGGGGTTTGATGACGGGACTTACATTGAATTGATTGCGCCGATTAAGGCGGGGGTGACAGCGGGGTCGGACTGGGCGAAGTTTATGTCGGAGGATGCGGTTAGTTGTGCTTGGGCGGTGGGGACGAATGTTTTGTTGCAGGAAGTGGATCGGCTGAAGAAGGCAGGGATTGCGGTGACGGCTGTGGAGCCGGGGAGTCGGAAGCGTCCAGATGGGATGTCGGTTGAGTGGACTTCGGCGGGAGTCGGATCGGGGACGCGCGGGTCGGTGTTGCCGTTTGAGATCGAAGACCAGACTCCGCGGGCGTGGCGGGTGCAGATTTCGGCCAGCGTGCATGAAGCTCCGGTGAGCGGAGTGGAAAATGTGGTGATCGCGGTGAATAATCTGGATGCGTCGGTGGCGTTGTTTCGGAAGGCTTATGGGTGGTCTGATCCGCTGATCGAGACGGAGAAGGATTTTGGGAAGATGGCATATTTTCCGGGGGAGCCGGTGATGTTGGTGGCTCCGACGAATGCGCGGTGGCTGTCGGATTGGCTGGCGAAGTATGGGGAGACTCCGGTGGCGTATTTGCTGGGGAGTAGCGAGTTTTCGGCCGCGGCTAAGAAGTATAAGTTGTCGGGGGGTAAGACCTGGTTCGGACAGAAGGTGGGTTGGTTCGACGCGGGGAAGTTGAAGGGGGTGCGGTTGGGAGTGATTGGGCAGTAACGAGCTTGGTTGAGCGAGCATTCACGCTCCCACCCTAACGCCGCACAGGACGCGACGATAGGATGGGGCACCCTCGGGTTGGTTATTCAGTGCATAATGAAACCGGAGAGTCGCTATGACCATCACTCTTGACATTCGGCCGAAGGTTGAGGCCGAGCTCGCCCGACAGGCCGCAGCGCATGGATTGGCGATCGGAGATTATGCGGCGAGCCTGTTCGAAGAGGCGACCCAAGCTGCGCTAAGCAAGCCTGCTAGGTCGGCTGCAAAAGATATGGTTGAGCTGTTTGCGCCGCCGCGAGGGCTCAATCTGGATTTTGAACGCGACAGGGACACTGGCCGAGACATTAACCTGTGAATGGTTATCTGGTTGACACCAACATCCCATCGGGACTTCGAGAGAAACCGGATGCTCGCGTGGTGAGGTTTTTGCGGGATGCCGGCAGAAACACTGTTTTTCTCAGCGTCATGACGATTGGCGAGATTTGCAAGGGCATCGCCGGACTGCCGTCGGGTCAGAAGCGAGCAACTTTACAGGAATGGCTTGATCACGATCCACGGTCGTGGTTCGCGGGTCGTGTTTTACCGGTCACCGAATCTCTTGCCGAGCGTTGGCGACAGTTAGCTGCTGCGGCAAAACAGAGGGGTTCTACGTTGGCTGTCGTCGACGGCGTGATTGCCGCAACTGCTCTCGATCACGATCTGATTCTTATAACCCGTAACCTAAGAGACTTCGCCGATCTCGGCATCAATTCCAATCCTTGGGAAGCATGACTTTGTCTGCCGCTAAGAACAATCCTCTTTTGAATTTGAAGGATCGGGTGGTTTCGGCTGCTCCGGTGGAGGACGATTCTTCGTTTGAGTTGAAGCTGCGGCCGCAACGGCTGGCGGAGTTTATTGGGCAGAACAAGGTTAAAGAGAATCTCTCGGTGGCGATTGAGGCGGCGCGCAATCGCGGGGAGGCTTTGGATCATGTGTTGCTTTATGGGCCTCCGGGGTTAGGGAAGACTACTCTGGCCAATATTATTGCTAATGAGTTGGGCGCGGCGTTTCAGCAGACGTCGGGGCCTACGCTGCAGATCAAGGGGGATCTGACGGCGATCCTTACGAATTTGCGCGACCGGCAGGTTTTGTTTATTGATGAAGTGCATCGGCTGCAGCCGGCGCTGGAGGAGATACTTTATTCGGCGCTGGAGGATTACAAGCTGGACATCATGATTGGGCAAGGGCCGTCGGCGCGGACGCACACGATGGATGTGAAGCCGTTTACTTTTATTGGGGCGACCACGCGGGCGGGGTTGTTGTCGGCTCCGCTGCGCTCGCGGTTTGGGTTGTTGTTGCGGCTGGAGTTTTATACGCATGAAGATTTGCGGGTGATTGTGGAGCGGTCGGCGGAGATTTTGGGAGTGGGAATCGATCGGGCGGGAGCTACGGAGATTGCTTCGCGGTCGCGCGGGACGCCGCGGATTGCGAATCGGTTGTTGCGCCGGGTTCGGGATTACGCGCAGGTGCGGGCGGCGGGGGTGATTGATCTGGCGGTGGCGCAGTCAGCGCTTGCCCTGCTGGAAGTGGATCGGTATGGGTTTGATGAAGTGGATCGGAAGCTGCTGCTTACGATTATTGAGAAGTATCAGGGTGGGCCGGTGGGGCTGAATACTTTGGGAGCGGCGCTGGCAGAGGAGCCGGATGCGATTGAGGAAATTTATGAGCCGTTCTTGATTCAGATTGGATTTTTGAATCGGACTCCGCGGGGGAGAGTGGCTACGCAGCTGGCCTATGAGCATTTTGGGATTGTGCCGAATCGGAGACAGAGTTCGTTGTTTTGAAACTCGTTGTTTTTGAGATTTCGTGAGCTCACCCTAACGTCGCACAAAACGCGACATTTAGGATGAGGCACCCGGTTGTTTTAGTGGATTCGAGATTATGTTCGTGCGGACGTTAGCCGAGCTTTGCTCGGCCGGACGGCCGGGGGCGGCCGTCGCTACGTGAATTTGGTTCGGGAGGAATTATGCGTGAGGTGATTGCTACGGCGGAGGCTCCGCAGGCTATTGGGCCTTATTCGCAAGCTATTCGGGCGGCGGGGATGATTTTTACTTCGGGGCAAGTGGCGATTGATCCGGCTACGCAGCAGGTGGTGGCGGGGGATGTCGCGGCGCAGACGGATCGTGTGCTGCGGAATCTGGCGGCGATTTTGGCGGCCTCGGGGAGTTCGCTCGGGAAGGTGGTGCGGTGCACTGTGTTCCTTAAGAACATGGGGGATTTCGCGGCTATGAATGAAGTTTATGGGAGGTATTTTAAGGAAGCTCCGCCGGCGCGGTCGACGGTGGAGGTGGCGCGGCTTCCTAAGGATGTGCTGGTGGAGATTGATGCGATCGCGCTGGAGTGAGGGAGGGTCTCCGTCGGCGACTAAAGCCAAAGGCGGCTCGGTAAACGAGCGACTAATCGCAGCGGTGGACGGCTGCAACTCCTGACCTCGTAATACGACGTTACAGCAGTGTCGTCCATATACTCGCTTTGGGCTTGTCGCTTTGTTCCTTGGGTTGCATACTCAGGCTGCCAATCGGAATAGGGTCACTTGTGATTCGATAGATATAGACTTACTCCGAGAAAAGGTGTCCCGGTGATGCGAATCTGCTCCACTCGTTCTCGGAAGTCCTCGCTTGTTATTGTCCTTCTGACTCTGTTGGTTGTTATCTGCTGTGCGGCGGCACAGGATGGCGGTACAGTATCTTCCAACATAACGACGCCACGGCGACTCATCACGCAGCCGGTCGTTGGAGTTGGAGCTGGAGCTGGAACTGGGGCGCGGCTCACGGTTCTTAATGGCAACACGCATCCTTTGGCGCGTCCGGAATTCGACCAAGGCGCAGCGCCCCCCAGCCTGCCCATGCAACGGATGCTGTTGGTGCTGAAGCGCACTCCCGAACAGGAATCCGCGCTCCGGACACTGCTCGACAGCCAGCAGGACAAGGCATCTCCCAACCATCACAAGTGGCTTACTCCCGAGCAGTTCGGCAAGCAGTTCGGGCCCGCCGACAGCGATGTGCAGACGGTCACGGCGTGGCTGCGTTCGTGCGGCTTTCAAGTCGCGGCTCTCTCGAGAGGGCGAACCGCGGTCGAGTTTTCCGGTTCCGCCAGCCAGGTGCAGCAGGCGTTTCACACGACGATCCACAAGTACGCGGTCAACGGCGAAGAGCACTGGGCCAATGCGAGCGATCCCTCGATTCCCGCCGCACTTGCGCCGGCAGTGAAGGGCGTGCTTTCCTTGCATAACTTCCCGAGGCGTTCTTACTCCACGCTGTTACAGACGCCGATGCGCACCAAGCCGCGACAAACTGCGCCCTTGCCGGTGTTCACTTACACCGAACAAACCAACACTTACTATGGCCTCGGTCCGAACGATTTCGCGACGATTTACAACGTGCTTCCGCTGTGGAACGCCGGTATCGACGGCACCGGACAAACGATCGCCGTTGTCGGGCAAACGAATATCCATGTTACGGACGTCGCGGACTTCCGCACTCTATTTGGTTTGCCCGCGAACGATCCTACGATCATCCTGAACGGCCCCGACCCAGGAGTGGACGGAGATGAGACGGAAGCCTTGCTCGATGTTTCCTGGTCGGGTGCGGTGGCCAAAAATGCCACCATCGACCTCGTCGTCTCCGCGTCGACGGAGACGTCGCTCGGAGTAGATCTTTCCGCGCTCTATATTGTGGACAACAACATTGCGCCGGTCATGAGCGAGAGCTATGGCGAGTGCGAAGCGAACCTGGGCAATGCCGGCAACGCCTTCTACAACGCGCTCTGGCAGCAGGCAGCGGCGCAGGGCATCACGGTGGTGATCTCGGCGGGCGATGGCGGCTCCGCCGGTTGCGACGACTTTGACACGGAAACGGAGGCCGGATACGGATTGGCGGTTAGCGGATTCGCCTCCACTCCTTATAACGTTGCTGTGGGCGGCACCGATTTCAATCAGACTCCGGCGACGGCGCCTAATTATTGGAACGCAACCAACGACCCTACCACTGGCGCTTCGGCCAAGGCTTACATTCCGGAGACGACATGGAACGATTCCTGCGCCGGTTTTGGCATTGGCCAGTGTACGGATAACAGTAACTTCCTCGACATCATCAGCGGCAGTGGAGGTCCGAGCAGTTGCTCCACTCAGAGTAGCAGAGGCGCATGCCTCTCGGGCTATAGCAAGCCCGCATGGCAAACCGGGACTGGAGTACCGAGCGACGGGGTTCGCGATTTGCCCGATGTCTCTTTGTTCGCCAGCAACGGGTTCAGCGGCAGCTTCTACATTCTTTGCGAGGCGGATGCGGGCTTCTTTGGGACGCAGGAGACTTGCAGCCTGACGACTGACACGTTTGTAGGCGTGGGCGGGACCTCGGCCTCGGCACCGACATTCGCGGGCATCATGGCTTTGGTCAATCAGAAGATGGCGGCACAGGGATCGGGCCCGCGCCAGGGCAACGCCGATTACATTCTTTACAAGCTCGCGGCGCAGAGTGGTGCGAGTTGCAATTCCTCGTCGGTGGCGCTGACCGGAAATTCCTGCATTTTTTACGACATCACGCAAGGCAACAACTCGGTCCCTTGCAGTCTCAACACGCCGAATTGCGGCGCGGCTCCGGCTGGCGGCTATGGCATCCTGGTCGATCCCAACAACGCCGGCAATCCTGCCTGGCTTACGACTCCGGGCTATGACATGGCGACGGGCCTGGGATCTGTGAACGCCGACAATCTGGTTAACCAGTGGAGCAATGTCAGTTTCACGGCCAGCACTACAACGCTTACCAACCTCTCTCCGACGAATATTACGCATGGACAGCCGGTCAGCATCACCGCAATGGTGGCTCCGCAATCTGGAACGGGCACGCCGACTGGAGCGGTCGCGCTCATGGCCACGCCCACTGGCCAGAATCTAGGCGCGGGAGTCTTTCCTCTTAATAACGGCGTTGCCACGGGTACGACAACCATACTTCCCGGCGGCACTTACAATGTGACAGCTTATTACTCTGGCGATCCCACCTTCGGCGCGAGTAACTCGACGCCAGTGCCAGTAACTGTAGGTAAGGAAAACAGCGAAACGAAGGAGACGCTGACAGCGTTGAACCCCACCACATATGCATTCCAGCCGATCGGCAGCACCATACCTTATGGCACGATATTCTTCCTGCGCAGCGACGTGGCCAACGGGGCGGGAACTCCATGCTTGCCTAATCAGCAGCAGACGCAGGTTCAGTGTCCGACCGGAAGCGTGAGTTTCACCAACAACGGAAAGACTCTGGATGCCGGAAGCTATGCCCTCAATAGCCAGGGCTATGCCGAAGACCAGACACTCGCCTCGGAATTTACGGCATTGGGAAGTTACTCCCTTCAGGCACAGTACAGCGGCGACAACAGCTACAACGCGAGCACAACCACGTTGAACGCGACTGTAACCCCGGGAGTGACGGACACCGAGATCGACATTCCCGACCTTAGCGAGACATATAACGGGACCGGGCTGGTCTGGATCGCCGATTCCGGGCAGTCGTTCCAAGTCGATGCGGTGGTATACGCGTGGAGCATTCTACAGGCTCCGACCGGAGCCATTTCGATTCTCGAGAATGGGACGCCGGCTCCCGGCACAATTTCCTACAACCCAAGAAACGGAGGCATAAGCGGAAACTACTCAACCGGCGTCTTTCAATGGGCCTATCTTGCCGGTTACCTACCTCTGACGATCGATACGCCGGGAAATTATACGTTCACCGCCTCTTACTCCGGTGATGCGTACTATCTCGCAACGCAGAGCACGTACTCGATTCCCGTGACCGTTCTCGACACGACCTTCAACATGGCGACGCCGATAGCGAACGTGACGATCACGGCGCCCGGACAATCGGGCACCGCCACCGTCACTTTTACCGGAGTTGATAACTTCTTTGCGGATATCAGCGTGACCTGCGCCCTGCCCGCTGCCATGACGGAAGCGACCTGCCCGGCGGCGACCGTGAATTTGAATGGAAGTAGTATCTCGGCGCCGCTTACCATCGCCACCACCGCCCCGCATCCGGTCGGCGAAAACGGGCGCGCTCGCGCTGCCGCGGGACTATATGACTTGGGGATTCTCGCCGGCGTTTTCCTGATCACGATCCCTTTTTCGAACCCTTTTTTGCGCCGTTTTTCGCATCTTTTTTCGCACTCTGGAATCCGGCGCCGGAAACTGGCTCTCGCGCTGCTTCTGCTCGGCTGCCTTGCCTTGATCGCCAGTTGTGGCGGGGGGAGCAGTAGTACACCCCCTCCCCCGAAAATCGACCCCGGAACTCCCGCCGGAACTTACACGGTGAATGTGACCGCAACCTCCTTGGGAATCACGCGGACGGGCAGCTTCAACGTCACCGTGCAGTGACTGCCGGCGAAGGGGAGAGAACTGTGTCTTATCCTTCGCGTGACGCCAATTGTCGCTGCGGTTAGAATTCCAGGAAGCAACTCGTCGACCAAAACAATAAACAGTGACTCCATGGGACATCTTCATTCAACGCTCGACCTCAATTCAAAAACGGCAGTGGTTATCGGCGGAACATCGGGCATCGGACTGACTCTAGCCAAGGGCCTGGCCGCAGCCGGCGCCAACGTCGTTCCCTCGGGACGCCGCCGCGAACTGGTCGAGTCCGTCGCGAGCGATATCAGGAAAGCGGGCCGCGGCTCGCTCGCTGTCACCTGCGACGTAGCGGATCGATCAAGTCTGCAAGCGCTTTTGGACGCAGTCTGCGCGGAGTTTGGCAAAGTTGATATCCTCGTGAACTGCGCTGGCATCACGCGGCGCACACCGATTCTCGACATGAACGAACGCGATTGGAATGCGATACTCGAGACCAATCTGAACGGCACACTGCGCGCCTGCCAAGTGTTTGGCCGCCACATGATCGAGCGCAAGTATGGAAGGATCGTCAACATTGGTTCACTTACGTCTACCCTCGGCATGTTCGAGGTGGCGGCGTATGCCGCAAGCAAGGCGGGCGTCGCCGCTCTCACCAAGTGCCTCGCGATCGAGTGGGCACGCTATGGAGTGTGCGTGAATGCATTGGCGCCGGGTGTTTTCCGTACAGACCTGAATGCGGCTCTATTGGATGGAACTCCGCGCGGGGAGGAATTCCTGATGCGGACTCCCATGGGACGGTTCGGCCAAGTAGAAGAACTGATCGGGGCTGCCGTGTTTCTAGCCTCCGACGCTGCGAGTTTCGTAACCGGTCATCTGCTGGCGGTGGATGGCGGCTTCCTCGCCAGCGGCGTGAATCGGTAATCCGAACGCGATTGACTACCAGTTGTGCATGGTTCCGTCGAGCTTGCGATTTACAGGTAGGTACGCGGCGCGATATGGATACTTGGCTGCCAGCCGTTCGTTGATATCCACGCCCAATCCGGGCGCGTCCCCCGGGTACATCAAACCATTCTCAAAGGTGTAGGCGTGCGGGAATACCTGGTCGGTCTCATCGGTGTGCTTCATGTACTCCTGAATGCCGAAATTGTGAACGCTCAGATCGAAGTGCAGCGCCGCTCCCATGCAGACGGGACTCAGATCGGTCGCCCCATGCGAACCGGTCCGGATCTGGTACATCTCCGCGAGATTCGCAATACGGCGCAGATGCGTGATTCCTCCCGCGTGCACCACGGTGGTACGGATGTAATCGATCAACTGCTCCTGAATGAGTTGCTGGCAATCGTAGATGGTGTTGAAGACTTCGCCCACAGCCAGCGGAGTGGTGGTGTGCCGGCGAATTAAGCGGAAGCTTTCCTGCAGTTCCGCGGGCGTGGGATCTTCCATCCAGAATAAGTGGTAAGGCTCAAGTTCTTTCCCCAACCGCGCTGCCTCAATCGGAGTGAGGCGATGATGGACATCGTGCAAGAGGTGCGGTTCATTGCCGAACTCCTTGCGCAGGCGCGCAAACAGGGAGGGAACGAAACTCATGTACGCCTCGGACGACCAATGGTTCTCGGGCGGAGCGTCCTTCTCGGCCGGTTCGTAGTACATAAATCCGCGGCCTACTCCGTAAGTGGAAGGCAGCCCTGGAATCCCAGATTGCGCGCGAACTGCTTTATAGCCGTCCTTGATGTAATGCGCTACGGCCTGGACGGTCTCCTCGATTCCGGCCCCGCTGGCGTGTCCATAGACCAGGACCGCATCGCGAGATGCACCACCGAGCAACTGGTAAAGCGGCGCATTCATGACCTTGCCTTTGATGTCCCACAATGCCGTATCCACCGCCGCAATCGCCGACATCGTCACCGGTCCGCGGCGCCAATATGCGCCCTTGTATAAGTACTGCCACGTGTCTTCGATACGACGTGCATCGCGCCCGATTAATAAAGGAGTGATGTGATCATTCAGGTAGCTGGCCACGGACAGCTCACGCCCGTTCAGGGTCGCATCTCCTAGGCCGTAAACCCCGTCTTCAGTCGTGAGCTTCAGCGTGACAAAGTTCCTGCCGGGGCAACAGACGATCACTTTTGCATCCACTATCTTCATCGTGTTCCGTCCTCTCGATCCTCAGCTCATCCACGCCGCCCGCCGGGGTCTCGCTTAGGCAGATTTTTTCTCACGGGTGACGCGAGAGTGACAGCGAAAATTCTTCGGAACCAGTCCTACAGATCCGTGTACTCAGGAACATAGTCCTTGAAGAGACCTGTACCGGGATACAATATTCGTATGGGGATGTGATCGGCATTCTTGCTCGATCTGACCCACTCCCAGGCAGGAGTGATCTCTGAAGTTGCGAAATAGCGGGTTTCGGCCTGAAGAACAGCGGTTCCGGCAAGAACCATAGCCACCACTTCTTCCCATTTGTCCGCGCCGACCACTGCCATGCGCGCGATATGGTTGGTATATTTCTGGAGGAAACGCATCTCACTCCAACGTGCTTTCCAATCCGCACCCTCCATCTGCGTAAGGTCTGCCAGAATCCCGATCGGGCGCTCTTTCCGTTCTTTGATGAGGAATTCAATCTGCGGCTCAAATGCTTTCACTTCATCGCCGCTAATCCTTCCGACAACCTTGAATCCGAAAGCAGATCCCCTGCTTTCTTTGAGTCTTTCAATCATCGCCGTAATTCTCCTTCTCGCCTAAAACCTTAATGGACGCTGTGGTAATCTGTGGCCGCTCGGGGGCAATGATCGCTTGGGCTTTGACTTTTTGCAAGGGAGCGGTTCCGGATGAGGAAAGCACGCCCGAGGAAGCGGGCCGACCGAACCGCAAGCGATTCGAGGGGCCGTGTTCTTGACAAGCTCTCTTCCGACTCTCTCAAGACGGACTCTTTCAAGAATCCGCCGCTTGATACCCCACACTCCACCGCATGGTCGGCTTTTTCTCGGCAAGCGCGATGGGTCTGCGTGGCCCTGATCGCGGCGAACTTAATCGTCTATGCTTCGGCATGGCATCACGGCTTTGTCAATTATGATGACGACGATTACGTCACCACAAACCCGGTCGTGCTGCGTGGACTGACGTGGCACGGTGTTGCGTGGGCATTCACGACCGGATACGCGGTCAACTGGCATCCGCTGACTTGGCTGTCGCACATGCTCGACGTCCAGCTATACGGATTGGATCCTGGCCTGCATCATCTCACCAACCTGTTGTTTCACATCGTCAACACTTTGCTGCTGTTCGGGCTGCTGCATCGCATGACGCGCGCACTGGGACGAAGCGCGTTTGTGGCGGGCTTGTTCGCGGTTCATCCGCTGCACGTCGAGTCGGTGGCCTGGGTAGCGGAACGCAAGGATGTCCTGAGCACGCTGTTTTGGATGCTGACGTTATGGGCTTACGTCGGGTACGTGAAGCGGCCAGGTCTGCGCAAGTATGCGGTGGTGCTCCTGCTGTTTGCTCTGGGGTTGATGGCAAAACAGATGTTGGTGACACTCCCCTTTGTGTTGCTGTTGCTGGATTTTTGGCCCTTGGGACGGATGGGAATAGGAGCGGATCCAGCGGGTGGCTGGGCGCTGTCACACGAGAGATGGGCCGCCGCGGTCCGCCTGGTGTGGGAAAAACTTCCGCTGCTGGCTCTCAGCGTCGCGTCCAGCGTCGCGACTTTTGTAATCCATCAGCGGGGAGGAGCAGTAATCATTCTCAGCGCAATCCCGCTCAAGCTCCGCGCCGAAAACGCGCTGGTTTCGTACGTCGCCTACATCGGAAAAATGCTGTGGCCCGCGCGCTTGGCGGTGTTATATCCCTATTCCCGGTCACTACCCGCATGGTGGGTAGCGGGGGCGTTCTTGTTTCTGATGGGCGCATCCGTTGCGGTGCTACGGGCGGCCGAGCGGCGCCCTTATCTTCCGGTTGGCTGGTTCTGGTATCTAGGCACATTGCTTCCGGTCATCGGGCTGATTCAAGTGGGAGACCAGGCGATGGCGGATCGCTACACTTATGTTCCGCTGATTGGTCTGTTCATCATTGTGGCATGGGGTGTTCCGGACCTGCTGGTGGGCTGGCCGCTTCGCCTTCGGAGAATCGCACTTCCGGCGGCAGCGTGCCTGGTGATTTTGGCGTGCGCCATCGCTGCCAGGGGTCAGCTTCAATATTGGGAAAACAGTACGACGCTCTGGACACATGCGTTGGCAGTAACCACCGGAAACAATATCGCGCATAACAACTTGGGGGTTGCCCTGGCCGACCAAGGAAAAATCGATGAGGCCATCGCTCAGTACTCCGAAGCTTTACGCAACCAGCCCGACTATGCCAACGCGCATAACAATCTGGGAGTTGCTCTGGACGATCAAGGAAAAATCGATGAGGCCATTGCGCATTACTCCGAGGCTTTACGCATCAAACCCGACTACGCCAATGCGCATATCAATTTGGGAGTCGCTCTGGCCAATCAAGGAAAAATCGACGGGGCCATCACCCAGTTCACCGAGGCTTTGCGCATCGAACCCGACTCCGCCAAGGCGCATAACGATTTGGGAGTTGCTCTGGCGAGCGCAGGAAAAATCGACGAGGCTATTGCCCATTTCACCGAAGCTTTGCGCATCAAACCCGACTTCGGCGACGCCCATAACAATTTGGAACTTGCTCTGGTTCGACGAGGAAAGGGAACTTAAAGGATTGGAGAAGTGATTTACCAATGTGCCTGCGGCACGAGCGGCAATGGAAGCGGGAACGCACTCGACCTGGATCAGGGGATAACTCCAGGAGTTGCGTCATCAGGTCATTGAAGCGAAGGGAATCTATATTGTTTCGAATACCTACTTCTTCTTGCGGGAGCTTTCCATCATCGCCTGAAAGTGGTCCATGGTCGGCTGCAGTTGCTGCGGATCGCGAATGCACATCCATAATATGGCGCGCGCGTCAAAATCCTTCTGATGCATGCCGGCGAAATAGTGGTAATCCGCGGGCAGCGGCGGGCCGCCGGCCTGGCCTGCGGCAGGAATGATCTGCGGGAGCTGGACCACGTACATACTACCGCCGGCGAGAACCTGGTGCGGATACCGCAGGAGCCAAACGCAGTTTCCGGATTCCTCCATATAGTTAGCGGAGACAGCAGCCCATTGGCCGCCGTCATGGACCGCAGGTTGCTGGCAGTCCCACGGGAGCGCCTGAGGCACGTAACGTTCAAACTCGGCGAATCCATACTCATCGAGCAGGATCTGCTGCAGACCGCGCTGGCCCACGAAACCCTCAACCTCGGGAAGAGCGTGATTCCAGTCGAGGTTCGAGTCGTTGACCAGGTGATAGTCCGGACGTCCCAGGCTAAGCGAGTTCAGGTAAGGCAAATAATCGGGGTAGACGCGTATGACCGTAACGATGGCAGCGAGCGCGAGCGCAATGGTCAGCCAGTTTCCGATGCGTGCGGTTTGCGGGCTCGACGCGCGCAGCAATTCCAAAGCACGCGGTAGCGGAGCGAGCAGCAAAACAATCAGCGCCAGCGCAATCGAAAAATGTCGAATGCTGAGGTCCAATCGGCTAAGCATGCATGCGGCGACGAAAACCGCGAGGGAAACCCAGATGCTCCGCCAGTGCAGCTCCATGCCAGTGGGTATCACCGATTGCAAGGGTGAACGCCGCTTCACGAGCAGGGCCGTCGCGATGGCCAGTAGGAGCAGCAAAAGGAATGTCAACTGCGATTTCAAAAAGAAGAGCGCGGGGAAATAGAACCAGACTCCGTGCGGATAAGCATGGCCGAGAATGAAAGTGGGCCGGCTCCCTGCACTCAGGGCAAAGGCGACCAGACCACGCAAGTAGAGCCACGCTGGCATGAGTAGCCGCCGCAGCACGGGAGAGGCAGGAAAATGCGGGATGATCTGAAAGGAATCCGTTGGTTGGTTCCAGGAGAGGACCAAATACACGATGTAAACGAATAACGCGGCCCAGAGAGTCCCTTTGGCAAGATTGCCCCAAGCCCGCCGGCGCCAACGGCGCAGTTCGATCTTCTCCACCGGTTGCTCCGGGAGCCGCTTGCATCGCAAACTCAGGACAAAGGCAACGAACGCGAAAAACAACAGTCCCGACGAGAACTTGGAAAGGAAAGCACCGGCCAGCGCTAGACCAAACTTAATAACTGTTCCCCGCTTGGGAGAGCGCCACATGTTCGGAAGCTGCCAAACCGTCAGCACCCAGAACAGAGTGACAGCGATGTCAGTGAGTACGAGGGGGCCAAATGTAATGAAGGCTGGCACGGTTACGAAGGCCGAGAGACACAGCAAGCCTCCCCAGGCGTTACCCAGCTGCGAGCCATAGATATAAAGGATGAATCCCAATAACAAGGTCATCAATAACATGGGCGCGCGCGCCCATAGCATCGTCGAGTAAGGATCATTCCAATGCATGAGGAACCAGTCGCCAAAGACCCATTCGCCCAAATACTGGTAGAAAATCTTGCTGCTAAACGTCCAGGAGATATGGGAGTAGTCGGCGTGCACTCCGCGCAGAAGCAGCGGCAAAGCGGCCACCACCTTGGCCAGCGGAGGATGCTCTTCGTTCATCCGCATATCGAATTTCTGGAGGTAACTCACGCCAGCGCCGACGTGCACGACCTCATCTATGGTCGCGGATTCGTGTCGCGCGGCTCCACCTGCAAGCAGCGCCATCAAGGCAAGAAGCAGGATCGCGGTGAAGAGAAATCTCCCGGGTGTTGTCAAGTTCCATTGCCCTCGTGCGACGAAGCGGAAAAGCTCTCTGGTGGACCGAGATAGCTGGGTCTCACGCCGCCGAGGTCGACCACTACCTTTTGCAGCACGATGCCCGGGTCGACCATCCAAAATTTTAACGTGTGATATCCCGGTTCCGAGAGGGTGAGGCTTGATTTGCTCTGGCGCACACTGTCTTTCACCGACGTGCCCCAATCCGCCAGCGCGTTGTGCGCCAGGGCGTCAACGACCTGAGGCGCTTGATCGTCGAAAGAGACAGCGTAGCGCAGACCACGGCCGGGAACGAAGTTCAGCGTTGGAGCAAGGATTGCCTCGACCTCCACTGTTCCGGAGTGAAACAAATACATCTGGTATTCGAGACACGGAGAGTTCTGCGGCGGCGTTACGCTCGCCGCCGTGACGGGAAATAGCGTCATCGAAGACAGCGTCCGGCCGTAATCCGGGATTTTTTCCCAGCGGACCGGATCGGCATCGATTTTCTTTGTGTAGTGCTCGGCTTCCATGGAGACATAGCCGTTCGCCTCTACAAAACCTTTCAGAGATGCCCGCGCCGGGGTTTCGGGATTGAAGGCTTGCAGTGTGACGGTTACTTCGTTGCCGGCGCCTGAGATCTTCACGAAGCCGTTGCTGGCCCCGTGGGGCGCTTTGCTCCAATCGACGTCGACCGAGAGGCGCAGCTCTTTGTCGACAATCCCACGGTCGACGTTTCCATGCGTTGTGCGCACAGAAATCCAGGACGCACTCGATGTTGCCGTGAACGGATACGGAGTGCGCCCGCGATTAAAGATATCGATGTAGCGGCGTTGCCGGTTGAAGACATCAAACTGCGGAAGCAATGGTACGTCAGACGGGCCAGGCCATGCGGCAGAGGAACCCTCAATCGCAACTCCCAATGCCGCGGGAACAGGAACTTCAATCTCGTTGAGACTGGGCAAAACATTGGTCGGTGGATCTCTCCACGACGTGTAACCAATGTGCGTCTGATCCATCATGTGGTCCCACTTGCCATTCGCCAAAGTGTGGTTGTAGTAGCTCGATAGATCGGCATCGGCCTGGAACAGCGCACGGGCCTGCGCGGCCAGGTCATTCGCGCTGGCGCGGCCCTGGCTGGCGTAGAGCCGGTTCTTCCCAACGGTGATATATAACTCAGCAACCTGGGCAGAGGCCTTCGCCGGGTAGAGAACAAGTTCGAAGAAGGCGTCGCGCTCGTTCTCTGGTAAGGCGCGATCGATGCGCTCGGCTTCGTCCGTAGTTGATTTCCACTCGGCTGCGACCCGATCGGCCTCTTGATAATCCACCAGGCTGAAGGTGTCCGGCTCCAGGAGCTCTGGCTTCCGCCTCCCATTGAACTTGGTGTACTTGGAAACGATGTCGGCAATGTCAGGTGCATATTTTGCTCCGAACTCTCGTTCTGCCCAGAGTCGGGTGAATTCCTGGATGTTCTCTTTGGGCCATCTTTGGGGGTCACGTGCCAGATCGAGAAAGAATTCGACGGGGAACTCCATCGGCTTCAGATCGCCGACGTTTACGATCCAGATTTGATTCGCCCCATACTGATGGGTCAAATTCATTTGCTCCCAGACCTTGGTAATCGGGACCGTGTTCAGCCATTTGTAGGAGCGTGGGTCGCCTACATAGTCGAAGTGATAGTAGATTCCCGCGCCGCCGCTGCGCTTACGTTCCTCCGGAGTCGGGAGCCTTCGCACATTGCCCCAGTTGTCGTCGGACCAGAGCAAGGCCACGTCGTCGGGAACGCGCATGCCCTTCTCGTAGTATTCCTGCACCTCTTTATAGAGGGCCCAATCCTGGTGCACGGTGGTTGGGTCGGTATGCAAGACATCGGCGACGATGTTCCGCTGGTCGGTCACGATCTTTTCCAGCAACGCGATGTTCGCCGCCGCGTCCCCGCCCTGCACCATCGGCTCGTCCCCGTTGCCGCGCATTCCTATGGTGACGATGCTCTCGTAGTGGTCGTTGCGCTCGATGCCTTCTTTCCAGAATGCAGAGAGTTCTTCGCCGTTCTTGGAATAATCCCACGCACCCTTGCCGTGAACTTTCCACTCCTTCCACGCCCGCATCATCGGTTCGTGGTGCGAGGTGCCCATGACGACGCCGTATTCGTCGGCAAGCTTCGGATTCAGCGGATCGTCCTCGTCAAACGCGTTGTTCCACATTGCTGGCCAGAGATAATTAGCCTTTAGCCGCAGCAGGAGTTCGAAGACCTTTTCGTAAAACTGGTGGTTGAGGTTTCCGTATTTCTCTTTAGCCCAGCCGCTCAGGGATGGCGCTTCGTCGTTCAGGAAAATGCCGCGGTACTTGACGGCTGGCGGACCCTCGACATACTTGCCCGCCTTCACAAACAGCGCATCCCGGTGCTCCACCGGAACATCGGCCCACCAATACCACGGCGACACACCCATTTCTTCGGAGAGGTGATAGATGCCGTAGATCGTCCCGCGCTTATCGCTTCCAGCGATGACGAGCGCATTGGCCACGCCGGGCAAGGGCTTCGGCACGACCTGAATGAAGAACGATTCCCACTTGCCAGTGATCGCGGTGGCGTCGATCTTGTGCTCCTTGATGAGCCCATCAATGATTGGGCTTTTGCCCACCGTTCCGACGATGATCGCATTCGTGCCGAGACGCTTTTCCGTGTTGGGGGCGTCATTAAAAACCATGGAAGTACGGCCAGTAACACGAACGATATCCGCCTGGAGATCGGCTGCCGCGCGCACGACGCCGGCATAATCTTGGGCATCCACGTAGATCGCGGCGAGGTTTTGCCGATCGGCAATGGTAAAGCTGCCGGGGCTAGGGTCAGTCTCCACATAATGCGCGTGGCCGAGCGCCAGACTCTCGCGGCTGGAGCCGAGAAGGCACAGGATCACCAACAGGACCCAGGGTGCCCGCAACCTTGCCGTGCGAGCGCGGCGGCGATCGATGAGCGCAACCACCACGACATGGACTATCCGCGCGGCCCGGCCAAATATCTTCATGGGCTCCTTAGTCTGGAAGTATTTTCTCGGATGTGATGCTGAACTGAGCGCCAACACCATTACTGACGATCTTATTTGAGTTCGCGGCAGGCTGGCCTCCGCCGATCCACGTTTTGATCACGCCGTTCACGATGCGCCGTTTTCCATCCGCGTCCACAATGCTGAGGTCGCGATCGCGTAAGCTGAACTTCACTCTTCTCGTTTGGCCGCGTGCCAGATGAATCCGCTGGAAGCCGCGAAGTTCTTTTAGGGCGGCCCCGGCTATTCCTACGTGCGCCAGATATAACTGCACTACTTCGTCGCCATCCATCGCGCCACGGTTGGTCACGTCCGCGGAAATGGTAACATCGCTGTCAGCTGCGATAGATTCATTACTAACCCGCGGGTTACTGTACTGGAACGTCGTGTAACTCAAGCCGTAGCCGAAGAGATAGAGCGGATCGCCGCTGAAGTAGCGATAGGTACGGCGCGCCATCGAGTAATCGTCGAATGGCGGTAAGTGCTCGACACTCTTGTAGAAAGTAACTGGAAGCCGGCCGGCGGGACTGAAGTCGCCTGCTAACGCTTCGGCAACAGCTGTACCTCCAGCTTCGCCTGGGTACCAGGCTTCGAGGATTGCGGGTACGTGGTCGTTTGCCCAGTTCACAGCCAGCGCGCTGCCGCTGGTCAATACCAGCACCACTGGCTTACCCGCCGCATAGACGCTCTCCAATAATTGCTCCTGCGGTGCGGGTAGGTCGAGACTCGTGCGGTCGCCACCGGAGAAGCCGTCCGCTTTCACTTTCATTTCCTCGCCTTCGATGCGCGCGGAGAGCCCGAGCACCATGACAACGAGGTCCGACGCGCGCGCTGCTTGTGCAGCCTCATCCTCTTCGCGACCGGGCTGGCCCCAAACCAGCTTCGCCTCAGCCGAACGAATCGTCTCGAAGTACTCGATCTTGATGGAGTACGCTTTGCCTTTCTCCAGGTGAATCGGCTTGGTCTGGGTTGTGGATGGCCGATGCGGCGTCCAGTCGTCTACCAAAAGTTCGCCGTTAATCCAGACGCGATATCCATCTTGCCCGGTGAAGCCGACGATGTAGTCGCCCGTCTTCAGCGCCGACAGCGCGCCTGTCCAACGCACCGAATAGTTACTCTTCAATTTCGGAGAGACTCCGTTGAACGCCCATACGAAGTTCACATCCGCGTCCGTGCGGCGCATCACCGGTTCGCCTTCCAGTTTGACGTTGTCGAAGTACTCCGCCTTCAATCCGTGCTTGGTCCGCGCCGGGCTTGTATACAGGGCCGTGGTTGGAACCGGGCTCACGACTGTCCCGATAAGGCCGGTACCCTGAACGTAGCGAATCTTCGACTGCGGAAAGCGCTTGCGCAGCCCGCTCAGGATGGTGACGGGAGCCGAAGGCGTGCCGTTGTAATTCCCCTCTAGTGCATCGAGGCTGTCGGCATCCGGCCCAATCACTGCGATCCTGGGAAAGCTTTTCTTGAGCGGCAGAAAGTGATTCTCATTCTTCAGCAGCACGAGCGACTCGCGCGCGGTCTTCAGTGCCAGCTCCCGGTACGCTGCTGTGTCATTGGCGGACCCTCCAAGGTTCGACCACGGAACTAACTCCGGTGGATCAAACATGCCCAGTCGAAAGCGTGCCGTCAGCGTCCTGGTGACGGCGGTGTCGATCACGGCCTCCGGCAGAATGCCTTGGTGCGCGGCGTTCAGAGCGGCTTCGCGTTCAAGATGCACGCGAGCCTGCGGAGAACCGCAGATGAGATCCGTACCCGCGGCGAGCGCAGCCGCAACCCCTTCCTCCTGTGTGGGTTTGAATTTGTGGTGAGCGCTGATGTCCTCGATTGCCGCACAGTCGGAAACAACGTAACCCTTAAACTTCCAGGCGTCGCGCAGGTGGTCGGTTAGCAGAACCTTGTTGGCGCAAGCCGGCTCGCCATTGATCGAGTTATAGGCGCACATCACCGACTCTGCATGACCGTCCATCACCGTTGCCCGAAATGCGGGCAGATAGGTGTCTTCCATGTCATGGCGCGAGACGGAGACATCCACTTCATGCCGTGTCGCTTCTGGACCGCTGTGCACGGCAAAATGCTTTGGTGTTGCGACCGTCTTCAGGTATTTGGGATCATCCCCTTGCAGCCCTTTGACGAAAGCCAATCCCATGCGCGACGTCAGATAAGGATCTTCGCCGTAGGTTTCTTGCCCTCGTCCCCATCGCGGGTCGCGAAAAATGTTGATGTTCGGCGACCACACCGTGAGACCCTTGTACCAGACGGTCGAGCCGTTCTTGCCTTTGTCTTTGTCCGTGTTGTACTTCGCCCGGAATTCGGTGCTGATCGCGTCCGCATCCTGGAACAGGAGCGCATCGTCGAAGCTGGCGGCAAGGCCGATGGCCTGCGGAAAGACCGTTGCCACGCCGGCGCGCGCTACGCCGTGCAATCCCTCGTTCCACCAGTTATATTCCGGAATGCCCAGCCGCTCGACAGCGTCCGAAGTGTGCCCGAGCTGCGAAATCTTTTCTTCGAGCGTCATGCGCTGCTCGAGATCACGCGCTCTTTCCTCGAAAGAAAGCTGCGTGTTCTTGTAAGTGGGAGTCGAATCTTGCTGGGCTACACAGAAGATCGCTGGCGCAGCGAGCATCAGCGATAGAAGGAAGGCGGTTATTTTGCAGTTCATAAGATCCCGTAATGGACGGCGTTGTGGAAAAATTGCTCCTCTCATGGCAGCATGACCTCAGCGGCTGAAGCCGGCATTAAAGACAAACCGTTTATCGCAGGGGTAAACCGCTGCNCCACCCAAAGGCAAGGACAAGATCGGTGAATCGCTGCCCCGCTCAAAAGCAAAATCCTACTTTTTCCATAGCCTGTTTAATCAGTTCGCTTCGTTCGTAACGCTCTCCTTCTATTTCTGGTTCTATTTCTGGTAAAGCGGCATCTTTCCGGCCGTCACAATCTTCAGCCGATAGACACTAGTCTGCGCAGTGATGTAGAGCGTCTTGCCGCCATCGGCCCACGCCAGGTTAGCAGCCGTCTCTGGCAGCTTGATCTGTCCGAGAACCTTGCCATCCGGTGCGACGATGCGGATGCCGCCGGGCGCAGTCGACCAGATATTGCCGACGGTATCGACCTTCATACCGTCGGGCACGCCGGGGCCGGAACCGTCTGGGAAGGCGATCAGCAGGGGGCCTTCGGAGAGCGAGCCATCGGCCGCGACGCGATATTGATGAACGGCCATCCTGGGCCCGGAGTTGCAAACGTAAAAAGTCCTGCCATCGGGCGCGAAGCCGAGGCCGTTCGGAAGCGTGAGATCTTTGATGGCAGCTGTGAGTTTTCCATCGGCATAGTGATAGACGCCGTTGAACGGAATCTCTTTGGCCGGATCCTTGTCTCCACCAGCGAGGCCATAGGAAGGATCCGTAAACCAGAGGGAGCCGTCGGGCGCAAACACGAGATCGTTCGGGCTATTGAATTTTCGACCTTCGAAGGTATCGAGAAACAGCGACAGCTTGAGCTGACCGTTGTGGAGTGGATCCGTGATACGCATGAGCGTGCGGCCGCCCTGCTGCGCCAGGAGCACCGATCCGTCCTTGTCGGTCACCATCGCGTTGGGACCGAGATACTTGCCCGGCGGAGGGTCCTTGTAGCCACCGGCCTTGTCGACCAGCAGGTCAACCTTGCCGGTGGGCGACACGGCGAAAATCTTGTCTCCTACAACGTCGGAGATCCACAGCCGCCCTTCGCGCCACATCGGTCCTTCAGTGAATTGGAATCCGCCGGCGACTTTTTCAACCTGCGTTCCGGGTGCGATCAGCGCGTCGAGGGCTTTATCGAGCCGGATAACTTCGGCGCCCGCAGCCGAGCTTACAGAGCCGGAGTCCGCGGCATTGGCAGCGAGTATTTCTCCCGTCGTCACGGCGATCATTGTTATTGTTATTGTTATTGCCATCGCAGCGAGCAGAACAGATTTGTAAGTGGAACTGACGTGTCGCGTCATTGCGAGCCTTTCATTAAATCTTTATTCTGCCGACGTATCGCCCGCGTGAGTTCGCCGCGGCTTACTGCGTGGGGCTAGGCAACAGGAATGGAGAGCAGCATGGTTTCCCAGCAGGCTGAAATTCCATTAGCTCCACCCGAATTCCATCCGGATCATACAAGTTGAATTGCCACTTGCCATCGCGGCCAATCTGGGCCCAGGAGTGCTTGCCGGTCAGCCTGTCGCCGTCGTAGAGCGAGGTCACTGCTTTCTGCATCATTGGCACTCCCAAAGAAAAGTGATCGAGCACGCCCAGCGCGTCCAGCGACATTGACGCTGGAATCCCCGTCTTTTCCGGTCCTTTGACGAGCATGTACTCGAGCCAGTCGGTGCCGTCGGGCACTTGCTGAGAGATCCAGTCGGTCGCGTCATCTTTCATGCCGCCATGCCAGTAAGGCCGAAATCCCAGCAGGGCGCGGTAGAAAGTGTCCTCGGCTCCGGGATCGTGAACCAGGTATCCGATATGAATCATGTGCTTGCTCAGCGGATTCGTCGCCACAGATGCCGGATGGGGCGGCGGCTGCACGAACTCAACCGCATTACCCTCGGGATCTTTTACCTCGAAATACTGGCTTCCATCGCTGCCCTTCGTCACCGTGGGAGGAACGGCGACGCCGTGAGACTCAAGGTATTTCCGCAGGCCCTCAGCGTTTGCAGTGTTGTATCCGACATGATCCAGGCGATTGACCGAGGTCTGACCAGGCGGCAGCGGCAGTACCTCCACGAACTGGATTGCATTGAAGTAATAACGAACGCCCGCGGGATTCTGCGGGTCTGTTCCTTTCAGTCCGCCCAGGTCGTGCACATAAAAGTGCTCGGTCTTCGCCGCGTCGGAAGTGTAGACGCTCAGATGAGAGATGCTGGTGATCTGTGGACGCTCTTGACCGAATACACATACTGCTACCGCTAAAGACAGACTCATTGCTGCCCATCTCACTGCCGCCCGGACTGTCATNGTTCGCTCCACAGCATAGTTATTGTTCGCATCAACATTGTTTACTCGTCAGCTAGGCGATGGGTGCGCCCGCGGCCTTATAAATCGCTTCGATCGCGAGCAGGTCCTTCAGACCCTCTTCGCCTGGCGATTCCGGCTCCGTGTTGTTGCGGACGCAGCTGGCGAACTGCTCTGCTTCCAGCACGAACTGGAATGGAAGCTTACCGGTGCCGAGTTGGTCGACCGGTTGACCGCCAACCTCGCCATGCAGGTGGACGCCATCGTAGTTGAACGCCGGTTCCACCACGAGGTATCCCTTTTCGCCATTGATGTTGAGAAAACTTGGTCCGCGCTGGCCATACGAGCAGCCGCAAGAAGCGATGATGCCGGACGGAAACTTCATCGTCCATTCCATCGACTGCTCCACTTCGGTGAAGCGACCGCCCTGATCGCGCGTGGATAGGGTCGCGGTGAAATCCGCGGGCTCTTCACGCGCGATATGGCGGATCGCATTGAGCGGATAGATTCCCAGGTCCATGAGCGCACCGCCGCCGCCGAGTTGCTTGCTGAGCCGCCACGCGCCCACCGGTTGCTGCCCGAAGAAGCCGCCCTGGAACGATTCCAATTGACCGATCTTGCCGGATCGGATGATCTCGATGGCCTGGATCCAAGTCGGGTCGTAGTGCACGCGGTAACCAATCATCAGTTTGACCTTCGCCTGGCGGCAGGCATCGATCATCTTGCGGCCCTCGGCGCTCGAAATCGCCATCGGCTTCTCGCAGAAAACGTGCTTGGCCGCCTGCGCTGCGCGCACGGTGTACTCGCAATGCATGCTGTTCGGAAGACCTACGTAGACGGCATCCACGTCTTTGTTGTCGCGGATGCGGTCGAACGCCTCGTAGGAGTAAATCGAGCTTTTCGGAATGCCATACATCTCCGCGTATTTCACGCCCTTCGTGTCCGGATGCCCGGTCACGAGCGCGGTGACTTTCGCAGTCTGCGAGTTCGCGCATGCCCGCATGAAGATGCTGGAAATTGTCCCCAGACCGATGGCAGCGTAGCCGACGGGCTTTTGCGAGTTGCCAATATTTTGCGCATACGATGGCAACCACGTCCATGCCACGGCAAAGGTAGTGAGTTTGGTAAAGTCGCGACGTTCCATGTCCATTCCCTGTCTGAATTCGACCATTAACGCGGGCTCGGCTCTTTGACGACCACGATGCGATCGGACCGAACATCCCGCAGTTGCTGAACCATGCCTGACGGCCAACGGATTTCGACCAGCTCGGCGGAAGAGCTTGCTCCGAGGCCGAAATGTACAGGGCCGGCACTCGACGATGCGTACCCTGCCGCCGTCGACTTGTGGTCGTACTGGGTGCCGCTCTTGGTCACCACTTTTATTCGCGCTCCGATCCCATCGCGGTTGCTCTTGGTGCCCTCGAGTTTTAACTCCAGCCAATGATTGTTAGCAGGGCTGTCATTCATCCAGATTTCTGCCGGAGCTTTGAGCGCGGTCACAACGACGTCGATGCGTCCGTCTCCATTCAAGTCACCGATGGCCGATCCCCGGTGCCGTGCCGGAGGGCGTGACGTCAGGCCCGCTTCGGACGTCAACGAGGCAAATTTCATGCCTGCCGGATTTGTGCCGACCGGATTCATACCTCCGAGGTTCCGAAAGACTGTGTTCGGCTGCTCTATGGCTAAACGATTTGCGGAGAGGAGAGACTGAACATGTCCGCGTGAAACGAAGATATCTTTCCAGCCGTCATTGTCAAAATCGGCGATCGTCGGTGAATACCCAGCCATCGGACTGCTCAGCAGAGTCATGCCGCTTTCCCCGGTCACTTCGACGAAGCTTCCTTTTCCAGTATTCCGGTAGATAGGAAATGTTTCGTTGTCCAGGGCGACCACAACAATGTCGGGATAACCATCATTATCTAGATCGCGGAAATCGACGCCCATGCCGGAGATGAAGACGCCGTCTTCGCGGAGCGCGACATTCGCGTCGAACCCGATCTCGTCGAACTTGCCGCCTTTGTTGTGAAAAAGCCAATTGAATGCTTTGTCGTTGGCAACAAAGATATCCATCTTGCCGTCGAGGTCAAAATCGGCGGTTGCTCCTCCCATGCCTTTTCCCGGATGTGCGCGGATACCCCATTCCCCCGAGGCGTCCCTGAAAGTTCCGTCGCCGTTATTGAGAAATAGTTGGTTGGGGGTTGGTTTGTACATCTTCGGATGACAGTAGTCGGGGTGTCCGTCGATGGGACACGACGGTTCGTGTTCGATGTCCCACTTCAAGTAATTGATAAGCAGCAGATCGAGCAGGCCGTCATTGTTCACATCAACCCAAACTGCGCCCACCGACCAGAGCGGTCCATATTCGGGATCGGGCTTATTGAGTCCGGCCTTGGCCGTTACGTCCGTGAATGTGCCATCTCCGTTGTTGTGATAAAGCGTGTTTTTGTAGACGCCCGCCACNAAGATGTCTTCGTATCCGTCGTTGTCATAGTCGGCCACCGCGACGCCTATGTCGTAGCCACTGCCGGCGAGGCCTGCTTTCTCGGTCACATCCGTGAAGTGGCCGTGGCCGTCGTTTTCGAAAAGATGATTGAAATATTTTGGCGAGGATTTCTTGAGCGTTTTGATGTCCGCCCCGTTGGTGAAGAAGATGTCCAGCTTGCCGTCGTTGTTGTAGTCAAAGACGGCCACGCCTCCGGCCATGGTTTCTGGTGCATGGCGCTCGGGCGTCTCGCAACTGTCGAGTTCGAAATCAATCGGCTGATAAACGAACCGGATGGGACTGGTCGCTGCCGGGTTATTGGCAATGGGCTTTCGCTGCGGCAGTGACGGCGGCGGAGCTGAGGGGCTGGGGTTCTGAGCGCGCGAAATCATCGCTAACAGAAGCACGGCAATTGCGAACTTCAGGTGTCGCATGGCTTGAACGTTACGCCGTCTAAAGTGCATCCTGCGGCCTGCTAGTCTGGCAGCTTTCGCTCGCCGCGGATTGTAAAGGAGGTCCCTACAACGCCGCCTTTCCCCGGCTGTCCTCCTCCTACTGTGACTTGGTAGGAACCTGCGGCTACGATCCGATCACCCTTCTCGTTCACTTCGCTCAAGTCGCGGGAGTTCAGTGAGAAGTGGACATGCTTGTTTTCGCCCGCATCCAAATGCAGCCGCGTAAATCCACGCAGGGCGCGAATCGGGCGGCCCGCGGATTCTGGAAAGTGTAAGTAGAGTTCCGCCACCTCGTCTCCCGCTCGATCGCTCGTGTTCCGAATGTCTACATCGACACTGAGCGCATCGCCAGCGCCCAACTCCCTCGGGGACAGATTGAGGTTGCTGTAGGTGAATTTTGAGTAACTCAGCCCGTAGCCGAACGCATAGAGAGGTTGTCCAGAGAAATACCGGTAAGTCCGGTTCTTCATCGAGTAGTCTTCGAATTCGGGCAACTGCTCGACGCCCTTGTAAAACGTCACCGGTAAGCGGCCGGCCGGATTGTTCACGCCCGCCAGCGTCTGAGCGATAGCGGTTCCGCCTTCCTCGCCCGAATACCAAGCATCGAGAATGGCATTGGCGTGTTCATTTGCCCAATTTACCGAAAGCGCGCTGCCGTTCATAAGAACAACGACGAGCGGCTTCCCGGTGGGCTTCAGCGCTTCCAGAAGATCCTCTTCCTCTTTGGGCAGATCGAGGCTGGTGCGGTCTCCTCCCTTGAAGCCGGGCACATCCACTTTCATTTCCTCGCCCTCGAGCTGAGAAGTGATGCCGACGACGGCCACGACAAGGTCGGCATCGTTTGCCAAAGCAACGGCCTTTGGTATCGGATTCGCCACCAGCCGGAGCCAGACCAGCCTTAGGCCAGTACCTCCTTGCCCGTATTCCAACTTGATCGCGTAGCGGTGTCCCTTTTCCAGTTGGACGGTCGCTTTCGTTGGCTTCGGATCGTGCAATATGAAATCATCCACAATCAGTTTGCCGTCCAGCCAAAGCCGGTTCATCGAGCCCACGTTGCCGATCTGATATTCGCCCGATTCGTCCGGCGTCAGGAAGCCGGTCCAGCGCACGGAAAAATCTCCCATGCCGGGAGGTAGAGCAATGGAAGAACGCTCGGGGTGGAAACGTTGCAGATCGATGGCCTTGTCCACGCGGACTAGCGCTGGCGCGCCTTCGAAATCTTTGCCGGGAAAATATTCTCCTTTCAGGCCCGGCTGTCCGTCCTCGGTCGAGAGCGCCGCGGTGGGAATCAGATCTTCGGTCCGCAGAAAGTTCATGCCTGGCGTATACGTCACCTGGGCGGAAGCAAATTGCTGGCGAATGCCATCGAGAGCGGACGTGGCTCGGGATGCCGTACCGCTATAGTTGCCATGCAGCACTTTGGTTGACTCGGCGAGTGGACCGACGACCGTGATCTTTTTGATTTCGGCGCTCAACGGAAGCGTGCCATCATTTTTCAGCAGCACGATCGACTCCTGTGCCGCCTTCAGCGCGAGCGCCCGGTGCGCCTCGCTGTCGATCTCCGAATCCGGCGTTTGGGCGTACGGCACCATCTCCGGAGGATCGAACATGCCCAGCCGAAAACGAGCCGTAAACAGGCGTTTCAACGAAACATCGATATCTTTTTCACTTAGAAGACCCTGCTTTACGGCGTTCACATAAGGCACATAGTCGGAGTCGCTGGTGGCCTTGGTAAAGAAGTCGGCGCATTCATTGTCCATCCCTGTTTTGATCGCATCCGCGACGGCTTCGGGCATGCTCTTGGCGAAGTGGTGACCGTTGAAGACGTCGACGATGGCATCGCAGTCGGAGACGACATACCCATTGAACTTCCACGCGCCTCGCAACTGGTCTTTCAGCAGAAAGGTGTTGGCGCAGGCGGGTTCGCCATTGACCCGGTTGTAAGCGCACATTACCGACTCAGCCTTGCCCTCGGTGACGGCGGCGCGGAAGGCGGGCAAATAAGTGTCCTCCATGTCGTGCTTCGAAACTTCCACATTGATCGAGTGTCGCGACGGTTCCGGGCCACTGTGCACGGCAAAGTGTTTCGGGGTTGAGACCACGCGCAGATATTTTGGATCGTCGCCCTGAAGACCGGTGACAAATGCCACGCCCATTCGTCCAGTAAGAAAGGGGTCCTCTCCGTACGTTTCCTGTCCACGGCCCCAGCGCGGATCACGGAAAATGTTGATATTCGGCGACCAAAAATCTAATCCTTCCATGATGTCGCGCCGGCCTGCGCGAACCGCCTGGTTGTGTTTGGCTCGAGCCTCGGTGCCGATGGCGACCGCCATGTCGTGGATGAGAGGGGAATCAAAAGTTGCCGCCAGGCCGATAGGTTCCGGAAAAACGGTAGCCGTCCCAGCATTGGCGACACCGTGCAAAGCCTCACTCCACCAGTCATACGCAGGAATCTGCAATCTCGGAATCGCGCGCGCCTGGTTCACCAACTGGGAAGCTTTCTCTTCCAGAGTCATGCGCGAGACCAAATCGTCAACCCGCACAGTGAGAGGCTGCGAAGGATCGAGATAGGTTGGAACTGCCTGAGCCTGCGCATCCCCAGTAGCGAAAGCGCATAGCAGGAGGAAGGAAACGAAGAGCGCGCGAACAAAAAGGACTCGAGAGTTATCGAACATCGGAGTCGGGCTCCTTGGCGGCGATTCCCGTGTGATTCGCAAGCGTTTGAGTATAGCATCGTCAACGTACACGGAAAGCGCCTAGCGCAACCGTGGCGACGATCGACCGACACGGGCAATAGGGTTAAGTTAATATGGCAGCGTGGCGTTGACATCTTTGTGGGAGATGAGGGCGTCGAAGATGAAAAAAGAAAGAGGTGGGATCCACCAGATCGCGGAACTGGCGAATGTCTCAATTGGGACGGTGGATCGCGCCTTGCACGGACGCAACGGGATCAGAGAATCAACCCGCCGACGAATTCTTGAGATCGCACGGCAAATCGGTTACACGCCAAATCTGGCAGCGCGTGCGTTGTCTACTTCCAAGACCGGAGCCCGCATTGGGGTTTGCATACCGCGTGAAATTCGTTTTTTCTATGATCAGCTTTGGAGTGGCGTGCTCGACGAAGCCCGTCGTCTGGCGCAGCTGGGTGTCCAATTTGAGTATCGGCCGGTACCCACTTTGGGCGAGGATGATACCAAAGCATTGAAGGAGCTGCTGAAGGCTGATGTCAACGGAATCATTGTCACCGCCGGAAATCCGAGAGGCTTATCGCCTTTGATCGACGAGGCAGAGGAGAAGGGGGTCCGAGTCGTTTGCGTGTCCACCGATGCGCCGGAAAGCCGGCGCTCCAGTATCGTTTGCGTGGATCCGTGGCTCAATGGTCACATCGCGGGAGAGTTGATGGGCAAGTTTCTACCGCCGAACTCCAAGGTCGCGGTGGTGGCGGGAATGCTGACGGCCTTGGACCATCGCAAGAAAACCGATGGTTTCTCCGACGCCTTTCCGCGGCACTGCTCGGGCGGCGAGATTATCGGCATACTCGAGGCGCATGAGGACGAAGATGAGAGTTTCCAGAAGACATTCGACCTGCTGGGCCGAGTACCTCGACTCGATGGGATATACGTGAACACGGTCAACTGCCTTCCCGTATGTCGCGCCCTCGGCGCACGGCAATTGACGGGAAAGGTCAAGCTGATCACCACGGACCTATTTGCGGAAATGGCTCCTTACTTCGAGAAAGGGACGATTTCCGCCTCGATTTACCAGCAACCCTACCGCCAGGGCCAAATCGCGGTGCGTCTCATGGCTGATCACTTGACCAGCCAGACCTCCTTTCCACCTACGGTTCACCTCAGCCCAGGAGTCGTAATGTCTTCTAACTTGCAACTATTCCGCGAGATCAGATTTTCGCCGGTGACGTTGAACGATGCAGTATTCCGGGGTCACGTCCTGTCGCACGAGTAAGAACGCTGCGAAGCCGCAGGTAACTTCCACTGACCGCTTCCGGCGAGTCGGGACAGAAAATGCCAATTTGTTTTTGCGGGTGTGACCGCTGCGAAACGATGGTCTGCGAAGAATGGTTTGCGAGCGTTGGTTTGCGAACTATGGTTTCCTGTAAATTCGCAATGGTTTCTTGTAACCCGCAATCGAATCGGGGTCCCATCCTAAGAATTTACTTCGAATTTACTTCGTGAGATTAAATTTTGCTTGACAAGGAGGATAAGGCAGGGCTTAATGTTGCACGTCCCTAGTACGTTAACGTTACCGTTATCGAATCAAACAAGTCCCGGTTTGAGGAGCCACGACCATGATGTCGTTGAAGATTCTCCGAGTTGCTGCGCGAGCCCGAGTCCAACGCAGGGGGCGGCATTGTGCAGCTCTTCTTGCCTTTCTAATAGCGGCCGCTCTCTACTCGTTCGGCCAAGAGGCCACTATTGTAGGAACCGTCACTGACCCTAGCGGAGCCGCTCTTCCAAATGTGGCGGTGTCGCTCACCAGTGTTGAGACCGGGGTCGTCCGCAGTAGTACCACAAACGACAATGGCCAATACGTGGCTCCCGGTTTATCAATCGGTCATTACAATGTCAGCGCCACGGTCGCCGGTTTCAGTGTCGCGGAAACGAATAATGTCGTGCTGAATGTCGGCGACCGCATTCGCGTTGACTTCATCATGAAGGTCGGCAAGGTACAGGAGCAGGTCTCGGTCGAAGCCAATGCCGTCGAGGTGCAAACCGATTCGGGTGTGCAAAGCACGGTAATTACCGGGGCGCAGGTGGCGAACCTGGGGGCCAATGGTCGCAGCATATACTCGCTCTTCTCTCTGGCTCCTGGCGCATCGAGCGTTCAAGGGGACCTTGTGATCCCCACCGCAGTCAGCGGCGATAGCAACGTCAGCATTAACGGGCAACGGCCGGGTCACAACCTGCAACTCCTCGACGGTGGTGAAAACCTTGACCGCGGCGGCAGCAGCGCCAGCGTCATGCCGTCGATGGACGCAATCGCGGAATTCGCCAACATGACATCGAACTATGATGCCGAGTACGGCCTTTCCTCGGCCGCCATGATCACTACGGCGATCAAGTCCGGAACCAAACAGTTCCACGCTGAAGCATGGTGGAATGGCCGCAACGACGCGCTTGATGCGCGCAACTATTTCAATCCTGCCCCGGCTAAGGTTGCCGAACTCCGATTCAACGTTTACGGTTTCAACGCCGGCGGGCAGGTTCCTTTGTGGAAAGAACACCCAACTTTCTTCTTCTATAACATGGAATGGCGCAGCATCGTTGAAGGCGGGTTGACTAACCAAACCGTTCCGTTCACTGACACCTACGGGGGCGATTTCAGCGTCAACACTCCCGCCAACATTCTGGATATCAATGGCAATCCTTATCCGAATTCGGGTCTGCACGTTCCGTGCGCAAATCAGCTCTCTGCGGCGCAACAAGCTAATTTCATCGCGGCGGGTATCACTACTTTCAGTACTCCCGGTACTAATGGGTCCTGTTCGTTCATCAAAGGGCAGAGCGACACCGGCGCTCCTGTCTTTCAACCATATTCTGGCAATGTGATTCCCACGTCACTGATCGCTTCAAACGCTACAGCGTTGCTGGGTGCGGGTATTTTCCCGGCTCCTACTACGGCCTCTGGTCAGTTTATTGGGGGCAATAACTCGCCCACCACCGTGCGCGAAGAGATTGCCCGGGTTGACCATGAATTCACCAAAAAGTTCTCAGTGTTCGGTCACTGGGTTTCGGAACAGACTTCGCAAACTTACGGGACTACGCAGTGGAGCGGCGACAATGTGCCTACCGCCAGCGACATTTTCAACAATCCTTCCTATAGCGCCGTGATCCACACCACGTATGTCATTAGCCCGACGCTGCTCAACGAGGCTGCTTTCAACTACAACGGCAACCGTATTAGCATGGCGCCGAAGGGCATTTACACCGCCCCTCAGGACTTCCAGTTCAACCGGTTCTTTACCGGCCCCGACGCCGACCACCGCATTCCGTCGATCGATTTGAGCGGTAGCACGGGAACCAACTACACGATGAATTACATCCCTTGGACGAACGCAGCAAATGATTACCAGTTGCGTGATGATCTTTCGTGGACCAAGGGCGCTCATCAGTTCAAGTTTGGGTTCAGTTGGGCACTGTACAAGAAGGTCCAGGATTATTTCGCGAATACAGAGGGGAATTTCACTTTCAATGGCACCTACTCGGGCAATGACTTCGCAGACTTCCTGCTAGGCTATGCCAATCAATATGAGGAGGATGCCGTACAGTCGGCCGGACATTGGAACAACGTCTCGTATGCAATCTATGGTCAGGACAACTGGCGAGTGAATCACAGACTGACTGTGAACCTTGGTCTCCGCTATGACATTGCTCCGCATACTTATGAGGCCAACCAGCAGTCGGCCAACTTCTATCCGAGCCTCTATAACCGGGCGAACGCAGCCACATTCGATTCGCAGGGCAACATCTGTAGTTCGGTTTCCTCCCCACCGTGCACAGGCGGCCCCAGTCCGGGCCTAATCGCCAGCCCCAACCCGATATTGGCAGGATTGCAATTTTACGGAAACGGCATCGGCATCGGTGGTGTAGGCGGGATTCCCAAGGGTCTTGTCAATACGCCCGAAAAGAATTTCGGTCCCCGCATCGGTTTCGCTTATGACCCCCTGGGCCAAGGCAAGACTGTAGTGCGCGGCGGTTTCGGCATCATGTTCGACCGTATCCAGGGCAACGACATGTACAACGGTGCGACGAATACGCCTTTCGATGCTAGTCCTACGGTCCACAGCGTGCTTCTCCAGAACCCGGGCACCGGCATCCTGAGCGGCAATACGATCAGCGCCGCTGACTTGCCGGTTCTACCGGTCGGCATCACTGGCATAGATGCCGCCAATTCCAAGCTTCCGACGAGTTATCAATATAGCCTCGGGGTTCAGCAGTCGCTGGCGCGCTCGACGGTGTTCTCCCTATCCTACGTGGGTAGCCAAGCCCGGCATTTGAATGACTATCGGGCGATTAATCTTCCAGCGATTGGGGATCTGCCCGGACTAGTCGCCACCCCAAGTGGCCTCAACACGGATCCAACTCTCGCGTATCCCGGTTTTGGCGGCATCAAAATGTCGGAAGACGAGGCCAACTCGCGTTACAACGCACTCCAGGCTGAAGTGCGATCGAACCTGGCACGTAAGCTACAACTCCAGGTGGGGTATACGTTCTCCCGCGCCACCGATGCCACTACAAGTAATGGCAGCGGCGGCGATCTGAACAACGTTACCAACCCGTATCTAAGCTGGAAATACGATGTCGGTCCGTCGTTGTTTGACCGCACCAACATCTTCTTTGCAAACTTCGTCTATCAGATACCGCTGTTTGACAATTCCGGCAGCCGCTTTCTCAGGACTACCGCCGGTGGTTGGTCAATCGCCGGGATCATCACGGCGGAGTCCGGGGCCCCGATCAACCTTGGTGTTAGCGGCGAAAGCGTGTCCAGCGTTCTTGCCAATACTGGGAATCGGCCGAACGTGACCGGGGCCGTCAGTACTCCCCATAAAGCTACGGAATGGTTCGACCCGGCGCCCTTTACGTCACCCACGTGTGCCGTGGGGCCCGATTGCTGGGGCAACCTGGGGTTTGATGCGATCCGTGGTCCGGGACGCGACGACTGGAATTTGTCGCTCTTCAAGAACTTCGTGATTAGCGAATCTCGTGGCAGCCGCGTCGAGTTCCGCGCAGACGCATTCAACACTTGGAACCACACGCAATTCAAGGGTGATATCAACAACGGCGGTATCAGCACCAGCGAGGGTGCCACCAACTTCGGCCAAGTCACCGCCGCTTTTGACCCGAGAGAGTTCCAACTCGGGCTGAAGGTTGTCTTTTAACGGTTGTGAAAGTTTGTTCCCCAGGCTCCGCTCACGGGCAGTTCCTGTGAGCGGGCTTTTTTTTGGCGTAGTGCGCTCTTCAGCGATGGGAGCTTTTGTCGGCCCCAGCCGCCGACGTGCCAGAATTTAGGGGAAGGGCACCTATGTCATGAGACGATTCTGAAGTGAGTTGCAGAACTGTGTTTCAAGATATGACAAAGTGGAAGCTGAAACAGGTTGCTGCCGCACTGCTATCGTCAATTCTGTTTTTGGCCATAAATGCCAGCGCACAAACGTCTACTCCCTCCGAGGCCATAGCTCTCGAGCAACAGGGAAAGCTGGCGGAGGCGGCAAAAGCCTGGCAAGCCGTGATCCAGAAGGATCCGAGGGACGCCGCGGCCTTTGCCAGCCTGGGCGTGATCCTTTCGAAGGAACAAAAATACCAGGAAGCAGCCTCAGCCTATCAAAAGGCAATTGCGCTGAATCCGAAGTTGCCGGGAATGGCGCTGAATTGGGGATTGGCGGAATTCAAGCAAGGACACTTCCAGGCAGCGATTTCGCCGCTCCGCGCTGCCTTGATTGCCGACCCGCATAACCTGCAGGCATCCACATTGCTCGGTCTCAGCTACTACGGAGCAAAGCAGTTTGTGGAGGCAATCCAGTATCTCGGGGTGCCGGCAAAATCCGATCCCAGCAACTCCGAACTGCAGGAGGTGCTGGCGCAGAGCTGCCTGTGGGCGAAGAAATACTCCTGCGCCCTGAACGCATTTCATCAGATTCTGCACCGGAATCCCGATTCCGCGCCTGCGCACATGCTGAGCGGAGAAGCATTGGATGGGTTGGAAAGAACTCAGGAGGCCATCGCCGAGTTCGAGGCAGCGGCAAAGGTTTCACCGCGAGAACCAAACGTGCATTTTGGCCTCGGTTACCTGTACTGGAAGTCGCACCGATATGATGAAGCCAAGCGCGAGTTCGAGAGCGAGTTATCGATCGATCCCAACCATGCTCTAGCCCTGGCCTACCTGGGCGATATCGCGACAAAAAATAACAATCCGGATGAGGCTCTAGCCCTGCTGAGGAAGGCCGTAGGGATGAAAAAAGACATACGCATCGCCTACGTTGATTTGGGCGCCGTTCTCGCGCACCAGAAGCAGTACGGTGAGGCCATCGCTGCGCTTCACCATGCGGTTGAGTTGGATCCTGCCGAGCCCGACGCGCACTACCGCTTGGCACACGTCTACCAGGCCATGGGGAACGCAGAGGAGTCTCAGAAGGAATTCGCCAAAGTTCGCGAACTGCACGAAAAGGGGGACCAGTCTCTGGCGTCCAAAATTTCCACTGCACCGCCTCCGCTGCCGCAATAATGGCGGCGCGGAATTGCGACAAAAGAGATTAGAACTGCAATGCAAAATTGGAGAACTATGAACCTGTACCAGTTCCTACGCAGAACGAACCCAATGCTCGTGATCGCGATCCTCTGTCTTGCCCTGTTGCCGGCATTCGCGCAGATGGCTTCGGCTCCCTGGATGAATACCAGCCTTTCTCCCGACCAGCGGGCGGCGCTGGTAGTAAAACAGATGACGCTCGACGAGAAAATCGCTCTCCTGCATGGAACCGGCATGAAGGGCTTGGGCCCGATGAGTCCTCTGGCCGTCGGATCGAATGGCGGTGCTGGCTATGTAGTCGCTATTCCGCGGTTGGGGATTCCCGCTATTCAGATGTCTGACGCCGCCTACGGTGTGCGGGTGAGCGGGGAGAATGGGCGCTATTCCACGGCTTTGCCCAGCAATCTTGCCGGCGCGGCCAGTTGGGACCTGGATGCGGCGTATGAATATGGCGCGCTCATCGGCCGCGAACTGCGAGCTCAGGGTTACAACATGACTTTGGGTGGAGGCGTCAACCTCACCCGTGAGCCTCGCAATGGACGCACCTTCGAATATATGGGCGAAGATCCGGTCCTCGCTGGAACCATGGTAGGCCGGGCTATGAGAGGAGAGCAGGCGCAACACGTGATTGGCGACATAAAGCACTACGCGCTCAATGATCAGGAGAGCGGACGCAACGCTGTCAACGTCAATATCGATAAGCGTTCGATGCGGGAAAGCGATCTTCTCGCCTTCGAGATTGGCTTGCGCGAGTCCAATGCTGCTGCGGTAATGTGTTCCTACAACCGGGTGAACGACGACTACGGTTGTGAGAATAAGTATCTGCTGACCGATGTGTTGAAGAAAGACTGGAACTTCAAGGGCTTTGTTGTGTCGGACTGGCAGGGAACGCACAGTGCTGCAAAGGCGTCCGCCGCCGGGTTGGATCACGAGGAGCCGGGCGAAATCTTTTATGGGGAAGCAATGAAGAAAGCGGTGGAGTCAGGCAAGGTTCCCATCGCTGAAGTGGATGATCATGTTCACCGCATACTGCGATCGATGTTTGCCAGCGGCGTAATCGACGACCCACCGGAAAAAAGTGTGGTGGATGTAGTCGGCGGGTTCGAGGTCGCGCAGAAAATTGAAGAGCAGAGCGCCGTGCTGCTCAGAAACGAGCACGCCCAACTCCCGCTTGATGCTTCCAGGCTGTCCAGCATCGCCGTGATCGGCGCACACTCCGATGTCGGCATGATCTCGGGAGGAGGGTCGGCCCAGGTTGATCCCCCAGGAGGCAACGCGATCATGCCGCCGGGGCAAGGTAGAACTAAGTGGCAGGACCAGATTTGGTTTCCGACGTCACCGCTGCGAGCGATTAAGGCCGAAGTCCCGCATGCGAATGTTCAATACAACCCGGGCACGGATCCTGACTCCGCAGCCGCTTTGGCGAAGACGGCTGATGTGGCTATCGTGTTCGCTTACCAGTGGGAGAGCGAGGCGATGGATCTCGACAACCTGTCGCTTCCCGAGCACCAGGATGATGTGATCGGCAAGGTTGCGGCAGCGAATCCGCATACGATCGTCGTGCTCGAGACCGGCAGTCCCGTAACCATGCCGTGGGCCGATCAAGTAAGCGGCATCCTCGAAGCGTGGTACGGCGGCAGTCGGGGCGCCGAAGCGGTCGCCCGTGTGCTCTTCGGCAAGGTGAACCCGAGCGGGAAGCTGCCCGTTACTTTTCCCAGGAGCGAGGCGGATCTCCCCCATCCCAACATCGTAAAACCTCCCGTGGAGTCGACTACCAGAGGAGGCGATCCCGACGCCTGGAAAAAAATCGCACCGGGGCTACCGGCGTTCCAGATCACGTATGACGAGGGGCTGAAGGTTGGATATAAGTGGTACGACGCCGAGCAAAAGCCGGTCTTGTTTCCTTTTGGCTACGGGCTCTCGTACACCAGTTATAGCTATTCCGATCTTAAAGTAACGCCGGGGAAGAGTGTTCACTTGAGTTTTAGGGTGACGAACACGGGCAATCGGGATGGATCTGAGATTGCCGAAGTTTACACTGCGCTGCCGGAGAGTGCCGGAGAACCGCCGAAGCGGCTGGTAGGCTGGAGCAAAGTCAAGCTGGCTGCCGGCGAAAGCAAAGAGGTAGCAATCGAGGTCGACCCGGAATATCTATCCATCTTTAACGTTGAGCGAGATGCCTGGCAGCTGGTCTCTGGAGACTATACGTTCCTGGTGGGCGGTTCCTCGCAGAATCTGCCGCTGAAAGAGTCGGTCAACTTGAAATAAGCGCTATTGGAGAAACCGACCACGCTGGCGCGGGGCGGCTGCCCAGCGCACCTAGCGGAGTGTCGTCGCCCCGGTCGGCCGCAGCGATTCGATGGCCGGGTACGAGTGGC
>JGI12635J15846_10000246_pt1 | contig 42727 bp, 37 predicted proteins | sample BlaSpr_A8_OM2_M2_FD_15846 | JGI IMG/M metagenome (IMG submission 15846)
TACAGGTTTCGAGAGCGCCGGGTTCGACCGTTGTGTCATCTCATAGTTCGCCAGCAGACCTGGCAGAAAATCATCAACTCCGTAGTCGCCGCTGGTCTGTAGATGTGGGAATCGCGAATGCGATTTCCAAGCCTGGCCTCAGCCAGGCGTCATCTGCAGGCCAGGCGTTCTGTAGCTGCGCCGGCCCACATTGGGGGTCGATAGGGTTCATTTTTAGCGAGCACAGCCCAGGCCATGTGCGCCAGCTTATTCGCTAAGGCCACCGCGGCCACGTTACTGTGAGTACGGGTTGTGAGTTGGGCCAGCCACGCACTCAGACCGGAAGATTGCTTCGCGCTCTGTTGCAGGACGGCACGTGCCCCTTGCACGAAAAGTCTTCGCAAGTACGAGTTCCCGCGTTTGCCAATCCCCGGCAGCTTTTGCTTACCCCCAGTGGTATATTCGCCCGGGACGATTCCGAGCCACGCGGAAAACCCTCGCCCCTTTTTGAAAGCTGCTCCATTGCCGATCGCGGCGATGATTGCAGTCGCCGTCACGGGTCCGATGCCAGGGATCGCTACCAGCCGTCGGCAGGCGTCGTTGTCACCAGCAATTTTGTTGATCACTGCATCAGCTTCGTCGATCCGCATTTGCAAGTGATCGAGCTCCAGCCTCAGTTGCGCCAGCAGCAACCGCAATGCGCCGGAGAGCTGGGCGTATTGCAAAGATGCGATCCGATGCCGAGCGAGTCAACAGCAATGCGCTTCCAGGAAGCCGCTGTGGATTCTGCATCCTCGACTATGTGTCTGAGACCAGGGTCGTCGGTCGCAATTATGTCGCGAGGTGTCCATCATGCGCGCTCCGAGGACGGGACCGTAGTCGGGACAACCTGGCGATTCTCGTCTCTGATCCGCGCTTTTATCAATGTTGGGCGGGCTGCACAAAAGAAATGATTCGAGCAGCGCTTGGAAAACCAATTCCGATCCGCAACACCGCATGAAATTAGAGGGAGGTGACGATCTCGATGAGTGGCCAGAAGTTCACAGGCGTGGCGGGACTGCCGCTGGCTAGGCGGGCAGTCCGGACACTGAGAGACCGGGGCATCTATGCTCACTCTCTGCTCAGTGTCGAACATCAGCAACTGGCACAGCGTTATGTGATCCGCGGACTCGAATCGGGTGGGTCGGCCTCAGCCAGCCCTGACCCTTTCACCGGCACTCCCAGCTTTTGCGCCAAATCGTAGATGTAGAGCCGGCACTTTCTCGCGAGCAGCGGCACTGCCAGGAAATCCAAAGGTGTCCGCCCCGCTTGCTCATCTCAAGGGCCGATTCCACGCGGTCCTGCGTGAGTTGGTACTGAAGCTTAATGAGGTCATCCATTGCGCTTGTGTAATCGGCATCGATCGCGACCCACTTGCAGCGCTGATTCAACGGGTTAATGGCGTACAGCCCTATTGTTACCCGCGCTTCCAGGTGGTCAGCGACAGTTTTCTCGCTCAATAACAATGGGGTTCCTGAGCCGCGTTCCTTGGGGCGGTAGTAATAATGACGACCGCTCTCAGGATCTGGCCGCATTGATTGCAGGGTATAGGCGCGGCGATTGACGAACAGATCGATGTAGGTTTTCACCAGCGCTGGGGTTGCAGTCAAGCGCCGCTTCACGGTTTCCTCCTTTCGCGAGGTGCTGGCCGTCGCGTGCTAAGTGTAGATATGTCGGGATCGAATTTCTGTCAAACGGCACTTAAATGGCCTCAGCCGCAGGCGCAGCCATTTCAGCGGGCTTGCCTGGTTCTAGTAACCAACCTGTCTCGGCGCGCAGGAGACCCGGACGTTCCACAAGACTCAGAAAGTCGTATTCGTGGACGATAAGGTCAAAGTCGCCGATGGTGTAGCCGCCATACTGCGTGTCCTCGAAGTCAATCCAGAGCCAAGAACGGGTTCTCCGATCGAATACGTAAAAAGCACCGGACTCCGGGTCGCACGGAACCGTCGCAAATAAAAGAATCGAAGCAGGAAACTCGATCCAACGCGTTGGTTGAGCGTTCTCGGTGGGTGCGAGTAGAGTGCTGACCGCCGATTCGACCGAAGACATTCCTACTGCAAGAATTGGCTGTGCCTTCATGTGCCCGAACATAGGTTTCCTTTCTGGCCAGCGGTCGCCCGCCTTTGAAAAATGCCAACTAGATATGTAAGTGGGGTTGGTTCTTGTCCGAACTCCAGATGACGCGTAACCCCGCCAGATGGCACTCTCAAAGCAACAGGTCAGTAATCTCCGAATTGCTGACCAACTGGGAGTTGACCGGATTACTCAAAACTTGGGCGGTTCTTTGGACCAATGCAGAGGCATTGGAAGGTGTTCGGAAATCGTAACAAAACAACGAGCGCTGACTGCTGGCCGCCGAGCGAGCGTATGCTTCGCTCGCTCGGCAGTAGTCTTCTTCCCCTACAAGTACGTTCGCTTGTTCTTTCACGAGGCAGTTCCTGCGCAAAGATCAAGCTAGAGTCGTTACGTATCTCCACACTGCGGGAGTAGAGTACCCGCGATAACCGATCTCTTTTGGGGGTGCTATGGCTGGCACTATTAAGCATCTCGTTGTGCTCATGTTGGAGAACCGGTCCTTCGATCACATGCTGGGATTCTTGCCGGGCGTGAACGGTCTGGACCCTGCCTGGACAAATCCTCTCACCTCCGAAGGGCCTCAGGTCCAAGTCAGTCCTGACGCGCGCACGGTTCACGACCTTATCCCGGACCCGGGGCACGAGTGGATCAACGTGAACGTGCAGATTTTCGAGAACTCCGACGGCACCGGTGCACCGACCATGCAAGGCTTCGTCGAGGATTATGCCCTCGTCAGCCACGACAAGGGTCAAGCACCGAACATCATGAAGTGCTTCACTCCGAAAACTCTTCCAGTCCTCTCGACACTTGCTCAGCAGTACGCCGTCTGCGACCGCTGGTTCGCATCCGTTCCGGGGCCCACGATTCCCAATCGGCTCTTCACTCACGCCGCCCATTCCCAAGGCTCCCTCACGCAAGATGCAGTCGCTGCTCCCTTCGTCATCCGCACGATCTTCGAAGACATGGACGTGCCTCCAAACCCCGCTAACTACCGCATCTACACCCACGGATCCTCCATCCTCATGGTGAACCGGTATCTCCAGCAGAATAAGCAAGATCACTTTTTTGACTTTGCGGATTTTGAAACGGATGCCGTAAAAGGCTACCTGCCGGAATATACGTTCATCGAGCCGGCCTATGACGATGACGTCAACAATGGCATCTACGCGAATAGCCAGCATCCCGATTTTGCTGTCGACGAAGGCGAGGCTCTGATCAGCACCGTCTACTCCTGCCTCTGCGACAGCCCTGGCTGGAACGATACGCTGTTGCTTATTACCTATGATGAACACGGCGGCATCGTCGATCATGTGGCGCCGCCCACCGTCGCGCCGTTGCCTGCCAATGCCGGCCTTCCGGATGTGCCCCCGTCCACCAGCCCGCAGTTCGACTTTCGCCGCCTCGGCGTTCGCGTTCCGGCGGTGTTTGTCTCTCCTCGAATTCCGCCGAACACCGTCATCAACGACAAAGACTATGAGCATTGCTCCATCGTCGCCACCGTCCGCAAGCTTTTCTGTGGCGTTAACGCAAAGAATCCCTTCAACTGGCGAGAGGCTCAGGCCCCTACATTCGAGAACCTGCTCACTCTCGCCAACCCCCGACCCGATGTTCAACTTCCGGCTCCGGTAGCTTCGGCACCGCTCACTGCCGCACAGATACAGGCAGCCGCTCAAGCGATAGCATCCAATAACACCATCACCCTGCAGGCCGCTGCGCAGGATGAATCGCAAACCATCATCCGCGCCAGCGCCCTCCCAAAGCAGCCACCCTCCGATGCCAAGCCCAGCGAGCTGATGCTCGCAATGGCGCGCGCGATGAACTACTCTTTGCAACAGCGTGGCATTGCCCCTCCTTCTGACGTCAAGAATATCTACACAGCCCAGGACGCTGCCGACTTCATGGCTGCCGCCAAGCGGGCTGCCGGAGGTGGCGCATGACCTGCCTACGACTGCTTGCTATGCTGATCCTTTCGCTCGGGTATGCGCTCACCGCTGCGAGCGCAGTCTCCGCTCAGGCTGTCGAGTATTCATGCAAAGAGTTCTCCAAGAGCGTGTTTCAGGCCACAGATTGCATGGAGGCTCTCTTTTCTGAAGACATGCCCTATCTTCACGGCCATCTCACGATGGGAAGCGTCCCGCCTGGCAACGGCTTCGCTTTGGGCGTGGTGATCGAGAAGCCAACGCACTTCGTTTCTCCCTTCGCTCCCTCGGTCCCGCCCGACATGCGGGACACAGACAAAGACCTATTTGAACCTCCTGCGGATCCAGACACCAAGGAGAAGAAGGTCGACGATCCAGGTGGATACAAGTCGCTCTTCGTTCCCAAATTGGGGGCAGCTGTCTCTACCAACGGATCGTGGATTGTCAGCGGAACAGGTGACTGGTTGCCGGGCATCTACAAGCCCGGCATCCATTCTGAAAGGCCTCCCAGTCGCGGCCTGCCTGCCATCAAGAAGCCTTGTCATAAGTTTCTCTTCGCCTGCACCCAGTCCGTTCTTGGCGTGCACTTGAACGGGACACATCGTGTCGCTCGAACCGTCAGCTTCTACGGCCTGGGACCCGCAACGCCCGACGTCAAGTACGTATTCCGCCTCGATGAAACCTACGGCGGAGTGCAGGCCCGGCTGCCGCTCGTTGATGCTTTCATACTGTCCGGCGGAGTCGAAGGCAGGTACCCCGACTTGCCAACCATTTCGGCAACCAACTCAGTCACTAACAATTTCCCCCCTTCGGCCTTACCCGGCCTCAACGCGCAACCGACTTACGTACATCCGAATGTCGGATTTATCATGCGAACGCGCCATCTGTTTGAACCGACGATCAAGGGGGATCACGTGACCGGGCCTCTTTTCCTCGTGCATCGTGACGCCATCTCTCCCGAAGCGGAATTTGCCTATCATTGGTACAAAGCAGGGTCGAGCAGCGCCGCTTCGTTTCAGCAGTTGGTCGCGAGCGCTAATCTTTCCATTGAACTGGGAGCAACCACAGAGGGCTATGTTATCTCAACCGATGTGAAAGGACTCTGGCGCCGCACGTACTACCGCGTTCTGCAACACTACTGCGGAGGTCCCCCGGCCAACCCGCGCATCGTGGTCGACCCCAAGGCTGATGCGAAACGGAAAGATGCCGACAAAAAGCAACAGGAAGCAGAATGGAAAGCGAAGGGGTACGTCTTCGAAATCAAACATGATTCCCTCTGCGATTTCGGTACGCTTGAGTTCAAGTCCCACCTTGTCACCACAAGCGCCGATGCAAATAATGTGATTCCGTTTTACATGTTACCCACCCTCGGCGGGCAAAATATTGACTCGCGGGTCAGCCTTCGCGGCTTCGAGAACTACCGCTTCCGCGCGCCCGACACGATGTTTGTGCAGGCAGAATATTCTCTCCCCGTTTACGACCCGTTCGCACTCCTCCTCTTTTACGACGCTGGCAATGTTGGCAACACTCTCGGCGATCTCTCCTTCGCACATCTGCGTCAGGATGCCGGCTTCGGCGTAAATGTTCGCGTCATGCGCATGACTCTCGCCCAGGTGTATTTGGCAGGTGGCCGAGGAGGTGGCCTTCATCCCGGCTTCAACCTAGCCAAGCAGTTCTAGGCTTTTGACCTGCAGCCACGAAGTCCGGTTGGTAGTCTAAGTCTTAGTGCTGAAGTCGGCTTGTGGAACGCAATGCATTCTCCATTGTCTGATGACGGCAACTAGGGAATTTGCAATCCGCTCATCTCAAGGCACGGCCTCAATCTACGGTTCAGAAATAAGCACGCCGCTCGGCGATATAGTTAGCCCGCAAGTCCGTGGATTTTTCGTACTTGAAAGGTGAGCAAGCTCTCAAAGACACGGCAATGACACCGCAATTACACGGCAATGCGGGGAAAGAGCGTGCCCGTGCGTAGCGGTTCTTTCCCAGGTATCAGTGCAGAGGCGAGACTCAAAGAGACAGGGGAGAAGTTTGTTCTGACTGGTAGCGCCAGCGTTTGCTGTAAGAAGTCCCTTAGGAGTCCAAAGTAAATCGCGCGCTTGCAGTTCGCCAGCTTGTTCCCGACAAAGCACAGCAGGTCGTAGTTGGGCGCCAGGTACAGGAACCGAGTGAGCGTGGTTTCCATCTCAATTCGTTGGCGGATGGTTTCGTAATGGTGCGCCGCTTTCGGCGTTCTCTCGTACTCCAACGCGAACTTGCTATCTTGTCCGGCGAGGCGGACCACCACGACTGCGTCGTAGTATTTTGAATACCCGCCAGCCATCAGATCACTCTGTGACCGGATCTCAATCTCCGGAGTCCAGTAGACAAGCGTACCGGTGCGCTTGAGCGCGAGATGGATCTCATTCAGGTCCAAGGCGTGGTTAAACTGGCCTCGGGCTTTGCGGTCTCTGGAGTGCTCGTTCCACGGAAAACACTCACCCCTTCCGACCAATTCCGATGCTCCTCTCTCTGAGATTGAATAGACAACTTCGTGGTTTGAGAACGACCGCTCTTCGTGACGAATCAACAGGCCATGGTTAACTAACCGGAGCACGCGATTGTTGAACGCGTTGCGCGATGACACGGAGTAATCGAGCTTCGAAAACTCGAATAGCTGGTTATGTGTGATGAGACCGGAGTGCAGAACCTGGCGCAGCAGGGGATAATCCCGCGTGGAACTCAGCGCAATTGAACCCTTCCAGTAGTGCATTCCCAAGTCTCTCTATTCTTCGCCGATCAGCACAAGGCCTGCGAACCAAGCGCGTGTCTCGGACGGTACCAGAACAAACCTGCCAACGCTGCTCCGTATCCACGCTTGGACCGGCATCAGCAACATGGCTTCTTGTTGTCCCTCGCACTCGCTGAATGAAAGGAGCCAAGTGTCGGGTGATCGCCAATTGTCTCTGCCAACGTGCAGTTGACCAGCGAGTTCTGATTTTGCAACTACCAGGAACGAATCGGGAGGCGTACCCGACTTCAGGATCCGCTTGAAAAACAGCTTGTTGTATCCCATCCACACGCCGGGCTCTGCGCACTCGAAGACTCGATGCGTCATTCGCGAAAGGTGGTGGGGATCGAAACCACCGACCGTATCGAATCGGGCATAGCCACAAATTTGCGGTCGTTGGCGCACCTTGCCATTCACCATGACACCTGTCGTGTTGTAGTACACAGGTTGAGCAAGGCGGCCTCGCTCGTCACGCGCTCCGAGCCGTTGTCGCCACACACTGCCGAAGCCTGTGACTGCGACTAGCATGTTCTAACCGCCTCTTAACCTGCGATTGTTGTGTCGTTCGGCGTACAGTTGCTCTTGCAAGTTGTTGATGTGAGTCACCAACTTCGCATCCGCACCACGCGAATCAGAAGACTTCTTGGCGTCGGCTGTTGTGTTGCCTTTATTCGTCAGAGCGGCTAGCCGAATCGACATCTCCGCCAAGATCTCAGATTTCCGCCGTAGATCTTCTCGCGCAGTGCCCCGATCTCTGATCGCTGTGTCCCTTTCTTCGGCAACCCGCATCAACTCTGTTCTCAACTGCTCGATCTGATTGGCCCCTCCCGCAACAGCAACATTTTCTCCAGCCTCGATTGCGCGGTTACAGCGCTCAATGTGTTTGTTGTAGCGTTCGATCGCTTCTTGTGCGACCTGGCGGGAATACGAGTCCTGATTGTAAAGATCGGCCATCATCTCGGCTGTAATCCACATTGACCTTCGATGATCGATCCACAACTTCACGACGACCGCTGTCGCGATCAACAACGCGATTGTCATGTACAGGCTGTACAAGAAGTAGGGATTCTTGAGGCCGTCTTCGATGAATTTGCGGCGATATTGCTCGATCCGAACGCCGTAATCAGTCTTGTCCGGAGTGAGCTGCTTCAGCATGAAGTCGTACCAGGTTTCATGACGTAGGTACGTAGGTTGGGTGGGACGTGCTGTATCATCCTGAGAATTCGACCGAGGAGTGTTTGTCGGTTGTGACGCCTTTTGCAGGCCAGATGCACTCGCTGCTGTGAGGCCGAGGAGCAGAGCGCTGACTATGAGAGTTCGGTTCACAACCAACCTCCGGCCCGCCGACGCCGACCGACGGGAACAAGTTCCGGCGACTTGAATCTAAGGTTCGCACCAACTGAATCCTCACGCGACTGACGCAGCGTTGGATAGAGTTGAGGCTTGAATCGCGGTACGCTGACATCATCGGGTGTCCGCACGTGCAGCAAGCCAGGCAATGTACCCCGGGCGTCGTCCGTCATCAGAATCTCCATCTGTGCTTTGGGAAGGTTCTTGATGTGTTCGTCCAACGCGCGCGTTTCCTTTTCCTGGCGGTCCATTGCGTGTTCCGTTTGTTCATACTGCTCGTAGCCAAACAGCTTCCAGCGCTGCATCGAGACGCTACGCCGGGTCACGCGATGCTCCGCTGATGCCCTGAGGAAATATCGCGCGGTTTCTTCGTCCCGAGTCCGCAGAATCATGGTCGTATTGGGTGCCGACGAGACATCCTCTTTAAATCCACGGTCAACTTGCATGAGTTGGGGCAAGGCTTGCATCGAGAACAGAAAGGCTGTATTTGTTCCCCGCGCGGTCTGAAGGATTTGCGCGAAGTTGCGGTAACCAAATGGCGCAAATTCGTCCAATACGACACTGACCATTGGGCGATTGCTGCGCTGCCTGTGCTCCTCGCTCTCATACCGCTTGCCAATCACCAGTTGCAGATTCTGCAGGATCATCTTTCCGAGTGACCGCATTGGCTCTGGGTTCTTGTTGATGTTTAGCGAAACAACCAGAATGAGTTCTTGCTCGATGACATCATCGATCGACAATAATTGTTCGTATGGACCCGTGAGTACGCTGAGTTGGTCGTCGAGAAACGTCATGCACTCGTTTAGCAGGCCCTGGATCTTCTGTACCCGTTCCCGGTCTCGAAGCGATGTTTACAGATTCTTGACCGACATTTCGAAGTTGAGGCGTCGCTGTGTGGGAAGCGATGAGTCCAGATTTATCCGCTTTCGAGCTTTCTCTACCTGTTCCTTCATGACTCGCTCGTCCATTGCCATCACGAGCACGTCGTAGAAGTTGAACTTCAGTCCGCTGTAAAAGAGCACGCGTACAATGTCCGCCAGGTAATTGAGCTGAGATGCTTCGCAAAGAATTCCTTGCGCAGGTTGAATGAGCCGAAGATCATGGCGACTACTGGCATGTACTCGTCATCCGAGCACTGAAATGGGTTGTATCGCACCGAGAGATCCGGACGCGCAGGGTTTAACAGGCGAAGTTGATGGAGTCGGCCAGCGCGATGCACATGTGGCAGCAGGTCCTGAAAGAATTCCAAATCGCCCCTTCCCATCAAAAATGACCATCGGTATGTGATGGGGCTCGTCAGGATGTCCAACAACACGGACGAGGTCTTGCGAGATGATGTTCCGCAACAGTGTCGTCTTGCCGGTGCCGGTCATACCCAGCACGATCGCCTGCATCACACGCACGCGGTCGGGGCAGTACCAAGGCTGACCGTGAATGTCGTAGCCGAGAACGACTGAATTCTGATTCCATGCTTGTCGCGAGGTTTTCTCGGCGCGCTTCCGGGAGATCGCCAAAGGCGAGTGGGGCCATTCTTTCTCTCTGCGGGACCGGCGGGTGGTCCAGAGTGTGGCCGTTACGATAAGCGAGAAGATCGTAATAATAAGGTAGGTGGAGAGTTCTTCCAGTTGGCGCGTTGTCAGAAAGTATCGTTCCCGTCCGACGTACCAGCCAAACCAGCAGCCGAACACGAGGACGAAGGCTACTAGGATCTCAGCGCTCTCGAGAAGAGGTGGGTGATGGTGCTGCACATTCCAGGAAATAGAAGTGGCCGTCGGCGTGGGCGTGGATGTATTCGGCGTGCGCCACTCCGCGCACCAGGCCGAGGGCGGCGATCAGGTCGCGGTTGATGGCGCGCAGGCTGGCGTCATCATCGCAGCCTCGCGGAACGGTGAACGTCGTGAAGATTCCACCACCTTGCGCGACGTTCATCGGAGGCTTGCCGTACTTGCTGACGTTGGCGAAAACGACTTCGTTCTCGGAAAACGACTGAGTCAACGTGATAGCCGTCGCCGGGGACGAATTTTTCCAGCGGATAGGAAGACTGCTTGTCGCCCAGTTGATCGAGCAGGGGCCACAGTTCCGCGGGAACGATTTTCTTGACCCCGATTCGCCGACGCTTCCTGCCGCGGTTTAAGCACCCATGGTCCCGGCACAGGGTCGAGGTAGTAGCGGACGTCCTCGTGATTCACGACTGGAACAAAATCTGGCACACGCACTCCGCGATCAATGGCGCGCATGCGCATCGCAAGTTTGTCGCGGAAGTAGCGCATGGAGGTCAGGCCCATGCCGGGTATGCGCAGATGCTCGTGCAGGGTCGCAGCCGTTTCCATATCAAATTCATCAAGGTTGACAATGCGGTCGATTTTTTGCCCGCGGGCCAGATGCGACACGGCCTGCACGATGTCGGCGAGTGGAAGTTCGTCGGGGAGGTAGTAAGTGTCGTCGAGACTTTCGCGCGGCCAGTCGGCGTCGCGCAACTTCTCCGCTGTCAGCAGGATCACGCGGCAATCCTGCCTCTTGCACTCGCGCATGAAATCCTGCCCCTTCTCGTAGGTGGTGATGCAGAGGAAAGTCAGCGGGCGCGGGTCAGGCATGGTTTCACGGTGTCACGATCCAGCAGGTCTGCGAGAATACCACGGCTTGTCAGGCGCGACGCATCAAATGTTTCGATGCGCGGAACTGGCGAGAGGCTGCGCCCGGCTTTTTGGGCAGACGAATCACTTGACTCATTGGAGGGTTACGCCGAAAACAGCAGGGCTTGTCCGGTTTTCGTAACAGATTTCACTTTGCTATTCCCTTGGGCTTTCAAGAGGAGTACGCTCTTGCGACTTGCAGTTGAGCGTGCCCCCCGGATAGGTCCCAAGCCGTTGTCAAAGATTTTGAAACGTTGCGCTTTGTCGGTTCACTACCCAGCTTTGGGTTCGATTGTCGAAATGCGCTTGCGAATTGTGTCCGCGGCAAATGGCAGAGGAGTCGACGACCGATCCTTTGGCGAGAATATCGCCGGTACACCGGCTGAACTGTGAAGAACTGCGCTCCCTGATCGCAAAGGCCACTTCCGACTGCTGATTGCTCAAGATCAATTCCGGACGGAGTACCCAGATGCCGCCGACCATTCTCGTCGTCGAACAAGGCCCGGGTTCTTTGTTGCCCAGCGTTGAGCGTATCTTGCCGGCAAGGATGAGTTGCGAAACCCGGAACTGGGACAGCCTTGTCCCGGAGAGTTTGTGCTGCTCGGGGGCTCGCATGATTCTCGCTCATGTTTCTTTCGAGCTCGAGCGAGCGATGTTCTTGTTTGACTGGTTAAAAGACAGCTCCATTCCGGTGCCGATCCTCGCCATCCTGCCGGCGTGTGCCAGTCTGGAAAACTTGCGCACCGTGGCGGAGGTGGTGGACGATTTCCTGCTTTGTCCTTTGCGGGAAGAAGAACTCAAACTGCGCATCACCAAGGCATTGGAACCAGGATCGCTGGGGTCAAGAGAGATATTGCGAAACCTCGAACAGGATGCGGGAATGGCCCAGCTCGTGGGGAACAGTCCGGCATTCTTGCGATCTAAGGACGAGGTGCGGCTGTTTGCAACCGGCGAAGCTCCTACGGTCATTAGCGGCGAAACTGGAACCGGCAAGGAATTGTTCGCGCACGCCATTCATTCGCTGGGCCCACGCCGCCACGGACCTTTCATTCCAGTGGACTGCGGCACGCTCCCTGAACATCTGGCTGAGAACGAACTCTTCGGACATCGCCGGGGAGCGTTCACTGACGCCCATGCAGACCAGAAGGGGCTGGCCGGGATGGCGGAGGGAGGAACGCTGTTTCTCGACGAGATCGATTCCTTGTCGCTGGCAAATCAATCCAAGTTATTGCGTTTTCTCCAGGAGCGAAGCTACCGTGCCCTGGGCTCGGACCGATTTACGCGGGCCGACGTGCGCATTATAGCCGCCACCAACCGGAACCTGGAAGAGAGTGTGAGTCGGGGCCTGTTCCGCAGTGATCTTTATTTTCGGCTCAATGTGTTGCACCTTCAGTTGCCAGCTCTCCGGGACCGTACCGGCGACGTCTCTCTTCTTGCCAGGCATTTTGTGAAGACGGAATGCGCACTCAGAAATTGCCGGGAAAGGATTCTGTCGCCTGCGGCCCTGCGAAAACTGGAGGGCTATGGCTGGCCGGGAAACATCCGGGAACTGTCTAATGTGATTCAGCGCGCCCTGATTTGTTGCACGGGACACAGGATCGTGCCGGACGATGTGTCGCTGCCTGGCGAAGCGGCGCACGATCGGACAAGCGCAGCAGAAAGAACAAATCTTCGAGTTGCAAAACAGCATGTGATTGCCAGGTTCGAGCGCGCTTTTATCGGGGAACTGTTATCGCGGCATCAAGGGAATTTGACTCGGGCCGCCCGCGAGGCTGGCAAGGAACGGCGAGCGTTTGGCCGACTCGTAAAGAAATACGGCATTACTGTTCACGGCATCGATCCCGGGCGAGCGCTGGGTCAATAGCTGCCTCGATGGCACCGGGGCAATCCTGACCCGCCTCTGGGCCTTTCTCAACCCACCCTAGTTCCCTTTTTCCTAATGAGTTGAATCTCAGTGAGTTCCACTGGCTCAAGGACATTTCTGCTCCGAGCCTCGGATGGTTTGATTCGCCCCACCTTCTTTAACAGCGTTGAGACGAGTCGTTTATTTAGAACAAGTTCGACGCGACACGGCGTGGCAAGCCAGTTGCTTCATTGACGCGAGTGGGCGCCAGGTTGCCGCAGCCATCCGACGTTGAGTTGGAGATCGTAACGCAACTTCTCAGCTACTTCGTGCGCAACAGGCACGCAGTGGACAGTCTGGAAGGCCTTACCCGGTGGCGACTATTGGAAGAACAGATTCATCGCAGCTTGCAGAGGACAGAGGCCGCTCTGCGATGGCTGGTATCAAGAGGGTTTCTGGAGGAAGTAAAGCTGACGGGCTCCATTCCGTTGTTTCGACTGGATGCAAGTCACGTTAACGATGCTCTCAAGTTCTTGACGGAGCAAAACGCGGCCCCACAAAAGAAGAAATGGACGAGGGAATTGCGTTCCAAGCGGCCGGGTTGATTTTGCGTCTGGACGATCCGAGTTACTTACGAAGGGGAGAGCGATTTGGCAGGGTTTGCGGCAATCGCGGCGGCGGGCAGAAGTATCGAACGTATTTTGAATGCTGCGTTTACCGCGGTGCAGCCGATATCGGGAAAAACGACGCACGCGGTTCTGGTGAGGACCACCGATTTTGAAAACGCGAATATTGCCACTGCGATCGGATCTCCCGCGTTATCGATCTACCTTTACCGCGCGGATTTCAACAAGACGATGCGGGCCTCATGGTCGGCGGTCGGAAGCCAGGACGGCCAGGGCCACCTGGTGCTTGACCTGCACTTTCTGTTGACCGCATGGGCGGACAACGCGGAATTCGAGCACCGAATCATCGGGCGGGCCATGCAAGTGCTGGAAACGACTCCGATTTTGAGTGGACCGTTGCTGGAGGGGTCGGCGAATTGGGCGCCGACGGAGTCCATTCAACTCGTGCTTGAGGAGATTTCAACCGAAGCCGTCATGCGCACATTTGATTCTTTGCCCACCGATTATCGCTTGAGCATTCCGTACATCGCCCGCATGGTGCGCATCGACAGTCTGAGTCCGGTGGTGACGCCGCCGGTTACCACGCTGATCACGGGAACCGTGGGGGCATTGTCGTGAATCAAGTGCTCGATGAGCGGTATCTGGAAAACTTTCAGCGGCTGGCTGTGGGCCTGGAACCCGTCGACGCGATGCGCTCGGGGCGGGTGGGCACTCCGCTGGCCATTGAAGTGGAACAGCCTCCGAAGGCAAGCGCCAAGCCCTCCGTCGACCGCCACGCATCCTGCCTGTACGCGCTGCTCTATTATCCGAAGCTGGTCGACAGCGTTGACATCCGGGTCTTTGAAGACTACCCCCCTTACGTCACCCCAACTCTGGTGACACAGCAGGTTTTGCCTCGGCGGTTTGTTCCCCGGCGCTTCCACATTCCCCTGTACACATTGGCAACCGTGGATACGTTTCCGTATACGGACCGGGTGCGGCGGCCGTTTATGTTTCCGGGAGCGGCCTACGATCTGGATTCGTGCGCAACCGGCTGCCGCGGGCGTGCGGTTCGTGGCGGCAAACCGATGCGGTGGGCACGGGTTGAGGCCACTTTGTCCACTGGAGCAAAACCCATCGCGCGTGCGCACGGCGATGACCGCGGCGAATTTCTGCTGTTGCTTGGTTCGAATGCCATCCCCGCAGGCGACCTTGTCAGCCCATTCACGCTGCGAGTCACCGTGTTCGGGCCTGCTGTCCCACCGGTGCCAGCCACACCGGATTTGCCTTCTCTGGATCCGCTGTGGGACGTGCCCATGGAGACGACACCGGCACCGGGCGCACCCGATACCGTCTCGACGGGGGAAACATTGCCCACTGGCTACACCGCCAGCTCGGGGCCCAAGAACATTGATTTCGTAATCGGAGAAATCCGTAGCGGGCTTGCGGACTTCAACGTGGTTTAGCGCGGAGACGCGCAGAAAGGGAATGAGCCGATGCCTGAATACCTGGCGCCAGGAGTATACGTCGAGGAAGTCAGCTTTCGATCCAAGAGCATCGAGGGGGTCGCCACCAGCACAACGGGGTTCGCGGGGATGGCGCAATCCGGCCCGGTACAGTATCCCGGCGGTCCCAAGACTACGGAACCCAGGCTGGTGGGCAGCCTGGTCGAGTACGAAAGCATTTACGGAGGACTGGAGTCCATCCACACCGGGCCAACCGGAAGCGACGAACGCTTGTGCTATATGGCGCATGCGGTGCGCGCATTCTTCGAGAATGGCGGCCAGCGCCTCTACATATCAAGGGTCTTTGTTCCCAGGGGCGTTCCACCAGCGGGGCCGTTTGATTGGGGCGTCGCACATCTCGACATTCCTGTCTCCACGGGCTTCGCTCATTGGCGCGCGCGGTGGCCGGGTGCTTACGGCAACGTGGTGGTCGAAACATCGGTGACGCGAAGCAAGAACATCGCATACCAGAGCACGGCGTTTGGAGCCGCCGTCACTCAGGTCACCCGGGCTAAAAGCGGCGCCGTGGTGGAGATCTACGACGGGGTTACGCCGCCGGTTGGCAATGCCGCGCTCGACATCACCAAGGTCGCGGTTTTGCAGGATGACGGCACCAATCCTCAGACCTTCATCGGCCAGGGCGGAGCCGTCGTTCCCTCGGCGACGGCGGTGATCCAGTTGGTTGAACTTTCAGTGGCGGTTACGGTCACGCCGGAACGCCTTGACGTTTACAACGAACTGGGTGCGGACCCAACGCAAAAGCGCTACATCGCCAAAATTCTTCAAGCAGATAATCCAGAAGACGAAAATTCCGTGGTCTGGCTGGATTGGGATCCAACTTCCATCCCGGCGGATCCATTTCTGCCGGCACGCTTGATGATCGCGCTGCAGGGCTCGACATCCACACGGCTGGCTGGGGGTCATGATGGGCTGTTAGTCATGCCCGACGATCTGGCGGGGACTCCGGCCGATCCGGACAACGCCGATATCAAGGCCACTGGACTGGAGGCGCTCGGCGAGGTGGAAGACATCGCCATCATCGCCCTTCCCGACGGCGGCACTTATGACGATGTAACCCTGTGTGCGCAAGCCGCTGACCGGCTGATCACTAATGCTGAATTGTTGAAATATCGTTTCGCCGTGGTGGATCCTCCCGACCACATGTCGCTCAGCGAAATCCGGGCCTTCCGTGGGCAATTCGATAGCAAATATGCGGCGCTGTACTATCCGTGGATCGAAGTGCTCGATCCCACGCAGCGGCCGAGCCAGGGCGCGCCGCCGCCCCGTCTGACGCTTCCTCCCTCTGGTTTTGTGACCGGAATTTATGCCCGCAGCGACGTCGAACGCGGAGTACATAAAGCTCCCGCGAACGAAGTCGTAAACGGCTTGACCAAGTTCGAAATGAACATCAACAAGCCGCGGCAGGACGTAATCAACCCTGAGGGCATCAATGCATTGCGTTTTTTCGAGGGACGGGGAAATCGGGTCTGGGGTGCGCGCACCATCAGCTCCGATCCGGAATGGAAATACGTCAACGTGCGGCGGCTGTTCATTTACTTGGAACACTCCATCGATCGCGGTACACAGTGGGCGGTCTTTGAGCCAAACGGACCGCAGTTGTGGGCCAACGTCCGCCAATCTGTGGAAGACTTCCTGCTTGTCGCCTGGCGCGATGGCGCGTTGCTGGGGGACAAACCTGAGCAGGCTTATTTTGTGCGTTGCGACCGCACCATTATGACACAAAACGATCTCGACAACGGCCGCATGATCGTGTTGATCGGTGTGGCCCCGGTGAAACCCGCGGAGTTCGTAATCTTCCGCATCGGCCAGTGGACCGCAGATTCGAAAATCTAACTGGAGAGTGTTATGCCAACTTTTCGGGACAATCCGTACGGAGCATTCAACTACATCGTATCCATCGGCGGCGCCCAGGGGGACGGATCACTGGGCACCGTGATCGGCGGCTTCTCCGATGTGAGCGGCCTGGGCATGGAAGTGAGCTACTCGGACTATCGCAACGGGAGTGAGAAGTTCAACACCACCCGCAAGGTTCCGAATACCCACAAGTTGGACGATGTCACGCTGAAGCGCGGCATTGTGGGCTCGGACGATTTGTTCGTGTGGCTGAAAGGCGTTCGCGATGGCGTCGCCGATCCGCGCCAGGTCACCATCACGCTGCTCGATGAGGCGCGCAACGCCGTCGCCACCTGGGCCTTGCGGAACGCGCAGCCTAAGAAGTGGTCGGGGCCGACCTTGGCCGCCAAAGGCGGCGGCGAGGTGGCCATGGAAGAGATTCACTTCGTCCACGAAGGGATTGAATACAAATAACCCGTGGCCACGCCGACCTCGATTCCGTTACGCGCGCCAGGAGTCTATCCCTGGCCCGACACGCCGTTGCTCTCGCTCACCGGCGTGAGGATGGATGTGTGCGCGTTCTGCGGAGTTGCGCCGCGTGGTCCGGTGCGCGTCCCGGTGGTGAATGAAAAGTGGCCCGACACGCGCCCCAGCGTGGAGCCAGACCGGCCGATCGATCGCACCCGCCCTTATGCTGTGGAGAGCTTCTCCGCATATCAGCAACTCTACGGCGGTTTTGAAGGACCGGGACTGCTGCCCTACGCCGTGGCTTCGTTCTTCGAACAGGGCGGACAACGCGCCTACATCGCGCGCATCGTGCACGACTATGGGGCTGGCGATCCACGCAATGTGCAACGGGTCGCGTCGGGAACGGTGTTGGGGGCAAGCACCACCGTCGCCCCGCTCGTGATGCGCGCCCGCAATGAAGGGACGTGGGGAAATTCGCTCCAGGTCGCTCTTTCCTTTGTGGCAAAGCCGATCGCCTTCGTAAGCGCCGCCGCCACGCAGATGACCTTCGACACCAGCAGCGAAATTGTGGCCGGCTCGCTTCTGCGGCTGACTCTTACCGGTGGGACGCGCGTGCTTCGTTTCATCACGGATCTGGTGCTCCAGCCCCGAATCGACGGCCCAGGCCAACAGCTCATCGGGATTCTGGATACTCCGGCCCCCGCCCCGGCGCAGTCGGCCGAGTTGATCGCCGGAACACTCGACATCGACGACGGCGACGGTCGCACGGAGGAGCACACCGATCTCGGATTGTCATCCTCGCATCCGCGGTGGATGGCCACCGTGCTGTGCAACGAGTCTGCACTGATATTTCCGGATGCATCCTGGATCGATGCGGATATAAAACCCGATGGCGTCAACCTGGACGCCGCGACTCCGCCGGACGGTCAATTCCAGGGTGGCGAGGATGGTTGGGCCGAGATAACTCCCGACGATTTCTTCGACGCAAACTGGACTGTAAACGATGAAGATCCGGGCCAAGGTGTGCAATGCCTGGCCCAGCTCTCCGATCTTTCTGTGGTTGTGACTCCCGACTTGTACTCGCCGGCGCCGCTGGATCCGGTCGAAAGCATTATTGACCCGCCATCGCTGGCGGGGCCTGAGTTCGCCATCTGCGTGGATATTCCGCCCGGACCTCCGCAGGAGGTAGGAAACTACGATCTGTCAGGTCTGAGGCTAGATCCGCACGATCCGGCCGATCTGGACCAGATCACAGGCCTGCTGCAGCAACTGGTCGCGTTCGCCGAAGCCGTGCGTTCGTTCGTGGTGTTGCTGGATGTTCCTCCCGGACTTTCCCAGGGGCGCATCTTGAATTGGAGGACGGCCTTTGATTCTTCGTATGCGGCCTGCTACCACCCCTGGCTACAGGTTTCACGGCGGGACGACAGCCGCGATGAGTTGGTACAGATTCCGCCGTCGGCGGTGGCCGCCGGTGTGATCGCCTCTACGGCGATCCAGTTCGGCGTGCCGACTGGGCCCGCCAACGTCCTGGCGGCACAGGTGGTCAACGTGGCCGACGTGGTTTCTTCCGTGCGCCACGACGCGCTTCATCCCCAGGGCATCAACGTTTACCTCCGCGAGCGCGACGGCGTTCGCCTGACGGCGGCCCGCACCTTGAGCCGCGATCCGCAGTACCGGCAACTCAGCGTGAGGCGGCTGGTTGTACTGATCCGGCGAACGCTCGAACAGCAGATGCAGTGGGCTGTCTTCGAGCCCAACAACTCTTCCCTGCGGCAAGAGGTTCGCTTGTTGCTGGAAACGTTTCTACGCGGACTCTTCCGGGAAGGCGCGTTTCGCGGAGCGACCGAAGACGAATCTTTTTTTGTCCGGTGCGACGATTCTCTCAATCCCCCCTACGTTGCCGATGCCGGGCAGTTGATCGCTGAAATCGGAATCGCGCCTTCCGAACCGATTGAATTTATTCTGCTGCGCCTGTCACGTAACGGCGACGGCACACTTTCAGTTCAGAGCTAGACCATGGCCGATACTCTGCTTCGCTCATTCCGCTTTCGCATTCTGCTGAGCCTAAGCGCTCCGGGCGGCGGCACCGCCCTGGCCGACGGAGCATTTCAGGAATGCAGCGGCCTCGAAATCGATATGGACATTCAGGAGTACTACGAAGGCGGGCGCAATGACGGCGTGGTGCGCCGGGTTGGCCGCGCAAAATATGTGCCCATCATTCTTAAGCGCGGGATGTTGTATGGCGATTCCGGCAACGTGAACCGCGAACTCTGGAACTGGCTGCAGGGCGTGGCTTCCGGGGTCCGTCCAGTGCAGCGCTACGACGGACGCATCAAGGTGATGAGCGTGGGCGACAACGTTGCCGCCACATGGACTTTTGACCGCGGGCTTCCCGCGAAGATTCGCGGGCCGGAATTGAATGCCAAGACGGGCGAAGTGGCAATTGAAGAGCTGCACATTGCCCACGAAGGATTGCGGCTGGTGCCCTCATGAGCGCTTTAGCGAAAGCGACGTTGGCGGAAATCGGCGCGGACGAGAAGGTCGGCATTCCCGTGCCGGTGCAGTTTAATCCGGCCACGATGCGGCTACAGATTTCCAATTCCACGGAAGGTGGCAAGTCGCTCGGTCGCCAGACGCGGCAATATCTTGGCTCCAGTTCGACAACGCTGACCATCGATCTGATTTTCGACACTGCCGACGAAGGCGACACGGACCATCCCCGTTCGGTTCGCGAGCGTACCGCGATAGTGGAGAAGTTTGTCATCCCGAAATCGCAGGACCAGAAAAAGCAGGCGCCTCCAAAGCTGCGCTTCCAGTGGGGACCATTGGTGCTGGACGGCGTGCTCGACAGCGTCAACATCGACATTGAACACTTCGCCCCGGATGGCACACCGCTTCGCGCCAAGGTGGCGGTCAGCCTTAAGGAACAGAACAGCAAGTATCAATTCGGAGCAACCGGGCCGGGAGCCAACAGTCAGTCTGCTCCCCCACCTGGCCAGCCTTCGCCGGGCCTGCCGGGCAGCGGGGCGGGAGCATCGACGCAGAGCGCGGCCGCCCTTGCAGGCGAAACGGCTGCTGATTTCGCGGCGCGGGTCGGGCTCGATCCCTCGGCGTGGCGCGGCCTTGACATCGGCGCCAGCGGATCACTCTCACTCGACGCTGGACTTGAAGTGGGATTCAGTGCGGACTTGAGCGTGAGTGCGGGCCTTGGAGTCACCGCGGGAGTCGAAGCGGGAGTTTCTGCCTCGCTTGAGGCGTCGGTAGGCCTGGAAGCGTCCGCGAGTATTGGAGTTTCCGCCAGTGCGTCGTTTAGCGCCGATGTCGCTGCGGGCTTTTCGCTCTCGGCAGCGGGCGGAGTGAGTGCGGCCATCGCACAAGTACAGACGGCGAGTGCGGCCACGGCAGTGCAGCAGACTGCGCAGGCCTTCAGCCAAAGTCTACCCGCCGCGGCCGGCCCCGCCGTTCAGGCGTCGCCGGGGGCAGTCGTTGCCAGCAACCCGCCTCCACGAATTGGCCTGCCGGATCAACCGAGGCAGCCTCTGTCGCAAACTGGATTGCCCTCCGCGTCCCAGCAGGCGGCGGCGGCACCCGCGCCTACGCCGCCGCGCGCCGACTCCCGCGCGAACTCATTCGGATTCGGCGTGCCACTGCGGTCGACGGTGGGCAACGCGGCGACGCAACGCGCAGACGTTGTCGTGGGCAGCGTGGTGTTGAAGTCTCAGGTCGGCTCCGGCGACCCGCCGCTCACCAACAATCCGGTGATTCCCCCGTGGATCGCGCTGCCGGCGGCCGAGTTCGTCGTGGACACGGCTGGAGCCATTCAGATCCATAGACGCCCGCAACCCTCCTGCGGATGTTCCTGCGGTTGCGGATGCAAAGGTCACGCGAAAGGAGCGCATTCATGAGCGTGAATGTCGATGAAATTGTCTCCAACATAATTCCGGAGCCGGAAGAACAGAGCGGCGCGTCCAGCGGAACGAGCGAACCGGGCTGGAAGAAGGCAGCGCAAATCCGCGCCTATCACGCACTCAATGTCTGGGATCGCACACGAACTTCGGCTGAGGGATTTGATGACTAAGCGTTGCCACAGGCACGGACCTGGAATGGAGCGCAGCCGATGACCGACTCGCTGCTCACCGCGACTGCGCCGGTATTCACCGTCGATGGACAGGTCAAGGGACAACTCGCGCGCGACGTGAGCCGGCTTGAGATCGAGGAAGACACCAGCGGCATGAAGCGGCTGATGCTGCGTTTGATCGCACAGGGACCGCAGCAGGGGACGCCGGAAGAGGAAGTGCTGTACCTGAACGGCTCGATTCTCGATTTCGGCAAGCGACTGCAGGTTTCGATCGGCCCCGAGGAGTCGGCCCGCACGGTGTTCGACGGTTTCATCAGCGGACTCCAGGGGTGCTTTCACGAGGCGCAGGAGCCGGAAGTTGTGACCTTTGCCGAAGATCGCCTGATGCGTCTGCGCACTACGCGACGTATGAAGACCTACGAAAAAATGAGCGACGCCGACATTGCGAGCGCCATTGCCTCCGAACACAGCATCTCCGCGCAGGCGGATGCTGACGGGCCCACCTACGACGTCGTGCAGCAATGGAATCAGAGCGACCTGGCATTCCTTCGCGCTCGGGCGCATTTGATCCAGGCTGAAGTCTGGATCGAAGACGATAAGCTGCACTTCCAAAGCCGCTCCGGGCGCAGCGGGACCGACATTGAACTAGTGCAGGGGAACACGCTCATTTCGGCGGAGGTCCGCGCCGACCTGGCCCACCAGCGTTCGAAAGTGACGGTGAGCGGATACGACGCCTCTAGCCGCGACAAAATTTCAGAGGATGCAGATTCCTCCGCCATCGACGCCGAAATTTCAGACGGACGCACCGGCGTCTCGATTCTGCAGCGGGCCTTCGGCGACCGGCCTTCCTATCGAGTGCGCGAAGTGCCGTTGACGACTGGGGAGGCTTCCACCTGGGCCAAGGCGGAAATGCTGCGGCGGGCACGCGCCTTCGTGACGGTGCACGGAATTACCAGCGGGACCGCCGACATGGTGGTGGGCAGCCACGTCACCTTGCAGCGCGTGGGCACACCGTTTGAAGGGTCGGGTTATTACGCCACGCGAATTCTTCACACCTACGATCTGCAGGACGGTTTTCGAACTCACTTCTCCGCCGAACGGGCCACTCTCCAGGAGGGATCATGATCGGCGACTTTCGGCCGGATGGAGATGCTTCGCGATACTTCGGCGTCTATCCGGCGATCGTGACCAACATCGTCGATTCCGACAATCTGGGGCGCATCCAGGTGAAATTTCCCGCGCTTGGACAGGGCGGAGACTCGGTTCGCGCCTGGGCCACTCTGCTCACTCCGTATGCGGATGACGATCAGGGCTACGAAATGCTTCCAGCGGTCGATTCGCAGGTTGCTGTGGCGTTTGAAGCCGGAGACCTGCGCCGTCCCTACATTCTCGGCGCCTGCTGGAATGGCAAAGAGAGTTTGCCTGAATCTCCTGACGCCGCCAACAACAAGCGCCTGATCAAGACGCGGTCCGGCAGCCTGCTCGAGTTTGACGACACCGATGGGGCCGCGAAGATCACGCTGAGCACCAGCAGCGGGCACAAATTGCTTCTGGATGACGGCGGCACTCAAGTCGTGCTGACCCACGCCAACGGCTCCGTGATCACGTTCAACGCCGGCGGGCAGATTGAGATTCAGGCGAATGCAACGGTTGAGATCACGGCGTCTGCTCTGAACGTGCATGCGGCGACAGCCACATTTGACGGCATGGTGAATTGCACCACGTTGAACGCCAGCGTGGGCGTGATCTCGCCTTCGTATACACCGGGCGCGGGAAACATATGGTAAACGGCACACATCCCTGGTTTCTGGTCGGTCCCTGGTATCGGTGGCCCACGCCGGGAGTGCCTTCGACCGGGCGCACATCGGCTCCGGTGATTCAGAAATATGAAACCGGGGACTTCGTCAATGAGTTCCTGAAGAATCCACAGCACTCACTGACCTTCCTCGATTCCGAAGACAGAGTTTTCGAAGTGACGCCACGAGTGCCCCCTCTCCCGTTGATCGGCGGCAGGAAGCAGAGCCTCTCCGACAACGTGATGAACAACACTGGAATCCGCAAACTCTTCCTGGATACACACAAGCGTTTCTACATTGTGGTTTGCGAACTGCATTGTGATGCGGCTGGGTTTCCGATGGTGAGCCGGGATCAGGCGTGCGAAGCCGGATTCGTCATTCGACGGCGCTCGGTGCAGATTCCGAAGACTGCCGAAAAACCACTGCGCAATGCGATCCGCGAAGGCGGCGGCGCCGGGAAGATCCAGGTACTGGCGGAAAGGCTGGGTGTCACGCTGCAACTGCAGGGATGGATTCCTTCAAGTTTCGATCGGGTTGGAAATTGGCAACCGGTTGAAGAAACGCCTGCCGTGACCAACACGGAAACGATTCATCCGCTCTACCCGCTCATTCCAGACCCGCGACTGGCCAAGCACGCGGGCAAGGGTCACAACATCTATTTCGGAGTGATCCCGACCGGGACGGCCGATACCGACGACTTGGGGAACGCTCGCTTTGACGATCGCAATCTCTACGAGATTCGCTGCTTCGTCCGCCGTCACAAGTTTCCGTGTCCGAAGAAAAACACTCGCAACGACTGTCACGGCCCCCTGGTGTGGAGTCAGCGCACGGAGCAGTTCCAACTCGCGTCTCACTTCGACCTGACCGGCACGAGCAACCGGCCCGTGACCATTCAAATGCCTGATCTGCCGGCGCTCCAGGCCCAGGTTGCGAATGATCCATCGATCGGACGCAAGGCGCCAGTGAAGATGATTTCACCAAAGGCGTCAAATCTGGAGGCTTCGGGAATTCCTCCGATACCGTCGCCGGGCTCACCGAACGCGGCGATCTGTTCATTTTCGATCCCGCTGATCACCATCGTAGCCAGCTTTGTTTTTAGACTTTTCCTTCCAATCGTGGTGCTGGCGTTTCAGTTGTGGTGGATGCTCGCGCTCAAGTTCTGCATTCCGCCTAGCTTTTCGTTAAGCGCCGGGGTTGCGGCCAAACTTTCCGCCAATGCCAACGCCGATTTAGATGCGGGATTTGCCGCTGGAGTAAAGGCTGATATCGGTGTCAATCTTGGCGCGGCCGCGGCCGCAGGCCTGGACAGTCAGTTTTCGGCCGGGACGCAGGCTGCTTTCGCTGCGAATCTTTCGACCGATTTTTCGGCGGACTTGCCGCCGGATGTACCTGTCGATCCTGCTCCGCCAAACGCGGTTGTGACAGCCAATCTGCCCTCGATCACCGCCAACCTTCAATTCCTGCCGGAGGCGCCGCTCGCATGATCAGTCCGCTCAAACTTCTGGGAACGGGCTGGAATTTTCCGGTCGCGCCCAACGCGCGCGCCGGCGCGTTGCTTTACATGCAGGGACCGGACAAGGTGCGGCAGTCGATCTGGATCATCCTCGACACCGAACCGGGAGAACGCGTGATGCGGCCCACATTTGGATGCGGATTGCGCCGCTATCTGATGAAGCCAAATACTTCATCCACCCGTGCGTTGATCCAGCATGATGTGCAACTCGCGCTTTCGACATCCGAACCACGCATTGACCTGCAGGAAGTCAGGGTGGATCCGGGGGACGATCCTTCGCTGGTGCTGATTCAGATTTCCTATGTACACAAAGCGGATCGCAGGCCGGACAGCCTGATCTATCCGTTCTACCTGCAGTCGGGAGCGCGCGATGCCAATTCCTAATCCCATCATCGACGACCGCTCTTATCAGCAACTCCGCGACGAGTTGGTGCGGCGCATTCCGGTCTACACACCGGAGTGGACGGATCACAACGCCAGCGACCCGGGAATCACGCTGCTCGAACTGGTCGCGTTCCTGGGCGAGAACCTGTTGTACCGCTTCAACCAGATTCCCGAAACTACGAAGCTCGCATTTCTGAAACTTCTTCAGATTCCGCTTCGCCCGGCAGTGCCGGCTCGCGGACTGGTGGCGATGACCACCGAAGATCCCACCGGCCCGCTGGCGCCGATTGGGACTGAGGCGCGCGCCGGGACCCTCGCCTTCGAGACACTCACCGAGGTCGAAGCCTGGCCGCTTTCGTTTTATACGGTGGGAAAAATATCAACCTCGGCACCTGATCAGACCACTGAGCCGGAAGTTTTTGAATTCGCGGTTCGCGCTTTGCAGGCCACCGCGCCGTTAGCTCAGAACGAAGACGCAGCCTATTACCAGAATCAGGAAGTGCCACTCGATGGTCAGGGCCTGCCCGTGGATTTCACCGCCACCGTGGACGGCATGTTGTGGGTCGCAGTGCTGGCAGAGAAAGGCGCCGACCCATCCAAGCTCGGCATGGCCCTGCTAAATCTCGGCTTCATGCCGGATCCGACGGTTCCCACCATCGACCTGGTGGCTGCATGTCCGGGCACTGGGCCAAGCGTCGGACCGTCGGTGGAGTGGCAGATATCGACGGGACAACTCGATGGCTCAGGCAATCCGGTTTATGAGGCGATCGCGTCCGAAGGAGACACGACGCGCGGATTGACGCAGCAGGGAGTGGTTCGGCTGCGGTTGCCCAAGGATCCGACAAGCTTCGGGAACTTCACCATCGCAGATCCCAATCAGGCAGGAACCCGCGATCTGCCGCCCGTGCTTGATGACACGCGCGCCGCCAAGCTGCTGTTTTGGATCCGGGCATTCCGTAAAGATGGCAGCCGGTTCGGCGGCGTCAGCTATGTGGTTGCGAATGCGGCGGAGGTTTGGGAAAGCCGTAAAGCGAATCCGGAATTTCTCGGCACGGGTACGGCCCAGCCTGGCCAGAGCTATTCCCTGGTGCATTCCCCGGTGCTGAGCGGCACGCTGCGCGTGGAAGTGGAAGAGCCCTCCGGCTGGCGGCAGTGGACCGAGGTCGATGGATTCTATGCCAGCGCTCCGGACGACCGGCATTTTGTGGTTGATCTTGAAGCGGGCAAGGTTCTGTTCGGCAATCGCGTCCAAGGATATCCTCCGCAAATTGGACAGCGAATTCGCGCCACCGAATACCGCTATGGCGGCGGCGTTGCGGGTATTGTTGCACCGGGCGCAATCAACAAACTGCCGTCCATCGCGAACATCAAGGTTCACAACGACATCAGCACGCAGGGCGGCGCGGATTCCGAAACCGTGGCCAATGCGCTGGACCGGATTCCCGGCGAGTTGCGCCGTCGTGATCGTGCGGTAACGGCTGGAGACTTCGAGGAACTCGCTCTGGCCACTCCTGGCGCAGCGGTTGGACGCGCCGACTGCCTGCCCCGTTTTTACCCACCCACTTTTCAATCGGGGAAGGCGGGCGTGGTCAGCGTTGTGGTGTGGCCGGCCTCTGATCCGAAACACCCCAACGCTCCTGTTCCGGATCGCAACCTGTTGCAGGACGTATGCGCGTGGCTGGATCAGCGCCGCCTGGTCACCACCGAGCTCTACGTCATTCCGCCGACGTATCGCAAAGTAGCGGTGGCAGTGGGTCTGCAAGCCAAGCCCGGGTTCGGCGTGGAGGCAGTGCGACGCTGGGTGGAGTTGGTGATTCGCCAGTATCTCGCCCCGTTGCCACCCTTCGGACCGGACGGCACCGGTTGGCCGCTGGGACGCCGCGTGTTCGGGCCGGAGTTGCAGGCTGCGGCTTTGCAGGTCGAGGGCGTCGATTTTCTCGAAGGCCTCGATGTCGCCGGTTGGGACGATACAACCCAGACTTGGATTCCAGGCAACGTCGATCTCAATTCCTGGGAGGTCCCTGAACTCGCAGAGATCACGGTTGTGGATGGCCCGCAACTAAAGCCGGGCGAAGCCATTGGGCCGGTCGCGCCGCCGAAGTTGCCGGTGCCGATTCCCATCATTCGCGAGGTGTGCTGAGATGCCGGTGCCCCGTCCATTTGCGATTGTGTCCACTGACGATCAGTGGCGCCGGTCTGCATTCCAGGACACCGCACTCGACCAGGACGTCGTGCATTTGGCGTGGATCGATACCGTGTCCACCGGCTCGGCAGGAGGGGTGGCGCCCGTGGGCGCAGCGCTGGCATTCGACTGCGAATGCCGCCTCTACCACAGCGTTCCAGAAGCAAACCGCGTGGAGCGAATATTGTGGGCAGCGCAAGATCCGCTGCGCCCTTCCGCCGCGCCTCCGCAGCCGCGCGATTTATTTGGCGTCGAAGAGTCGCAGGGCTTCGGCGACTTTCATACAGCGTCCGCCGAGACGTCATCGCTGTCTGATCCCCGAGGCGTCTGTGTGGATGACGACGACCGGCTGTATATCGCGGAGTATGGGAAGAGCCGCATCCTTATCTTTGACATTGAGTCTCGCAGACTGTTGCGCGTGGTGCCGGTTGCGGGGCGTCCGGGTTGCCTGGTGGCGCACAACCTGACGGTTTATGCGGCGCTGGACGATTCCCCTGCTCTGCTGCGGCTGGAAGCGCGGCGCGGACCATGGCCAGTGAAGGTCCCGCCGATTTTTGCAGCGCCGTCGCGGCTTGCTTTTGCTCCGGACGGAACGCTCTGGGTGCTTTCCGCCGCAGGTCTAGCGGGAGCGACGGTCTATCCGCTCGCTCATCCCGAACAGGCTTTTGCGGTTGGATTTGCAACCGATCTCGTCTTTCAAGACGATGCCGCCGGTCCGATCCTTGTGCTGTCTCGACTCCCGGGAGACGATTTCCTCCGCTATCGCGTGAGTGAGCAAGCGCGTGACGAACTGCCGCCGCTCACCGCCACTGCTTACGATGGCCGCGGGATTGTATGTACACCGGATGGACGCGTCGCCTATTGGACCGCCAAAGGGCTGCGTTACGCGGTGGCCGCGCGTCTCAAGTATCTCGACACCGGGCGAGTCACAACCTTCCGCCTGGATAGCGGCGATTTCTACACCACCTGGGGCCGAATTTTCCTCGATGCGTGCATCCCCGCGGGTACGGATTTGCGGCTGCACTGCGTTGTCGCCGACGAACCGCCGGACGATCCCGGGCTGCCTCGTACGCCACCGGCCAACCTGGGGTCGATGGTGATTACGCGCCCTGATTTATCTCCGCCCATGATCCCGCTCTCGCTGGTACCTGAGAGCGTGGACGATCGCGTCTACCGGCGCGACACCGGACCAGAGCAACCATGGGTTCGTTTCGCCGCCGACGATGCTTTTCGAACTTATGAGGCGCCGATCTTAAGCGGGCCGGGACGATATCTGTGGGTCACCGTGGAACTGCGCGGCAACACTCGCGCCACGCCGCGTCTGCGTTCAATCCGCGCCGAATATCCGGCGCACGACTATCTGCGGCGTTTGCCAAAGACTTACTCGCGCGACGAACATATCGCCGACTTTTTGCTTCGCTACCTTGCGATGGTGGAAGGGGAACTCGGTGACTGGGAGGCGCGCTCCATCACCCGCCGCGCTCTCGTTGAAGCGAAAAGCGCTCCCGACGAAATCTTGCCCTGGCTCGCCGGCTTCCTGGGCCTGGTATTGGACGAACGCTGGAGTGCACCAGTGCGACGCCAGTTGATCGCGCAGGCGACGTGGCTTTTTCGCTTTCGCGGCACAGTACCCGGGCTGCTGCGTTTCCTGCAGATCTCCACGCAGGGGCCCGCCGTGATCGTGGAGAAATTCCGACTGCGTGGCCACGGAGCAGCCAAGCTGGGTGATCCCGGTCCGACCGGATCGATCCTCGGCACCTTCCAGATCGGCGGATCGGTCAGCGATCTCACGGGCGGCTCCCCGGGAGGCACGTCCGACGACGCGTTTGAAACCCACGCGCATCGCTTCACCGTCCTGCTTCAGCAATCGCTGGACGCGGACCAGACCGACATGGTGCAGCACCTTCTGGATGTTCACCGGCCCGCGCACACGCTGGTCGAAGTCTGCACCGTGGGCGCTGGGATGCGCGTAGGCCTCGGGTTGCTCGTGGGCTTGACCTCAATGATCGGGCGCAGCGATGGATTCACGCGATTCCAGGTGGGCAGCAGCGTTCTGGGCCGCGGGGCAATTCTGGGGCGCGCCCTTGCCGGCGTCATTCCGGGCGCAAGCACCTTGGACAGCGACAGTCTTGTGGGATGAAGTCTTGAAATGAATGAGGCCGTGCAAATTCGGCGATTGATGGCGCACTACCGGCTGCGGCCTTCCCAGTCTGAACAGAAGCTCCGCCTGGATTCTGTACTGCGAGATGTGATCGGTGACGCGCTCGATCTGGCTCTGGAGAGAGCGGGAATCCGGACGGAAGAAGTCGTCTGCATTCGTCGTCTGGACGTGCCAATTCGATTGCGGCTGTCACGAGGAGATGGCGGACTCGCTGCCGACTGGGCCAGATTGTTGGCTGAAGCCATTGCACTGGCTGCGACCAAGCCATACGCCACCGTGCGTTACGGGTCGCGCCGGCTCGCGTTGATTGCGATGGGCTCCGACGTAGCACAGGGCCGCCTTCACAATGTTTGGGCCTGGCGTCAGATTGGCTTTTGGCGGGGCAGCGATGTCTGCACAAACCTCGTCGATGCGGTGAGCGAGTTCGCCGGCGCGCTGTGTCGGGAACCGGAGGCGGCCGTAGCGGTGCTGGCGGCGTTGGGCGCGCGCGGTGAACTCCGGCCCATGGCGAAGTATCTCGAAGCGGCATGGACCTCGATCGCCGCGGCCGTTTTCGAAGCAGCCGGAGTTTCGTTGTCGCGTGAGGTGGATCGTCTCACGGTGAACTGGGAGGATGGCGAACACAGGCCCACCGCAGAGTTCGATGTCGCACCAAACAGCGAATCTCAGTTGATGTCGCTGGCTTGGGATCGGGCAAAGATCGTCGTGGAGCATTCGTCGATCCTGCGCGAGTTGCATGACACGCTTGCCCAGCCAGCAGCGAAATCGCTGGTACTGCTGGCGCTGCTCGAATGCGAGCCATCTCTGGTACGCGCCTGCAATCAGTTGTTGGAGACGGCGCACGCAGTCTACGAAATGGAATTCCGCCGGCCGGCCCAGGTTGCGAATTCTAAGGAACTACGATCCACCCAAGGTGCTCGACTCCGCGTGCAGTTGCCAACTGGAGCGAATCGCGAGCCAGACAAGTCGGAGAAACGCGCCTTCCGGACTGAGGGATTTACCGGATTCGGCGGCCTGTTGTACCTGCTGCAGGTTGAGGATGAACTCAAGATTCCGGAACGGGCAATGGCACTCCCTGCCATTGCAGCGCGCGGGCTGAGGTGGTTCCAGCATCGCCTCGCGCTGACTCTGCAACCGACGGACCCCGATGATCCTGCGGCGCTGGCATTCTGCGGCCAAGGGCCCGCTTCAAGTCACCCTTCGCGGCTACAGCCTCCGCCTGCGCCGGAGGAACAGCAGTTGATCGATGCTTTTGCTGCGGAGGCGGAGAATGCGCTCGCAGAATTCTTCCCCGAGTCAATGCATGTAACCGAACAGCTAGCAAAGTTCGTGTGTCGCAGGCCGGCGCAAATCGTGGCCGACCCCGGCTGGATCGAAGCCCGATTTTCGTTGCAGGACGTTTCCGTCGATATCCGGCGAACCGGACTCGATATCGACCCCGACTATCTGCCGTGGCTGGGAGTCGTCGTGAGGTTCGTCTATGAATAGCGTGCTGGCGTTCAAATCGGAAGGAGTCAGCGATCGGCTCACGCGCTCGATGGCGGTCATGGCCGGCCGACTGGCTCGCTTGCTGGCACAGATTCCGGGGCAATCCGACGAATCGCTACTGCAGAGCAGGAGTTTCTTGCAAGCCTCGTACGAAGCTGCTGGTCAGGGAACACCTCTTGACTCTGAAGCGGCGGGGTTGCTGGACCACTCCGGGGAAGAACCGCACGCGATTGATCTTCTCGTAGATCGCTTCCACCTCTCAAGTATCGAGGCCGAGATTCTACTGTTGGCGGCCATGCCGGAGGAGCATGAAGGGTACTCCGCCGTGTTTCGCTCGCTGCATCCGAAAGGCGAATCGCACGCGACCGTCGGGTTGGCTGCGCAACTGCTGTTTGCCAAAAATCGCGGCCGGCAGCATTGCCGCGAGGTGGTGGAACAAGGAGCACTCATTCGCGACGGCATCGTACAACTGTCCAGCGACGCTCCGCTGTTTGATCGCTCACTGCTCCTCGCCGATTCGCTCTGGTCAGCTCTGCACGGCGTGACTGCAACGCGAGCAGAATTGCGCACGTATGCCAGTGAGGACCACAGGCCAGGATTGGAGCGGTGGTTCGCGGGTGCTCCCGCGGAGAGCGCTCTCCGCGCCTTGCGCGCCCGCGAGTCCTGCACCATTGCTGTTACCGCAGAGAACCCGACGGCCGCGTTTCATCGTGCGGTGGCGCTGGTGACGCAAGCCGGGCGGCGGGTTGCGGCCTTTGCATCGGCAGCCGTGTTCGATCCAGCCTGGAGTACAACGCTTCGGATTCACTCGACGATTCGAGATGAAGTTCCAGTTCTGCAACTGGGCCCGCCCGATCCCTCTATGGCGGTGCGCCAGGATTCCGTTCTCGACGAGTGGCCTGGACCGCTGGTCATTGCGGGCACGGGAGTATCCGCCGCCTTGGCTAGGAATCATGCGCTTATTTCGGTTCCGGTCGAACCTTTGGACTTCCTTGACCGGCGCCGGACGTGGAGTGAGTTAGTTCCGTCACTCGCCGATTCGTGTGACGAACTGGCCGCCCGCTATCCGTTGGAGCCTTATCGCGTGATGGATGTCGCGCGCGATATGCGCCTTCTCGAAGCCATCGAAAACAGGCTGCCGACAACGTCCGATGTCGCCCAGTCGTTGAGGGCCCGCGGACGCAGCTCGCTGAGTGCCGGCGTGCGATTGGTGCGGCCGCAGGCCGATTGGGGAGATCTGGTACTGCCCCAGCAACTGATGGATCAACTGCGCGAGGCGGTGGACCGCTTGAAGCTTCAGTCGTGCGTGCTGGATGACTGGGGTTTTCTAAAACACCGCGCCGGCACCCGCGGAGTGCGCCTGCTGTTTGCCGGGCCGCCGGGGACCGGAAAAACGCTTTCGGCGGAAGTGCTGGCCCATGCGTTCGACGCCGATTTGATGGTCGTCGATGTTTCTCGAGTGGTCTCCAAATGGGTGGGAGAAACTGAGAAGAATCTCGCCGCGGTATTTGATGCCGCGGAAAATTCGCAAGCGGTTCTGCTCTTCGATGAAGCGGACGCCCTGTTCGCCAAGCGGACAGACGTCTCCGACGCACACGATCGTTACGCCAATCTGGAGACCGCCTACCTGCTGCAACGACTGGAACGCTTTGACGGACTGGCCATCCTGGCGACCAACCTGCGGCAGAACATTGATGCGGCTTTCGTACGCCGGCTCGAGTTTGTTCTCGACTTCAGCGAACCGGATCGCGAACAGCGCGTCGCGCTGTGGAAGCGACATATTCCGGCGGATGCCCCGATGGACCCCGAGCTGAATTTTCAAGAACTGGCAGCGATGTACCCCGTGGTGGGTGGCGTGATCCGCAATGCCGCGGTGGCCGCGGCTTTTCGCGCGGCGGCGAACGGCGGGCAGCTCAGCCAGAACCATTTTGTCCACGCCATCCAGCGTGAATATGAAAAAGCAGGACGCGCTTTTCCCGGCCTACCCGCCGGGATGAGGATTTGAAAGGAGACTTATGGCGGCACCAACGACGGTACTGCAATTCACCGCATGGCAGAAAAACACTTTAACGACCGCGCTGCAGACAGCGAATACGACTCTGACGGCGAAGCAGGCCGCGCTCGCGACCCAAACGAAAACCCGCGACGATGCTCAGGCACAGTTGGCGGCCATTGCTGCGGACATGACAGCCGTGCGCAAGCAACTCGCGGGCACGGTGACGCCGGAAGACGGTGCTGCGCTGCTTTTGCAATTGCAGACGGACATCACAAACTCGCGCAAGGCGACTGCCGCGCTGGCAGCGGCTGAACGTGGTCTGGCCGCCGCCAAGGCAGACAGCGACGGCGCGTCCGCAGCCGTGCAACAGGTGACGGCTGCTTTGGCGGCTGCGACCGCGGCATGGAAAAACGCGCAGGTGCAGGACAAGCGGCGCAGCGACTTAAAGGTCGCACTCGCAGCGGCGCCATTGTCGACTATTACCGCCGACGCCGCCACTGCTGCCGCTGGAGCGTCTTTTACGGCGGCGAAGACGCGGCTCGAAGCCGACGTCCCGGTCGCGCTTAAGACACAAACGGAAGAACGTCTGGCCGCAGAAAGCACGCGATCTGCCGCTGCGCTTCAGGACGCCCAACAAGCCCAGGCCGGGGTCGAAACCAAACAAGCTGCGGACGGGGGAGTCAGCGGTCCTCTGTTGAAATTGCAGGACGAATTCCAGAGAGCAGATGCCGCGTTTACCGCCTATGTCACGGGCGCGAGCGACCGACTGAAGCAGGCCATCGCGCTGCTCGCAAAGATCGGCGATCCTACAGTTTCACCTTTGACTGCCGCCCAGACAGCTCGCATTCACGATGCCACGTTGGTAGCGAACGCCACCGCAGCGGCCACGCTCGAGGCGGCACGGAACGATGCAGCGGTGAAGGTGGCGCAAAAACAGGCGGCGCTTGATCAGGCGATTCGTCAAGCGCTGGCCGCCGATGTGGACGCGGACCCTGCCGCCAATCCTGCAGTGGTCACAGCCACCACCGACCTGGCATCCGCACAAACCGCTCTTACTGCGGCGCAAACGGCCTACACTCCCACGATCGAGCAGCAGGCACGCGACTGGGAAGCAACCGTGCCCGATACAACCTGGCAGTTGCTGGCAGACTTCGAACGGGCTCGCGGTTTGTTGACAGACCTCCAGAATCCGGGGCCGGCAGCCCTCACGACTGCCATGGACAGCGCGGAGAATGCGCTGGTCGCGGCATTGATTACCGCGGATAAGAGCGCACGGACGATCACCGCCCTGCAGGCGGATGCAGCCCGGCAGGCGGCCCTTGCCAACTATGAGACCACGGCACTCGAAGGCAGACGATTCAGCGCCGTGCGCGGTGATTTTTAACAGAGACGAATTCTTGAAGGAGACAACGTATGGCCAGCACTCCTGATCTGGCAACTTGCATTTCATCCAACGGTGGCAGTAGCGGAGGTCTCAGCCCGGTCAATCCATTTTCCGCATTGCGCTATCAGTTTGGAATGCTACTCGGGGTGGACGATTTCGAAACCGAGCAGGCCTACCATCGCGGAAAGTCGCGCCTGCACAACGCGTGGCTGCATCGTGAGGGCGTGGTCTGGGGTCTCGACGTCCAACTCGATACCGCCCACAATGAGATCCGCGTTACTCCCGGCCTTGCGCTTGATGCTGCCGGACGCGAACTGCATCTCGATGCGCAGGCCTGTGTCGACGTAAGCAAGTGGTACGACGCGCACAACAAAGACGCTGGCTTCACCCAGACTGTCACCGCGACCGGCGTAAAGTTCAATGCGCACGTAGTGATCGGATTCCAGGCCTGCCTGACGCGCCAGGTGCCGGCTCTCATGGAGCCCTGCCAGAACTCGGGGACCGAGACCACTTACTCTCGCGTTTTCGAAACGGTGCAACTGTCGCTGTTGCCGGGTTTGGCGAATGTATCGGCAAAGCCCTATCACCGCCTGCGGCTGCTCTTCTGGCTCGAGCCACCGAATTTTCAAGCGGACGGGGTCACGCCGACCACCGACGATCAAGCCGTGCTGGATGATCGGACAAAAATCCGAAATCTTCCAACGACTCAGCAGCCTGCTGCGTACCTCGCCGCCTTTCGTAAATATGCGGCCTTGGACGAGATCGATCTGCAACCGGCCACTGCCGCCGACGGCTCCAGCCCACTTCTCTTCCCTGCTGGCGACGACGCAGTCGTTGTGCTGGCCAACATTCAGGACATCACGCTGGATAACACGAGCGGGGCGGAAGCACTTACGGGAGGCACGGTTGATCGATCGGTGCGGCCTTCCCATGTTGCGACTGCGACGATCGAAGAGTTGTTATGCGGCCCGGCGTTCAGTAACAACCCTGCCACACCGGCGAGCACCGGACCAAGAGTTGTGGCGGCGTCGGTGACAGTGGCAAAAACGAAGGTCACCCTGACGACGGATACGGACCTCAACCCACTGACCGTGCAGCCGCAGGCGTTCTCGGCAACCTTTCTGGATCCCGCCGGGGCCGCGGGCTGGCAAGACCTGGCCGTCGACGCGGCCCAATACACGGCCGCTTCCAAGACGATCACGCTCACGCTACATACTGCACCCGCAACTGGAGTTCTTCTGCGCCTGATCGTGCGAGGAACCGGGCCCGATCCGCTGCTTGGCACAAATTCGATTCCGCTGGGTGGCGCCTCCGACACTGCCGACGGTCAGGATTTTGTCTACATGAAAGGGGTTAGCTAGCCATGCCGACACAGAAAATGATGCCCATGCCGATGGTGAAGACCTTATCGCCGATCCTTGGCTCGATCGTAGCGACTACCGCTCCGAGCGGCGTCACGATCATCCCCTCCGGCTCTCCGCTGACGCGGCTCAATTACTTTGACGGGAAATTCCTGCGCGCCGCCGATCTGCAGACCGAGCAGGGATATCTGCGCACGCTGATTGAATTCTCCAATCAGGCCGGCGGGCCCGGCGTGGCCAACGGGTTCAGTGCTGAGCTGCAATCGGGCACGCAGATCCTGCTCAGCTCAGGTCTCGCCATCGATCCGCAGGGCCAGGTGCTGCTGTTAACGGGCGCTCAGACGGTCAGCATTCCTGATCTGCTGCCAAATGCTTCAACCCAATCGCGATCCGCGCTGCCATCCGCCGCGGGCGCGGCCTTTGCGGATTGCGTGGCCGCGACCTCCAATCCCGGCAGCGGCGTGGTGAATCCGACGAACCTTTATTTACTTTGCATCTCCCACGCCGAAGCCTTCTGCGGAGAAGAAGACGTCTACGGCAAACTCTGCCAGGAAGCTTGCGTCACCAGCACTGATCGACCTTACGTAATCGAGGGCATTGTCGTGCGTCTTCTGCCCTTGATTCTTACAACTCCGTTGCCGGTGAGCACCGCGGTCACCCTCGCCGCGCAACATCTTCGCTCGCGCGTAGCTTCTGCTTATTTCGAAGATGAACGCAACTTGACCGGCAGCCTGATCTCTAAAGCAGGTTTGTCGTCGGATGCCTGGTGCCTGGGCGCGGATGGTCCCAGCGGCATCTGTGTTCCGCTCGGCGTGTTGGGATGGACGGGATCGGCGGCGAGTTTCTTTGATGCCTGGACGTCACGGCGCGAGCGCATGGATCCTCCGGCGCGGCGTTACTGGCAGTGGCGGATGCGGATGCGCCCCTGGGATGTTTTCATGGCGCAGGTTTTGCAGTTCCAGTGCCAACTGCGGGACGGTCTCGAGTGGGGACCTCAAGGCGGCACAACCGACCCCTGCCAGGAAACTCGGGGCCTGGTCGGCGAAGCCAGCGCCGCCATTTCCGAACTGAATCGTTACTACCAGGTCGTGAGCCAGAAACTCATCCTCGCCAGGGTCGACACCACGCAGGCGAACATCAACATCACCGGCGGTGCGGCCTACGTGTCCGGCCTGCTGCAACGCCTGTCGCAAGCCCAGCAGGCGGCCATAGTTCAGACTCTCGATCGCCTGCTGATACGGCAGGGCATCATCGAAATCCCAAGCGCAGGCTATTTGCCGGTCACTCCGGGTGACGCGATGACCGTGAACCAGCAGGTTCGGCAATGGATGGGAGAGGGCGTCAACCTGCGTTTCTGCATCGTTACTCCCGACTATGTGCAGCATGCGCTCGAAGAAGCCCAACACATGGAACGGATTTCATTGATTGCGGGATTGGACGATCCGAAGAACATGCCGAACGTGGACATTCTGGTTCCCAACGGCGTGGTTGTGCAAGAGAAGCCCAAACCGGGCACTGCATACCAGGCGAACCTCGTGGCCGCGGACCTGCAATTCCGTGGCGCGGCCTACGTCGATGCCCCGCAGACAGGAAAAGTACAGATCTTCACTGCCGCGGATCTGGAACACTCGGCTAACCTTCGTGCTCTGACGCCGAATCTTGCCGCCACGGTGGATCCGCTGATGATGCAAGCGGTTCGAAGCGTCCTATTTGGCGACTCGTCGAAAGCAGCGGCGCCGGCGGTCGCAGCGGTCACGGAGTCGTTCAATGAATGGCTGACTGCAACTTGCGATCCCAACCCTTTCAGTTCCAGTTCCTCCGGACAGTCCCTGGTAGAGTTTCGGGCCGTAGGCGCGGAATTTATCAACCAAGTCGTGGTCGCGAGCGACCTTCTCCTCAATGGAAACTTGCAGTTTGAGCAGCCAGTTGTGGCTGGTTACAACACTCTCCTCTCTGGAACATTGGCTGGAACGCTCTCTACGCTCATCTACGGCAGTGGGAAGAGTCAGGATAAAACGAGTCGCATTTCGCTGGACGTGAGGGCGCTGCTTTCCACTCCGCCGAATCAGGATCCGGGCCTGCAAGTCGTGCTGATAAATCGCTCGGCCCAACTTACATTCGATCTGAGTGTGACCTGGTCCGGCACTCCGAGGCAGATCGTCGCGAAGCTGGTGAAGACCTCTACTGACGTTTCGTCCCCGGCGCCTGTGACAACGTCGATCACACTTGCTACCGGCAATTTTCTGCAGGACGATAATGTGGTGCAGCCCACGAACCCCTGGCATGTGGAGGCCTTGAAAGCGCTCGACAAAATTGGACAGGCCATCAACGACCAGCAGTTCGAGCCGCAAAGCTCAACGCTCTTGTTTCCTCCGCTTCCGCCCCCTAGCAACGACCTGCAAGTTCAGGCCACGCTCGACTGGGTTCTGTTCCAGCGTCGCCGAACCAAGCAGTGTCATCCCGACATCGTGGTCACGCCTGTGCCCTCGCGCCGGTACCAGTTATGGCACGGTCTGCTCAACAATGTGGATTCCCTGAAGCCGACACTCGACGCTCTGCACAGCAACGCCCACTTCAACAAAGACCTGGTTGCCTTCCAGCGGGTGGACGTTCCCGAGTTCGCGCCCGGCATCGTCACCCTGCTAACCTTGCGCAACACGATTGACACGGACTGGACGAACATAAAGCCCGGTCCGAATGTGCTCTACGGAGCCATTGCCAGCACCGATGCCGCCAAGCAGGACGGCGACACTCTCGCTCTCGGCCGACTCAAGGAACTCGAACTGGCAATCGAGCCAATCTCCCCGCCGAGGGCGGGCGCAACCTCCGAGGTGCTGCCCACTATCCATCCCGACTTGGCGGTACCCGGCGTGGACGGCATCATTGTTCTGCTTACACAAATTGAGAAAGTGAATCACTTCGTTTATGAGGTGGCGACTGAAGACTTTCTACAAGAGCTCGTCAAGGTGGTCACCCCGCCCGGAGCTACTATCGCGCTCCAGACAGAACTGACCCGGGTAAACGGGCGGTTGGTAGGAGAGGTGACTTTTGCGTTGAAGACGACGGACGTCTTAAACGACACTCTCACGCCCGTAGTGAACAGCTGGAAAGCATTGAATGTTCCGGATCCAATCGACGCCCGTACATTTTCCGTCCAAGGTGAAGCAGCCGATCTGGTCGCCAGCCGCGTGGACCAGGGGAATGCAATCCTGGCTGCGCTAGGACCGACCCACCCGGTGACGAGTCAGTCGGCGCTCGCCGTGCAGGCCCTGGGCCCGAATCTAAACCCGACCGTGACCGTCATTGTTCCCGAAGCGCCGATCTTAATTGGAAATCCAAACCCGGCTATTGCGCACCCGGCCCCCGCCGCGGCACAACCTCGCGTGGCGCGACTCGTGCCCTGGCAGGGCAATCAATCGAATCGAACGGTGATCGCCACTCCGTCGCCGCTGCTGGTCCGCTTCGCCGCAGACGGCTCACTCACCGGTGGCGTGCCGCCAGAAGACGTGAGCGCTCTTCAGAAAGTGGGGGAATTCGGGCTGGTAGAACTCGCCACTGCCGAAACTTCGCGCGACGCAGACGCGCAGAAACGCATGGATCTGATCGCAGAGGAACTCGTGAAAGCGAAACTGCTGCCGGCCGCCGCAGCCCGCAATCTCACGAAGCTTCGAGCAAAGGAGAAGCCCCTGCTCACTGAGGGTGGAATCGACGCGAACGAGATCGTGTTTCTGCGGCTGGGGTAGGAGGAGGAATTTCACGCCGCCAGAAGTCCGAGCCTATTTGCGTGAGTCCCTCGATTGAACCGGTCGGGAGGTTGTTCACCGTGACTTCGATCAATGGGTTCTTGGATGCGCTGCCACGCCCACGCTTGCAACGCCTGGGGCGGGATGTTCCTACGTATCGTGCCTTAGGAGTTGCCGGCTATTACGGAGCGTTGATCGTGATACTGGCCGGTGGATTGATGACCGGCCGTTCACTATTAATGCTCGCGATCTTGGCTTTAGTCTCAGGCGTTTCTTTCTTTGTCTACGCCTATCTTCGACGGTGGATCACCGGGCAGGAGCGTATTGTGCTTCTGGAACACGTCTGGTTCGCGTTGGCCGCTTCGGTCGCTATGCTCCGGATTTTGCACGAACCGGTCGCCGCTTATCTCGACATCGAAAGTGTCGGTATGTGTCTATTTCTCGCTGCCGGCCGCGCCGGCTGCACCCTGGTCGGATGCTGTTACGGGCGGCCAGCCTCGATCGGAATCGTCTACGGCGAGGCCGCCGCGCTTGATGGCTTCCCTCTCGATCTAGTCGGAGTTCGACTCTTCCCGGTTCAGACTGTCGAGATGATTGGGCTTCTCGTTATCGGCACCGGGGGAATGTTTGCCCTTCGATACGCGCATCCCGGTACGGTCGTCGTTTGGTTCCTGGCCGCGTACGCCATTCTCCGCTTTGGTTTGGAGGGTATCCGCTTCGACCCACGTCCGCATTTTCTGGGACTTTCACAAGCCCGATGGATGGCGATAATCGAAGTGGGAGCGATACTCTGGCTCTCCGATGGCCACCCGCTCAACGGCTTGCGCGTCGAAGCGGCCGTTGCCCTGGCAGTGGCGTCTCTGGCAGGCCTGACGCTCCGCTACGCCTTCGACTGGCGTCGTCGCATCCTAAAGAAAACTCATCTCGCCGAGTTGCGAAGCGCCGTGACGACTGAACTGTCGGTGCGTCCCCTGGTGAAGGTGACTTCGGCTGGGGTCAATGTGGCCGCCTCTCGAACAGGTGCAGCGTTTGGCAGCGAGGCGCATGTATCGATCTCGCTGGCCGATGACCGCCGTGACCTCGAACTCCTCTGTCAACTCGCAGCCTCCGCCTTTCCCGACCTCTCTCCGTTCGCAGTTCATGCCAGCGGAGGCAAGGTTCTGCACCTCGTGCTACCGATTCCACCTGAGCTCGACGAAGACGATCCGAAGGCTGTGGCGAGGCGGGGCCGCAACCTCTATGGCTCTGTGCTCCGCCAAATGCAGCGAGGTGGAGCATCGGCCAACGTTCCTGTTGACGACGGTGCACCTCCTCCATCCCGTTCGCGGCCCTGGTGCTTCACGGTGGCTGCAACTCGCAGAGGCTAACTCTCTTGCTGGATGTCAAACCCAAGCCGGCAAAGGAGTCTCGCGTTCCGAAACCTAGCCAGAAGGCTGCCGAGCCGCGAGCGGCCGGAGCAGCGGGGGAGCACATCGCTTTTCAGCTGGTAACCCCACCGTCGACCCCGACGAAAGAGGAGGACAACGCAAACGCCGCCGCAAACGCCGCAGTCTCGGGCCCATCGAGCTACGGCGTCATTATTGAAGACGACCTGCCGGTCGGCGAGGGCCAGGTTCACCGTACCGAGTTCATGGACCACCTGGCTCCGCTCATCGAAAGCACCGCCGAGCAGATCCTTTCCCCCGCGGGGCGAGCGGCGCGCGATTGTCCCTATCTCGCTTTTTGGATCAACTACTACCGCCAGCAATCCGCCGCACACATCGAGCACGCCATCGCCCTCTATGCCCGCCCGCAGCGCACCGACCGGGAGGGGATCGAACAGGCAATTCTCGATCACGTGCGCCAATCCGTTCAGGTCTGGGTCGACCGACGCGAAGTGCAGGTGCCGGGTTCGATCGACTGGCGAGTGGACGACGACCATGTGCCAGACAAGCCAAGCGACGGCGCCGTAGCCCAGCGCATGGGCGCCGACGGCCACGGAGCGCCCGCCGCCCCCGGCAGCGCCGCCGCAATTCGCGGACAGCTATCTGCCGGAAGGCCGCTCGACCCCTCTGTCCGTACCCGCATGGAGCGCGGCTTCGGCACCAGTCTCGGCGACGTTCGCATCCACACGGACGCGAATGCCGCGTCTGCGGTGCGACGATACGAGGCGCGCGCCTTCACCATCGGGCAGGACGTCGCCTTCGCCTCTAACCAGTACCGCCCAGGCACGAGCGCTGGCGATCTGCTGTTGGCCCACGAGTTGGCGCATGTCGTCCAGCAGCGCGGGTACGGCGACGAGCCGCAGACTTGGTCGACCTCGAACGACGAAGCGCTCGAAGGGGATGCCGATCGCGCGGCGATTTACGCCGTCGGGTGTGCCGGCCTCACTCAGGCGGAGCTCGCCCGCCACATCGAAGCGCATCCGCCGAGTGCTCGGTCGGGCGGCATGCGCCTCCAGCGATGCGGGGGCGCTGACGTCGATTTCTCGAAGGTGGCGGAAAAGCCGGACTACGAGTCGACGCTAATGCGTTTGGCAGAGCTCTATGCGCAGAAGGACGAGATCAACAGCGGCGAGCGTGATTTCTCCGAGCTCGAAGGTATCAACGCACAGATTGCAGAGCAAATCAGTCAGCTTCGCATTCTCGGGATCGCGCTCGATGAAGACGAGATCTACCGTCGCGTGACGGATGTCGCCCACTTACCCGGTACGCAGTCAATGCAAACCATCGGGGGCACGATCGTGCGATCACCCCAAGGGCCGGCCTACATCGGCCAACGCCTCACCTTCCAGTTCGTACCGGATTACCTGCCGCCAGAGAGCAATGTGAAGGTGGCTTGGTACTACGAAGCCACCGACGACAGGACCTTCGGCGAGGGGCCGATGCACGGCGGCACGAATCCGATGACCGCTGTGCCCGCCAATGTGGGCATGAGCGTTACCCTCGCCGAGCGCTTCTGGACGAAGGACGCCCAGCAACGGTTCATCGAGCAGATCGAGAAGGCAGGCGGTCTGACCCCGATAGCGGTCATCACAGGGGCCGGAGGGGATCCGGTGCGGATCTCTGGCGACTTCGTTCCACTTGCGGCGCGGCCGCCAAAGTTCGAGGTCGAAATCGTTCCGGCCGTACCGATGCCGAATGTGGGCGCGACGCTGCGGATCAAGGACTGGGCACCCCTCCGTGGCAGGTTCATCGTCGTCTGGTCGTATGACGGCAAAGATCTCGGCCCGGCGCTGCTGCAGGAGCACGTCCCGGTCGGCGGCGCGGGCTCGCACACGATCGGCGGCACGCTATACAAGGCGAAAGGGTCGTTCGACGAGGCACTCACTCCGGTCGGCCCACCGCTTGCCGTCTCCGTCCGGAACATCGAAGTACGCGAGCGCCAGACGATTGGTGAGCAGGTCCTCGCCGATGCGGCGAAGCTCCAGACGCCCCCGAAGATCCAGGAGCTCGAGACCTCGATCAAGGCCTCGATGCAGGAGATCGCCAAGCGAGGCTTGCTCGGAGGTGAGCGAGAGGCCTACTGGCAAGACCGCTACAAGTCGCAGCAGAAGCGGCTCGAGGGGATCGCAGAGCACATCCCCGACTACAAAACGGCGAAGGACCTTCCCGGCGA
>JGI12635J15846_10000247_pt1 | contig 42658 bp, 41 predicted proteins | sample BlaSpr_A8_OM2_M2_FD_15846 | JGI IMG/M metagenome (IMG submission 15846)
GGCAATATCCGCTGGTGCCAGGGACAATATTTCACCGCGGGCACGAGTGGAATACTATCCGGGATACTACGCCGCCGATGTATTTGACCCGGACGGGTATTCCTTCGAGGTCGTCCATAAAAGCTAGTGGTGGAACCCCGGGGTTGTTGGTCGACTTTGCCTTTCCGTCAATGACACCATCAACCGAAGAAGAGGCATTTCCGAAAATCAATTCGTAGCCCTCCCTACCAAATCAGTCGGTGGGTCAGTTTTACGCAGGAGGCCAAACATCGCAATTTGCTGGAAACCTGGGTGATAATCGCATCTATAGTGATCATTGTCCGGCCTCGTTATCTACCCGAGCCGTCATGGTTGGTTTTGGCACCACCAAGTTTACTCGGGCCTGGGAGCCGGCATTGTTATGGAATCAATTGGGTATGGGGTGCAAGTCCCCAGATCCCAATCGTCCGTTCGGGGATCTAGCAGGAGGTCGGGTTGGCGGCGCGAATCGTCGGCTTAAGTGACCTTGAACGAAGATGCAAAACAGCGGGCCTTAATAACCACGAACTCAAATCAGCCTCGTGATACGTAGCTGTGTGAGACGCGCAGCTCACTTGCCGCTAGAACCCGTCTTGTCCCAGGGCAGGTAGTTGAAGACAGATCCCCTTGCTGAAATACCCACTCATCAAACCGTAGTAGAATTTCATCCACTCCAAATATGACAACCCCAGCCGCCGACAACCGTTCCGATCGCACTATCTCTCTGGACTCGATCCTGGCGGCTCGCCAGCGAGTCTATCAGGCTGCGGTTCGTACGCCGCTGGTTCGCTTGTATTATGACGATGCTCCCGGCGAAATTTATCTCAAGCTTGAATCGTTCCAGCCGATCGGCTCTTTCAAACTGCGTGGCGCGTATAACGCGATTTCGCTGCTCAGCGCGAAAGACCGCGCGAAGGGTGTATGGACGGTCAGCGCAGGCAATGCCGCCCAGGGCGTGGCCCTTGCGGCTCGCACCCTCGGCACCCGCTGCGAAGTTCTGGTCATGGATACCGCCCCAGTCGCCAAGCTCGAAGCAATCGAGCGGCTCGGCGCAGGCATCCGTCAGGCGTCCATGGATGAGTGTTGGACTGCGGTGACCGAACGCAAGCACCCCGCCTTTCAGGGCGTTTTTGTTCATCCCTTCGACGACGACGACTTCATCGCTGGCAATGCCACCGCCGGTCTGGAAATTCTCGAAGACTTGCCCGACGTAACCTCGATTGTCGCCGGCTTCGGTGGAGGCGGACTCAGTTGCGGGATTGCATCTGCCACCGCCGCCCTTAAGCCGGATGTAAAGGTGTTTGGCGCTGAACCTGAGACTGCCGCGCCACTTCATCTGTCGTTTATCAAAGGTTCGGCTCAAAAATTTCCCGACTGGAGGACAAGTTTTGTAGACGGCTGCGGCGGCAAATCGGTCTTGCCGAGTATGTGGACTCTGGCCAGCCGCCTGCTGTCCGGCTCGATCGTCACCTCGCTGGAAGAAACCCGCCAAGCCATGGCCATCGTCGCTGCGCGCAATCACCTGATCTGTGAAGGAGCTGCCGCCTGCGCGGTAGCCGCCGGACTCAGCGGCAAAGCCGGAAACGGCAAGATCGTATGCGTCGTCAGCGGCGGAAACATCGATCTCAACAAATTCTCCGAACTGGTTTCAGCCTAGATTCCCAAAAAAATGCCGTGGGCTACCCATCACCCACGGCTCGAGTTCTCACACTTACCAAATCAGGGTCACAACACCGGTCATTTCGATGCTGTTCCCGTTGTGAATCAGGAACGTATCCGTGCCCGCAACTTCAATCTGCACCGTGTGGGAAAAATCCAGGTAGACAATGTGTGTCCCGGCTGTCCCACTAAAGCCGGAGGTCAGAGCCGCGGCGCTGGGTGACTCGATCCCAGTCCATTCCAGAAAACTTGAAGGAACGTGTAGCAGCGCCACCTGCCCCACACCGCGGTAGCCGAGGCTGTTCTGCACACCCATGACGAGCACAGGTGTGCTCTCGGCGGGCGTAACGGCGGCACTGTTCGCTCCCGCAGCCAGACTGTACTTGACCTCGGCTGCGTTGGGCGTGGTGATGGTTTGAGCAGCGTGTACTCCAACGGTAAGCGCCAATACTGCGACGAACCCCGTCAGCAACAGCGTGCCTGCGCGCGAAAATCTCTTATTGGTCATCGTGATATCTCCTTTTAGAGTGTTTTTTCCCCGAGCTACATCCAGGGAGTTAGGGACGATCGCGCCGAATCCAGAAGGCACTCGTCAAGTGATCGGTAAGGGGGCAATGCGTTTGCGGAACAAACTCTAGGTGGCCGAGCTTTGTTTATCTTGTTAGCGGCGGCGTCCTGCCGTGACCCTGCGGATCGAAACTTTGCCGGATGAGTACCGCGCCGGCCAGGGTTCGCCGGTGCCAGAACGCGAGTGCGATAGCCCCGCCGACCGTCAGAGTGGCTGCGGCCCACTGCATCCGCCGTTCGAGCGCAACTAGAGCGTCCGGACGAATCTGCGCTCCCTGTCGCACAACGGCTGGCGGCATCACAAAGGCGTGATTCTCGATTTTGAGCCGCGGCGCAAACGCCTCGATCGCAAGTCCGGATGCAAAGATTACCCAAAGACACGCGCTCAGCAGCGCGTGGCGCGACACTCGTCTACCTCGGTCACCATGCTGTCTAATCATTGGATGTGTTCCTCGCAACCAAATAGTGCAAGCTGGCGCGAAAGCGTATCAGAGAAAATAGATACCAATTTGCATCCGCCCTTTATTGACTTGCCGCCTCTTCGCCCCTAAGATAATCGCGCACCGGGGGGCGGGCTCTTTTCCTTGATCGGCAAGACCATCTCGCATTACCGCATCGTCGAAAAGCTGGGCGGCGGCGGTATGGGCGTCGTCTACCGCGCGGAAGACATCAAGCTCGGCCGCTTCGTCGCGCTCAAGTTTCTTCCCGAAGAACTCGCCAAGGATCGCCAGGCCCTGGATCGTTTTCAGCGCGAAGCCCGCGCCGCATCCGCGCTCAACCACCCCAACATCTGCACCATCCATGAAGTTGACGAGGAAGACGGCCAGGCGTTCATCGTCATGGAGTTTCTTGACGGCCAGACCCTCAAACACCGCATCGCCGGCCGTTCCATGGATACGGAAACACTGCTGAATCTGGCCATTGAAATTGCCGATGCCCTCGATGCCGCGCACTCCAAGGGCATCATTCATCGAGATATCAAGCCGGCCAACATTTTCGTTACCAAGCGCGGGCAGGCCAAGTTGCTCGACTTCGGTCTCGCCAAGCTGTCTCCGGAAAGCCGCGGCGGCAGCTCTGAATCGGCTCTCCTCACGGCTACCGAAGGCGGGATGATGACCACCCCCGGTTCCACCATTGGAACCGTGGCCTATATGTCGCCCGAGCAGGTTCGCGCCGAAGATCTCGACCCGCGCACCGACCTGTTCGCCTTCGGTTCCGTGCTCTACGAAATGGCGACGGGAGGCCTCGCCTTCCCCGGCAGCAGCAGCGGTGTGATCTCCGAAGCCATTCTGAATCGCACACCAGCGTCTCCCTCCATCGCCAATCCAGCCATTCCTCCCAAGCTTGAGGAAGTGATCTTCAAGGCAATCGAGAAAGAGCGCGAGTTTCGTTATCAGACCGCCGCCGAGCTGCGCGGAGATTTGAAGCGCATTAAGCGCTCTCTGGATACATCCCGTGCGCGCACCGGAAGCCCAGCCGGCAACTCGCTGAGTTCAGCCGTGACGCCCGTCACTGCGGCGCCGTACTCGCGAATACCTGTCCTATTCACCGCGTTGGCCGTCGCTATTGCTTTGATCGTCGGCGGCGCCGCAGGAAAATTCTTGTTGCAGCATCACGAAGCGCAAGCCGCGCTGCCGGTCTACCATCCGCTTACCTTCCGCCGGGGCATGGTTCACGCCGCGCGTTTTGCTCCCGATGGAAAGACCATTATTTACAGCGCTGCGTGGGAGGGAAAATCTCTACAACTGTTCACCACGCGCCCGGAAAGTCCTGAGTCGCACGAGTTGGAACCCGCCGGAGCCGACGTGCTTGCCGTCTCCTCGTCCGGCGAGATGGCGCTTTCACTACGCAGCCATCCCGTCGCTCAGTTTCTTTATTCCGGCACACTCGCGCGCGTTCCTTTAGTCGGCGGCGCCCCACGCGAGGTGATGGACAACGTCGAATGGGCGGATTGGGCTCCCGATGGAACTACTCTCGCCATCGTGCGTCAGGATCAAGGCCGCCACCGTCTCGAGTTCCCCCCCGGCAAGCTGCTCTATGAAGCGGATGGGTGGATCGGCCACATTCACATTTCTCCCAAAGCCGATATCATCGCCTTCATCGACCACCCCCAGCTCGGAGACGACGGTGGCGCGGTTGCCATGGTCGATCTTGTCGGCAAGAAGACAACTCTTTCCACCGGCTGGGACAGTATTCAGGGAATCGCATGGTCGCCCAGCGGCGATGAAATCTGGTTCACCGCCACCCGCACCGGCGGCGACCGCTCCCTCTATGCGGTTACTCCCACTGGCACCGTACGATTGCTGGCTCGGGTTCCGGGAGAATTAACTTTGCTCGACGTCGACCGCGACGGCCATGTTCTGCTCACCCGCGGCAACGACCGCGCCGGAATGATCGGCCTCGCTCCCGGCGAGGCCAAGGAACGCGACTTGTCGTGGCTCGACTGGTCGACTCCGGGAGACTTATCAGCCGACGGCCGCACCGTCCTTTTTGCCGAGACTGGCGAAGGTGGAGGCCCGAAGTATGCGGTCTACCTTCGTAAGACAGATAACTCTCCCGCCATTCGTCTGAGTGAAGGCATTGGAATGGCGTTGTCGGCGGACGGAAAATGGGCGCTGGCTCGACCCAACATCACGCCTTCGCCGCTGGTACTGCAACCCACTGGAGTAGGCGAAGCGCAGCCTCTCACTCACGATTCCATCAATCATCTATGGGCGCGCTGGCTTCACGATGGAAAACAATTAGTCTTCTTGGGCAATGAGACCGGACATGGATTTCGTCTCTATGTGGAATCTCCCGAGGAAGGTAAGCCGCGCGCGATAAGCCCTGAAGGCGTAAACCCGCCGGTCGTGCTTTCCGACAAGGGGGACATGGTTGCCGCAGTCGGTCCCGACCACAAGGTCTATCTCTTCCCAATTGCCGGAGGAGAACCCGTGCTCGTCTCTGGCACGGAGCCCGACGAAGCACCCGTAGGCTGGACTGGAGATGGTCGACTTCTCTATCTCTTCCGCTTTGGAGAAATTCCCGCCCAAGTATTTGAGCTCGAACTTTCCACCGGGAAAAGAAAGCTCTGGAAGGACCTGGTCCCCGCGGACGCGGCGGGAATCGATACGATCCGCGGAATCACGATCACCCCGGATGCCCGGTCCTACGTCTACGGCTACATCCGAACCCTCTCCGACCTGTATGTTGTCGAAGGCGTGAAGTAATATCCGCTAGGATCACAACCGGGAAGGGCACGACTTCACAGGCCGCGACAAAGTCCGATTTGGGCGTTGTTTGGAAGGGGCGCGGCTTCGAGCCGCGCCGTCGTAAGTAGCTCAAAATCATAGGCGACATTAGCCGCTGGGGGCATCATCGGCAACCACAGGACTTTTCCCGCAACCTGTTCAGTCGCGCTGCACAATCCACACTACGAAAGAACCTTATCCTTAAAATCCTGCGCAGCCTGCGCCACATTCTCCGGCCTCCCAAGATCGCGCCAATAATATTGATCAGCCCGAAACGCGAGAATGTTTTCTCCCTGAGCAGCAAGACGCAAGTAAGAATCGATGATTGAGAAAGGACCCTCTTCCGTCATCATCCGCAGCAGACGCGGCGAAATCACATGGATGCCGGAAAACGCCAACGCCTGCGCGTGTGGCGGCAGCTCAACCTGTCCAGAGTAACGCCCGCAAAATCGAAGCTGCTCATCGAACAACAAGTATCGGGAAGTCTCACGGTCCTGGATCGCAAGCGTGGCCAGAGCATGACTTGCATTGTGAACCTGCACAATCCGCCCCAAATCAATCGTGCTGATGACATCGACGTTGTGCACAAAGAACGGCTCATCCAAAGAGCCGGAATCCTCAAGAAAAAACCATGCAGCTTTTTTCAAACCACCACCGGTATCCAGCAACACTTCTTCACGCGAAACTTCAACGCGCATGCCGAAGTTATCGTGCGCCTTCAAATAATCCACAACCATATCGGCAAAGTGATGCACATTGACGATCACGTCGTGAACCCCAAACTCCCGCAAGCGCGACAGCGTGATCTCCAGCAGGGTTCTTCCGCCCACTTCCACCAGCGCCTTAGCGCGATCGTTGGTGAGCGGCCGCAAACGCGTCCCCAACCCCGCCGCCAGAATCATCGCCTTCATTGACTTGTCATCCTGAGCAAGCGTTTCTTGCGCAGCGAAGGACCTGGGCGAGCCGCGCGTTGTCTCGTGTTCTTAGCGACACAATAAAGGGGCGTTTGGCTCGCTTCCTTATAAGACTGCATTCGCCGCCTCCAACTCCCGATGCCGCACCACCGTCTCCACGCCGCTTCGTCCGCGCAACCGTTTTGCCAACTGCTCCGCCAGAAATACCGAGCGATGCTGACCGCCGGTGCAACCGAAAGAAACCATCAGGCTCTTGAAGCCGCGCTGCTGGTAATTATTCACGCTGGCATCCACCAGCGACATCACGCTTGCCATAAACTGATGCACGCTCTCCTGCTGATTCAAATACTCGATCACCGGCGCATCTCTACCCGTCAGCGTCTTGAAGCGTTCTTCCCGCCCCGGATTCGGTAGGCTCCGGCCATCGAACACGAACCCGCCTCCATGCCCGCTCTCATCCTTCGGCATGCCGCGGTGAAATGAGAAACTCATGATCCGCACGGTTAAGTTATCCGCGTCGGAAGCGAGCCCTCGCAACTTCTCCGACGCCAGCATGCTGTTGAACGCTTCCATCAGCGTCGGCAAAGCAATCGGCAACTTCACGTTGTGCAGCAGCCAGCGCAAATTCTTCAGCGCGTAGGGCACGCTCTGTAGAAAATGCACCTTCCGCTCGTAAAATCCGCGAAACCCGTAAGCCCCCAGCGCCTGCAGGATGCGAACATAAACATATGCGTAAAAATAGTGCAGAAAATCGGCGCGCTTGATTTTTATAAGATCACCGAGTCGGTCGATATAAAGATCCAGCAACTGCTGGCGCAACTCCAGTGGCAGATCGGCCTTGGCATCGTACAGAAGGGAAGCGACGTCATACTGCAGCGCGCCTTTGCGCCCGCCCTGATAATCCAGGAAAAACGGCTCCCCGCTCTTCAGCATGACATTGCGCGACTGGAAGTCGCGATACATGAAATAGTCGCGGTCGGCGCTCAACAAAAAATTCATCAAACTATCGAAATCGTCTTCCAACGCCTGTTCGCTGAACGGAATCCCCGCTAGCCGCAGAAAATAATATTTGAAATAATTCAGGTCCCACGAAATCGACTGGCGGTCAAAACTTCCGCGCGGATAACAAACGCTGTAGTTCAAATCGCGTCCCGCTTCAACCTGAAAGCGCGGCAATAAGGCTACCACCTTGCGATAAACCCCAACCACCGCAGGCGCAATATTCTCGCCCTTGCGGTTCTTCGAGAGAAATTCGAACAGCGTCGTATCTCCGAAATCCTCTTCGAGGTAAGCCCCGTGGCCCAAATCTTCCGCGTAAATCTGCGGCACCGGCAGCCCGTGCTTGCGAAAGTGCCGAGAGAATTCCAGAAACGCCACATTCTCTTCGCGTACGCCATACAAAATTCCAATCGCGCTGACCTGGTCATGGGCAAGCCGGATAATCTTCCGTCCCGACCCGCCCAGTTCACCCTGCAGCGGCTGTATCCGCGCGGGCAAAACCCTGAAATGTTGTTCAAAAAGTTTGGAGAGAATGTCCATGATCTGAGTATGCAGTCCTGCGCAACCAATAAAGATAACATCGCGCCCCTGATTTCGAAGGACGATGCATCATCGACGGGACGACTTGATAACCTGGCCTTCCATCCCTATTCTGAAATCAGCATGACCGACCGCCTCTACTATCACGATTCCTTTCTCTACGATTTCGACGCCGAAATTCACTCGGTTCTCGAAAATCTGCGCCCAGCAATCGTTCTCGACCGCACTGCCTTCTACCCCACCAGCGGCGGCCAGATCCACGACACCGGCTGGCTCACTCCCGAAAATCCCGCGACCGACTCCGCTAAATTCCGCGTCACAGAAGTCGCCGACACCGAAGACGGCCACGTCGTCCACTATCTCGAAGCTCCGCTGAAAGACGTTCAGCCCGGAACCCGCATCCACGGCACCATTGACGCCGACCGTCGCCGTGACCACATGCAGCAGCACTCTGCCCAGCACTTGCTCTCCGCCGCCTTCATCCGCCTTTTCAATATGCCGACGGTTTCCTTCCATATGGCCGACGACTATTGCTCCATCGATCTCGACACTCCCTCGCTCACTCCGGATCAAATCGAATCCGCCGAACGTCTGGCCAACGAAATCGTCCTGGAGAATCGCCCCGTTGATATCCGCTACGTCACGCGCGACGAAGCCGTGAAACTCGGCCTGCGAAAAATTCCTCCCGCCGAGCGCGACCAGCTCCGCCTCATCGACATCCGCGACTTCGACCTCACCGCCTGCGGTGGTACTCACGTCGTCTACACCGGACAGATTGCCGGCCTACTCCTGCGCAAATCCGACAAAGTTCGCCAGGGATACCGCGTCGAATTCGTTGCCGGCCAGCGCGCCGTCTCCACCGCGCGCCACGATTTCACCACGCTCACCGAAATCGCTGCCCTTTTTTCTTCTCACATCTACGACGTTCCCCAGCAAGCCCGCAAGTCTCTCGACGAAATCAAGTCGCTGCGCAAGCAACACGAGCAATCACAGGATGACCTCGCCGCCGCGCAATCCGCCGCGCTACTCGCCGAAACTCCTGAATCCAACGGCCGTAAAATAATCGTCCGCAACTTCTCCGACCGCGACCTCGCCTACCTCAAACTCCTCGCGCAAAAATTAACTCGCCAATCGACCGCCGTCATCGTCCTGCTCGCCGCCGATTCCCCGCAGCCCGCGCTCGTCTTCGCCCAATCCGCCGGCCAGCCCCACGACATGGCCGCGCTTCTCAAGCAAACCGTAGTTGCTTTCGGCGGCCGCGGTGGCGGCAGCAAAGACCTCGCCCAGGGCGGCCTGCCAAAATCAGCGGGAGTCGCTGAGGCCCTTGCATCTGCCAAGCAATCGCTCAAGCCCTAGCGTTGGCGTGCTGTCGGGAATGAGATTCGGGAAGGGCACGAGTTCACTGGCTGCGGAAAAAGTAGTGTCTGCCGATTACGTCCCAACTCCGGCTATGATTTTGGGCTAGTTAAGTTAGGGCGCGGCTCGAGTCGCTCTAAAACACAGGCAAGGAGGATGGACGCTTGTAGTGGAGACCTTTGGATGACCTAAATTGATTCCAAAAGACTTAGCTGACTCAAACCCACTCAACTGCGAAAGTTGGGCTAAGGCAGGCCTCCGCGCGGTCGAACAAGGAACAAGCGACCGCGCTCCGCATTCCGCACGTGCTGGCTCGCATGATTTTCACCGAGGAAGGAACGTCAAGGGGCTTCGGGGCATCGAGCCGCCAAGATTCCGTCTCCGCGTCGGCGACTATCGCGTCCGCTTCCGCGACATCGATAACACGGTAGAAATTATCTCCGTAAAACACAGTCGCGATCCTATCGCTGAAATAAAAAAGGCTCCACTCACTTGAGTGGAGCCTTAGATGCAAGCTAGAAGCTACTAGCTAGAAGTCGTTCCTAGTACATGCCTTCCATGCCGCCGCCGTGTCCGCCGCCGCCCATCGGAGCTTCCTTCTTTTCAGGAATCTCCGCGACCAGGGCTTCGGTAGTCAGCATCAGCGCCGCAATCGAACCGGCGTTGGTCAGTGCAGTGCGCACCACCTTCGTCGGATCGAGCACGCCCGCCTTGACCAGATCTTCGTACTCATTGGTCAAAGCGTTGTAGCCGTAGTTGATGTCCTTCGAGTCGCTGATCTTGCCCAGAACCACGGCACCTTCTTCGCCGGCATTCTCGGCGATCTGGCGCAGCGGCTCCTGGATGGCGCGTTTCACGATGTTGACACCGATCTGCTCATCACCCTCGAGCTTCAGCTTGTCAAGAGCCGCAACGCAGCGGGCCAGTGCCACTCCGCCGCCTGGGACAATTCCTTCTTCCACGGCTGCGCGGGTTGCATGCATGGCATCTTCGACGCGGGCTTTCTTTTCCTTCATTTCGGTTTCGGTCGCGGCGCCAACTTTGATCACGGCTACGCCACCCACCAGCTTCGCCAACCGCTCCTGCAACTTCTCGCGGTCGTAGTCGCTGGTCGTCTTATCGATCTGGCTGCGAATTTCCTTCACGCGGCCTTCGATGTCACCATGCTTGCCCTTGCCTTCGACCAGGGTCGTGTTGTCCTTGTCGATGGTGATCTTTTTGACTTGGCCGAGGTCGGCGATCTGCACGTTCTCCAGCTTGATGCCCAGATCTTCCGTGATGGCCTTGCCGCCGGTGAGGATCGCGATATCCTGCAACATCGCCTTGCGGCGATCGCCGAAACCGGGAGCCTTGACGGCCGCGACTTGCAGCGTGCCACGCAGCTTGTTGACCACGAGAGTTGCGAGCGCTTCGCCCTCAACATCTTCTGCGATGATGAGCAACGGCTTGCCGCTCTTGGCAATCTGCTCGAGCAACGGGAGAAGATCCTTCATGGAGCTGATCTTCTTCTCGTTGATCAGGATGTAGGCGTTCTCGAGTGCAACTTCCATCCGCTCGGGATCGGTAACGAAGTAAGGAGACAGATAGCCGCGGTCGAACTGCATGCCCTCGACTACTTCCAACTGCGTCTCCAGCGTCTTCGATTCTTCCACCGTGATGACGCCATCCTTGCCGACCTTCTTCATCGCTTCGGCAATGATGTGTCCAATGGTCTCGTCATTATTCGCGCTGATGGTGCCGACCTGGGCGATCATTTCGCCGGAAACCGGCTTGGAAAACTTATCGAGTTCGCCTTTGGCGCGCTCGCCGGTTTTCTTGTCGAACTGGCCGCAGACGAGTGCGACGGCTTTCTCGATGCCGCGCTTCATCGCCATGGGATTGGCTCCGGCAGCAACCGTCTTCACGCCTTCGCGATAAATTGCTTGCGCCAGAACGGTGGCCGTGGTGGTACCGTCGCCGGCGACATCCGAGGTCTTAGAAGCCACTTCGCGAACCATCTGGGCGCCCATGTTCTCCAGGCCGTCCTTCAGTTCGATTTCTTTGGCAACGGTAACGCCGTCCTTGGTGATGGTGGGCGAACCGAATTTCTTTTCGATGACAACGTTGCGACCCTTGGGGCCGAGGGTGACCTTTACAGCGTCGGCCAGAAGATTGACGCCGCGCAGAATTGCCTGGCGGGACTCTTCTCCATGTACGATTTGTTTTGCCATTTGCTTTTTCTCCTAAATGAATTTCAAGAATTTAGTTTGTCATTACTGAGCAACGCGCTTTTTGCGTCGTGAAGGACCTGGGCGCGCCGCGCGTATCGCACGCGTTCTTTGCGGGCGAAATAAATTGCGCGTTTGGCGCACATCCTAAACTTCACTTTCACTGAATTATTAGCGCTTCGAGCCGGCGAATTCTTTCTTGCTGCTGTTGCTGGAGGCAGCGGCGCCGGTGAGGATGCCGAGAACTTCGTCTTCTTTCATGATGATGAAGTCTTCGCCATCGATTTTGATCTCGGTGCCGGAGTACTTGCCGAACAGGATGCGGTCGTCTTCATGAACTGCGAGAGGGAAGGTTTTGCCCTCGTCGTTGGTGCGGCCTTTGCCGGTGGAAACGACGATGCCCTCTTGCGGCTTGTCTTTTGCGCTGTCGGGAATGATGATGCCGCCGCGAGTGGTGGATGCTTCCTCTACGCGACGTACCAGGATGCGGTCATGCAATGGGCTAAATTTCGCCATGGTTTGCAACTCCTTTCAAAAGTTGGGGTTAAAAGGTTGATGTTGGACGTAAAGCCTATGAATTATCTGGGAATTCGGCGATCTGTTAGCAGTCTCGCCTACTGAGTGCCAATTGTAGAGAGGTGAGTGCGGAGTTGTCAAGGGGCGTGGGAACGTATGCGTGAGAACGTAGTAGCAGTCATCAAATTCCGGACCAGCCGCCGACAGCACCAAATGTCAAAAACGAAAAACAGAAACACTTCTCCGCAGTAAATAATCCGGTGGGTGGGGGAATCTGGGGTAAGATTGACAGATGCCATACATATTGGAACACCTCTCCAGTCTTCGTCAGGAAATCACGGATTTACGAAACATGAACGCCCGCTTTACGGGCAAGGGGTCGGATCACCAGATCGATCAGTCGGCGGCGGAGATGCGCGCCAATCGGTTGGCGGAGATCAAGAAAGAACTGTCGCAGATGCTGAACCGGCCAGAGGATCCGGCGGTGTGGTGGGAAAAGGGCGGCCGGCGGAGCCGGGTTGCGTAGCGCAGCGGCTTAATTTCGAGATGGCTTGGGCGTGGCCGAATAGGCTGCGCTTTTTCTTTGTGCCTAAGGGCAATGCCGCCTGACGTCGGCGCTTCGCTTGCAAAATCAGCGGGAGTCGGGCACCCTCGATGGCATGCGAACGACGCACGGACTCGTTCTTTTTTGCTTATTGAGCTTTTTCTTAGGCTTCTTCCTACTCGGAGCAACGGCAGTCGGCTCGGCGCAGAGCGCGCCAGAAGAAGGTGCGAACGAAGTGCAGGTGTGGACGGGAGGCGGGCACTCGGTACCCGGCGGGACTTCGTTCACCGAGGCTTTTGATGCGGGCGTGCGCTATGGGCGGGTGCTGACCGGTCCGCACTTGCCGTGGATTTTGCGGGGGCGGTTTGAGTATGCGGTGGATTTTGTGCCCGTGTATCTGATTTTTCAGCCGGCGAATACGGCTTATGGATGGGGATTCAATCCGCTGGGGCTGAAGTGGAATTTTGAACGTCGCGGGCGATTCTCGCCATATTTTGAGTTGAGCGGCGGAACGCTGTTCAGCAATCACAATATTCCTGCCTATACGAATACCGTGAACTTTACGCCCAGCGCGGCCTTGGGGGTGCACATTCTGGGAGAAAAATATAACTGGAGCGTGGATGTGCGATATCTGCATATTTCGAATGCGGGGCTGGGAGACTTTAACCCGGGGCTGAACACGGTGCAGGTGCGGCTGGGAGTGGGAAGGTTTTGGAAAGGGAAGTAGATGTAGAGGCGGCTGCGTGGGCGCGCTGCCTTGCCTGAGTCAGCGGTGCCAGTTATTCTTCACACTTATGTCGACGCTGGTGGAGTGCGTGCCGAATTTTTCCGAGGGGTGCGATAAGGGCAAGGTTGATGCCATTGTTGCCGCCATGAAAGTGGATGGGGTGTACCTGCTGGACCGCGAAATGGATGCGGACCACAACCGTTGCGTGATCACGCTGGTGGGCGAGCAGGAGGCGATTCAGGAGGCGGCGATTCGCGGGGTGGGGAAGGCCGCGGAGTTGATCGATCTGAATGTGCACAAGGGGGCGCATCCGCGGATGGGCGCGACCGATGTGGTGCCGTTCATCCCGATTGATGGAGTGACGATTGAAGAGTGCGTGGCCATGGCGCGGCACGTGGGCGCGGAGATTTGGAAGCGGTATCAGATTCCGGTTTATTTGTACGAGGCGGCCGCGGCAACGCTGGAGCGACAGAATCTGGAGAACATCCGGCGCGGACAGTTTGAGGGGATACGGGCAGAGATTGCGACCAATGCGGCGCGGAAGCCGGATTTTGGCGAGGCGAGATTGCATGCCACGGCAGGCGCGACGGTGGTGGGCGCGCGGAAGTTTCTGGTCGCTTACAACGTCTTCTTGAATACGGCGGATGTGGAGGTCGCCAAGAAGATTGCGAAGGCGGTGCGGTTTTCGAATGGTGGAATGCGGTTTGTGAAGGGTGCGGGATTTCTGGTGCGAGGACTGGCGCAGGTCTCGATGAACCTGACGGATTTTGAACAGACGCCGGTGCATCGCGTGTTTGAAATGGTGAAGCGCGAGGCGGCGCGGTATGGCGTGGTGCCGCTATCGAGTGAGATTGTGGGATTGATTCCGAAAAAAGCGCTGGAGCAGGCGGCGGAGTGGTTCCTGCAGGTGGAGAACTTCGATTCGTCGTTGATTCTGGAAAACCGGCTGGCTGCGGTGATGAGCGGGAAGATGGCTGTGGGTGGTTTACGGGCGGGGATCGAGCCATTCGTCGAACAGCTTGCAGCGCCGACGGCTACACCTGGCGGTGGGAGCGCGGCGGCAGCGGCGGGTGCGATGGCGGCGGGGCTGGCGGCGATGGTGGCCTCGATGTCGCGAGGGAAGAAAGCATATCGGCAATATGAAGCGCAGTTGAGCGAGGCGCTTGGGAAACTTGGACCGCTGCGGGAAGAGTTGAAGGCTGCAATTGATGCGGATGCGGAGTCTTACGATGAGGTGATGAAGGCGTACAAGCGGGCGAAGACTCAACCCACGGATTCCGATGTCCTCATCGATGCGGCTCTCAAGTTGGCTACCGGTGTTCCGCTCAGAGTAGTGGAGAAGTCGATTGAAGTAGCGCAGATTACGCAGGGCCTGTTTGCCATAAGCAACCCCAACATGAAGTCGGATCTGACCACCGCGGTGGCGCTGGCGCGGGCTGCCATGACGGGAGCATTGGCCAATGTGGAGATTAATCTGGCTTCGCTGAAGGATCAGGCTTTCGCCGCGGAGATGCGAAAGCGGATGGAAGTTCTTGCGAATGCAGCTTTGGTTTAGCTGACGGCCTTGCGGCGGAACTGCCAAAGTCCGGCTGTTAGAAACAGCGTGTCGAAGAGGGTCAGGGCTACCAACACAACCAGCACCGAGAGGTGGGGGAACTGGGGCACGAGGGTTCCGCGCAGGCCTTCGCTCGCGTAAACCAACGGATTGATCAAAACAATTTTCTGGAGAATGGGAAAGTGCGCCAGCGCGCTCCAGGGATAATAGGTGCAGCCGAAGAAAATCATGGGAGTCAAAACCATGCTGAACATAAGACCGATGTGAGCCTGATTGATGCTGCAACCGAGGGCGAGACCGCCGCAGGCCGAGAAGAGCGCGACCAGCAACGTGACTCCGGCGAAGGCCAGAGGAGAACGCAGGTTGAAATCCACTCCCGGGCGCAGCAGCAACCACGCGGCTGGGATGACCACCAAGCCGGCGAACAGGGCTTGCAGGGTGCCAAAGAAGACTTTCTCGATGGCGAGCCAGGAAATTTCCATGGGGGCCAGCAGGCGGTCTTCGATCTCACGAGTGAACTGAAATTCGGTGATCAAGGGCATGGCGACGGCCCAGACGCCGGTGAACACCATGCTGATCGCCATGATTCCGGGCAACAGAAGGCTCTTGTATGCGGCGGGCATGTAGCCGCTGCTTACCATCACGCGGCCAAAGATAAAAACGAACATCATGGGCTGCAGGAAAGTTTGAAGCAGCAAGGGCACGATGTTGCGGCGGGCAACATGAGCGTCGCGCGCCAGCAGCGCCAGAAAAGTTTTCCAATTCATTCGCGCAGGCTCCTACCGGTGTGGTGCAGGAAAAGATTTTCCAGGCTGGGCTCGGAGATGTGTACGTCGCACAACTCGACGCTGGCGCTGGAGGCAAGATTGGCGATCTCGGAAACCAGGGGACCTCCGCGATCAGCGTAGATATCGGCGGAGTTGTCGTTTTTGGAATCAGGGTTGGCGCGAACCTCCCTCACGCCGGTCAAGGTCCGGAGACGCTGGAGCAAATCCGGGGAGTGGTTGCCAAAACGCAAGCGCAGTAGAAATCCGCCGGGCACAGAGGCCTTCAACTCGGCAGGCGTGCCTAGAGCGATCTTGCGTCCATGATCGATGATGGCCACGCGCTGGCAGAGTGCGTCGGCTTCTTCCATGTTGTGGGTGGTGAGCAGAATGGTTTTGCCGCTCTGGTTGTATTCGCGAATGATTTCCCAGAGCAGTAATCGAGTTTGCGGGTCGAGGCCGGCGCTCGGTTCGTCCAGGAAAAGTACCTGGGGATCGTGCATCATGGCGCGGCCGATAGAAAGACGCTGCATCATGCCGCCGGAGAAACCGCGCACCATTTGATTGCCACGGTCGGCGAGCTTAAAGCGATCGAGCAATTTGTCCGCGCGCGTGGCCCGGGTCTGGGAGTCGAGGCCGAAGTAGGCGCCATGGAAGAGCAGAATTTCGCGAGCGGTGAGGGAAAAATCAAGGTTCGGACGCTGGGCGACCACGCCGATCAAACGTTTGACGGTGACTTGTTCTTTCCAGACGTCGAACTCGCCGATCCAGGCTTTGCCGCTCGTCGGCCGCACACGCGTGGTGAGGATTCCGGCTGTGGTTGATTTACCGGCGCCGTTCGGGCCGAGCAGGCCGAAGATCTCCCCTGGTGAAATCTCGAGAGAGAGGCCGTCGAGAGCGACGATCTCCGGTTTGGGCTGCTTGCCGCCCTTGGCGCGCGCGGCACCGAAACCGAATCCGCCGCCGGACGCGAGTGGAGGCGGTGAAGTGTAGACCTTCCGGAGATCAAGAGTTCGAATTCCAGCCAGCATGCGAATTAATTGAATGTCCTCAGGCGAGATTCGCCGGTTTCCCTGGCCGTTGTGGCGGCGGGCTCTTCCGATGGAAGCAGAGGAGCCGAGGATTGTCAATTTTCCGAATTGGGGTTCTTGCTGGCGATGTTGCTGTCCTCATATTGCCGGGCGAGGAATTTATTGCGGCACTGCTTGGCAAAATCCAGCAGTTTGTCGAACTCGGGAGTTCCGCGGAGCTTTACAAGCAGTGGCTCGGTTTGCAGGGGGGGTAGGCACAGTAGTTTTGTTCGACAGCATAGTTAAGCGGGCGTAGGGCGGCATCTTTGCGGCCCACTGTAGGCGATCAGGGCTCCGACGGAATAGCGAGGCTCCAGGTCGACTCCGGCTAGCGCAGTGGCTTCGATTTTCCGAGCAGCCTGTTCGAACAGGGACGAGGGCTGGGAGTCAAAGCGGTTGAATCAAGTCACGGCTCATCAGAGGAGAATCCGACGCTCGTTGGATGGCTTGGCGTGGTGTGGTCGATCATTCCTTATAGTTGATCTGTCGCGAATGGTACGTTTCCCAATCGGACAAGTCAACGAAAGGCGAGCGAAGGGAGCGAAGGTGACAGGGATGGCAATTTACCCGTTGGAGGCGGCACATATTTAACCGAGCGAATGTTTTCGTGCCGCAGTGTCTCCTAATTTATTCTGGCTTCTCCTTTTTCGGCGGTTCTTTCTTGGCCGGTTCTGTCTTAGCGGGTGCAGCGTTTGGTTTAGAGGGTGCCGCATGCGGCGCTGGCTTTGCAGCTGGAGGCGGAGCGGCGGGTCTAGCTTCGGGTTTCGCAGCCGGCTTGGGGGCTGGTCTGTTCGGTGGCTCCGCCGGTCTTGCTGGTTGCGGATGAGCTGCGGGCGCCGATGGTTGGGTGCGATGCTCGGGAGCGGCTGGAGCCGGATTTGTCCGTGCCGGCGGGGCAGGCTTAGATGCTTCCCTCGTGGGCTGAGCAGGTCTTGCTGGTGCAGGAGCGGCTGGTTCAGGCCTCGCTGGCGCAGGAGCGGCCGCATGTCCTGGGGCTGGTTGCGGACGATTTGGTTGCATGGCGCCGGACCGAGCGTTGTTTGGCTGAACGGTGCTTGGCTGAACAGGCGCTGCAGATCGCGCGGGCGCTGCGGCTCGGGCGGGAATCACGGGCGCGATTGGTTTGCCGGCGGCGATGGGCTTCGCGGCTGCAACTATGGAAGGCCTTCCGTGATTGACAGAAGCAAATTGCTGGCGGTTTTGCGACGCTACCTGCCTAGCCTCTAATTGCGTAGTCATCGGGGGAACGCGCTGCTCGCGGGTTGCGGCAATTTCAGCTGGCAAAGGCTGACGCGTAACACCTCCAGGGCCGTTGAAGCTGGAGCGGTTATTGGTGACGTTGACGGTGGTGTTGTTGATGATGACCGTATTGGTCACGGTGCGGTTGTAAATCTGGATGTTGGTGACATTGCTGACGTTGTTGACGAAGCGGTTGTATTGGAAGCGATTTCCGTTCCAGTAGCCACCCTGATAGCCGGCGCCGACGTAGCCGAATCCATAGTCGATGCCGCCGTAGTAGCCGATGTGGCGGCCCCAGAATCCGTAGTGGTAGCGATATCGACCGCCGGCAAATCCCCAATAGCCGGGCGTCCAGAGAAAGCCAGCCTCGGGTGGGCGCGCCCATGCCCCGGGCACCCAGTAGTAGCCCTGAGGAGCGTAGCTCCAATATCCCGGGGTCCAGAGATAGCCGTCGCCGGGGCAATCAGGCTGGGAATATTCCGGCAGTTCGGGCGGAGCCTCCGACGCTTCGAGCGCGGGCTGGCCGTAATTGGAGTCCTCGTCGTCGTTGTCGTAGTCGTTGTCAGCATCGCTGCCGGAGTCGCTCTGGTGCACCTGATCGTTACTGCCAGTGGACGGAGCTGGGGCCGCCTGAGTTGGTGCTGCTTGAGTTGGGGCGGGCTGGGTAGCGCTTGCGGGGGCGAGATTGGCCGCAGCGGCCGGGTCCTGCTGCGTTTGATCGGGCTGCGCCGGTTGATCTTGAGCGGAGTTGTCCGGGCCCTGGTTCTTGTTGCACGCCGTGACGCCGAGCGTCAGTGTGATGGATGCAGCGGCCAGGAGGATAAGAGAAGGAGATGGGATCGTTTTGCGCATAGAGGTTACGTTCCGGGAAAGCTGGATCCGCGATTTTTGCAAAAGGTCGTCAAGAAAACCGCGTGGTCCAGTACGACGAATTGAGTGGAGCTGGTGCGGTTGGCTCGATGATTGTCGGCGAAACATTTCAACACCTCCGAGTAACGCCTCCGATGGATGCTTTTGGAACGCGTGTACGCGTCTCGCGCCTAGTCTCCCGCGCTAGTGGCTGGCGCCGACTCGTGCTTGGATCGAGATTGCCACCAGGAGTCGAATCCCTGGTGCGCAAGCTTGAAGATAGTGGCGCGATTTCCCGAGATCACTTTCCACCAGGCGAAGCGGCCAAGCATGGGGAAGTAGATTCCGCGGAAGCAAAGACGCGCGATCAAAATATTGACGCGAGAACCGAAGTCATGGGTAGCATCCACCGCCTGAGCGATAGCCTCCGGACCGTAGGAATGGGACCAGCCGTAGTTTACTTCGGCGTGGGCTTCGTCAATGGTCATCTTCAGTGGAGTGTGGGCCATGGTGAAGGCGATGAATTCCTGCCAATGCTTGGGCCGGGTGAGGCGGCCGGCGACGTCGAGACGCCTGTAGAGCGGAGTTCCCGGTAGAGGTGTGAGCAAGCCGAAAATGGGCAGACCCGGCGGCCAGGTGCGGACTTGCGCGAGCGTTCGTTCGGCGGCGCCTACCGTGTCGTTATCCATGCCGAAGATGAATGATGTGATGGCGTAGACGTTGCGTTGGGCGAGGCGCTCCAGGACGGCGGCGTACTCTTCCGGCTTGTTGAAGCCTTTATTCACGTCTCTCAGGTTGGCGGGATCGATGGATTCCATGCCGATGAAAATCCACTTGCCGCCGGAGGCGGCGATCAGGTCGACCAGTTCCTGATCACGCAGCAGGTTGGCGCTGATCTGCGCCACCCAATTTAGCTGCGCCCCGGCGGCGATGATATCGCGCAGCAGGGATTTGGTGCGCTTGAGGTTGATGGCGAAATTGTCGTCGATGAAAAAGACGGCAATTTGTCCGCGCTCTTTTCTAGAGCGAGCTTTGAGAAGCAGCAATTCGTTGACGACGCTTTCGTTGGTGCGGAAGCGGATGGAGTCGCCGAAGAATCCGGTTACCGTGCAGAACTCGCAACCATAGGGACAACCGCGCCCAGACTCAACAGGTACGATGCGGAACGTTCCCCAGCCTTCTCCGTGTTTCTGCAGTAAGCGGGTAAATGCTTTGGGCACAAGATTGAATTGGTTAAGATCGATGGTGTCCCAGGGAATGACAGGATACGGTTTGAGCGAGGGCTTGAGCTCTTTTCCTGCGGCATCGACCGGCGCGTAAATGTCTTTGAGCTGTCCGCGTTCGGCGTCTTCGACGATGTGCTGCCAGGTATCATCGGCTTCGCCGAGAGCCACGGCATCAGCATGGCGAGGACCGCCATCGCGACCCAGAGCTTCGTCGGCCATTTCCGTGACGTGAGGTCCGCCCATGACGACGGGTACGCCGGTGGCACGCACCGCGTCAGCCATGCGGTAGGCTTTGGCGATCATGCGAGTCATGGCGCCGATGCCGACGAGATCGATTTTCTGTTGGCGCACGTAGCGGGCAATGCCGGCTTCGTCCATGGGCTGGGCATTGCCATCGATGAGGACTACTTCATGTTCGGCAGGAGTCAGAGACTTCAGGAGGAACATCCAGAGGTGGGGCATGAAATTGCGCGTAACCCCGTTGTCGGGGTTGTACAGTAGGATTTTCAATCGTTCCCTGATTTCTGCGTGCGGTAAAATTTGTGCGCCCAGGAAGCGCCTGGTGGGAGGTGGCTGGGTCTGGGAGAATGGTAACAGTAAATTGCTAATTTCGGATAATTAAATGTCGGAAAACGTACAATCGTATGTTCTGAAGACGTCCCAGGCGTTCCAAAACGGTTATCGGTCTAGTACTTTTGATTGGCTGGGAAGCGACTTGCCTGCCTTAGAATGAGTGAACTGGTAACGGAAGGCTGTGAAGTTGCATCTAAGCCGCTAAGGTGCCCGCAGAATTTCGTTCATTTTTCAGGAAACCCTAATTGTGAGGTCTGTAATCGTTATGAAAACCGTGAAGGTTTGTCTAGCTTCCATGGCGCTGGTTGCGGCGCTGCTGGAAGTTGCGAATGCCATGCCCCTGAACTCATCGGCGCGCGCCGTGATTCCGGCCGATTTGCAGCAGTTGATTTCGGTAGATTATCGAGCGCTGAAAGATTCGCCGACCGCGATGCAATTGAAGGAGCAGGTGCTGCCGGATAACCTGAAGCAGTTCGAGGCGGCGTTAAAGGGAATCGGGATCGATCCGAGTAAAGATGTAGATACGCTGGCATTTGCTTCGTTCCGCACCCCCAAGCAGGGAATCAAAGGGGTTGGCGTAGCGGCTGGGCCGTTCGCCATGAAGGCTGTGCTCAAGAAGATGACGGCGCAGAGCATTAAGCCGACGAAGTACCGCACCTCGCTGATCTATCCGATGGACGGCGGGATGGTGATGAGTTTTCTGGACGACAGCACGGTGCTGTTTGGAGAAATTTCCGCGGTGAAGATTGCGCTGGATACGCGCGATGGCGAGGTTCTGAGCCTGGATACGAATACGACGATGGCCGAGATGATGTCGGACGTCGATTCGTCGCCGGTGTGGAGCGTCCTGGATCAACTGGGAACGCAGAACGTGATGCGGTCGGCTCTGGGCGATGCGGCCAAGATCGGCGATTATGACACGGTGAAGAAACGGTTATTGGGATCGCGTTACACCATGAGTTTCAACGGAGGTGTGAACTTCGATTTGACCGTGGTTTCGTCCGACTCCATGAGCGCGGCGACGCTGTCATCGCTGGTGAAGGCGGGGCTGCTCTATAAGAAGATGAGCGCGACCGCGCCGGAGAAGACGGCGATGGACAACACCAGCGTGGATTCCGATGGGGCGAATGTGAATTTCCACTTTAAGTCGAACGACCAGCAGTTCCAGTCGATCATGCACTCGGACTTGTTTGCGGCGGTTTCGCACTAAAGAAGGACTAGCCACTGAGGCACGGAGGAAAGCCGGGTCTCGGTGCTTTTGTTTCTTAGCTGCTTCGGGGGCTAAAGCCCTCGTATTTTTCTTAGGTTCTAGGTGGCACGGCTGGAGCCGTGCCCTTCCCCAAGAGCTTTCCGCCTACGAGTCCCCGTTAGTCTTCCAGGCTTACAGCACGTTTCTTTTCCCCATCGCTACTTACTTGCGCGCGGCACGTTTCTTGCCGGCCCAGCCTTCCTTCACAATTTGCCGTGAGCGGCCGATGCCAAGGGCGTCTTGGGGAACATCTGCGGTGATGCAGGACGCGGCGGCGACGTAGGCGCCTTTGCCTACGCGCACGGGCGCGACCAGGGTGCTGTCGCTGCCGATGAAGACTCCGTCTTCAATGAAGGTCGTGTTCTTGTTGACGCCGTCATAGTTGCAGGTGACGGTTCCGGCACCGATGTTTACGCCGGCGCCGATTTCGGCGTCGCCGAGATAGGTCAGGTGGTTGGCCTTGGATCCCTTGCCCAGCTTGATCTTTTTGGTCTCGACGAAGTTGCCGACATGAGCGCCTTCTCCGATGTCGCTGCCGGGACGCAGATGAGAATAGGGGCCGAGGATCGCGTTGCGTTCGACGCGGGCGTTATCAAGAATGCTGCCGTTGCGGACGAGGACGCCGTCGGCAATTTCTGAATCTCGAATGACAGAATAAGAGCGAATCAGGCAGTCGGAGCCGATGCGCGAGCGGCCGAAAATCTGGACGAAGGGTTCGATCACGGTGTCGGGAGCGATTTCGACTTCGTTATCGATGACGCAGGTTGAGGGATAAAAAATGGTGACGCCTGCGGCCATGAGTTCCTGGCACTTTCGCATGCGCATTTGATTGTCGATGAGGGAGAGTTCGGCGCGCGTGTTGGCGCCAAGGACCTCGGCGGAGTTTTCCGTCTTCCAGACGACCACGCTCTGTTTCCGATGCCGCAGGAGTTGCGCCATGTCGGTGAGGTAATACTCGGCGTGAGGGTTGGCGGTAGAGAGTCTTTTGATGTGCTCGAACAGTTGGGGCACGGCGAAGGCGTAAAAGCCGGCGTTGATCTCGCGGATCTTTTTCTGAGCGGGGCTGGCGGATTTCTCTTCGACGATGGCTTTGACTTCTGAACTACCAGGAGTTTTTCGGAGGACGCGCCCGTAGCCGGTGGGCTGGTCGAGGTCGGCACTCAGCAGGGTCATGGCGGCCTGCTGGTCGAGGTGGACGTTGAGCAGTTGCGCGATGGTTTGCGGCGTAATCTGCGGCGCGTCTCCGGAAAGGACGATGACGTGGTCGTAGGATGANAGCGGATCGCGGGCGACCATTAGAGCGTGGCCGGTGCCGCGCTGCTCCGATTGCAGAACGAAATTGACGCCGGTTGGGGCGAGGGCGGCGCGAACGCGATCGGCCTCGTGGCCGATGATGGCGAACACATCGTTTGCCGGCACGACTTTTGTGGCGGCGGCGATCACATGCGCCAGCAACGGCTTGCCGCCGACTTCATGCAGTACTTTCGGAAGCTTCGACTTCAGGCGGGTGCCTTTGCCAGCGGCCATGATGGCGACGGCAACGCGGGGAGCGACAGTTGTGGAAGTCTTCGAAGGGATCAGGTTTGTCGATTTCCTCATTCGCCCCAATATACCTTGAGCTTGAACAGGACAGAAAGAGAGATGGCGGGTTCCCGGCTGAGATGGCTGGGCTATTTTCCTGTATGCAGCTTAGAATCCATCGGCCAAAGTTTGCTTCGCCGGCAGTGGCAGCGTCGATCCACAGAGAGAAAGAAATGCCGAAATATGTTATCGAACGCGAGCTCCCAGGAGCGGGAAGTTTAACGGAAGAGCAGGTTCTGGCGATTTCGCAAAAATCCTGCGGTGTTCTGAAGAATCTGGGGCCGCAGATCCAGTGGATCGAGAGTTATGTAACACCGGATAAAATTTACTGTGTATATATAGCCCCGAATGAGGCGATGGTCCGGGAACACGCAAAACACGGTGGATTCCCGGCGAACCGGGTTTCGGAAGTAAAACGGATGATCGATCCGACTTCGGCGGAAGCCTGAGGCAGAGTGCGCGCTAACTTTTGCGCGACTTTTTAGCTATCGGGTGGCTGATTGGCCCGCTGAAACCGTAGCCCTTCGAAGGTACTTCTCAAGCCTCTACAAAGAACTCACCAGGATGTCAGAGGCCAAGGCCGCCATCGACGGCAAGTATCTGGCCGGTGATGAATTGCGGTGCGGTTGCGAAGAAAAGGACGGCGGCGGCAGTTTCGTCGTCGCGTCCATTGCGCTGCATGGGAGTTTGTTTGGCCATGCGGCGCATGAACGGCGCTGCGGCTTTTTCACCGAGATCGATCATGCCGGGGGCGACGGCGTTGACGGCGATCTCAGGGGCGAGGGCCTTGGCCATGACTTTGGTGAGCATGTGCAAGGCGGCTTTGGAAGAACAGTAATGGGCGTGCGTTGCCCAGGGGCGCAGGCCGCCGAGGGAGCCCATGTGAATTATCCTGGCTTCGATTTTTTCTGACGGCTTCGCTCCGGGGCGCTTTCGGCGCATCCATTTCAGGGCTTCGCGAGAGACGAGGAATGGTCCGCGGGTGTTTGAGGCGAACATTGCATCCCAGTCGCGCAGGGTGAGGCGTTCGAAATCGGCAGTGGCGTAATTGGCGGCATTGTTGATGAGGATGTCGATGCGACCGAGTTCGCGCCCGGCGTCTTTCATCATGGCCTTGACGCTGGCCTCGTCGGTGACATCGCAGCGCAGGGCGAAAGCGCGAACCCCAAGGCTCGAAAGATCGACGACGGTATGGTGGGCTTCCTGGGACGAATTGCGAAAAGTGATGGCGACATCGGCGCCTGCCTGAGCGAGAGCGAGGGCGGAGGCGCGTCCGAGACGGCGCGCCCCGCCGGTGATCAGGCAGGCCTTGCCGCGCAGTGGCTTGAGATCAGGTAATGCCATTTTCGGATTCTACTCCCGACACTAATCCCGAAGGCCGCTTTGGTCCGCAGTTGGCCCTTCGTGCGTCGCGGTTCGCATCTTTTCTCTTGATTGTGGGTGCGGGTGCAAAGGTACAATCGCGGCGTGCCAGACTCTCGCCAAGTAGTGGTTTATTCGCGCAAGGGTTGTCACCTTTGCGAGGTGGTGAAGGAAAGTCTTGGAAAACTTTCACGCCGCGGCGGCTTTACCTGGCAAGAAGTAGATGTGGATAGTGACACGGAACTGCGGCGGCAGTTCAATGACGAGGTTCCGGTAGTCTTCATCGACGGGCGCAAGGCCTTCAAGTACCGCATGGACGAAAGAGAGTTTCTGCGGAAGCTGGCGAGCTAGAACCATTTTCGATGTTAGTGTTCGTTGCTCGTGTATTGCTTGACACATACACGTATCCCCACCGACACACTCCCTCTACTCAAATCCACCTAAGCTGCTTCCCGTCAACGGATCTGCAACGGAAGTCTCCTTGCAAACGAGGTTATGCAACTTATCGCGAGGGGAGAAAATCTTTTGCTGCGACAAATTCTTGCACTGGCGTTCATCTTTGTTTGCACAACAATTGCTTGGGTGGTTTTGGGTACGACGATTTTTTCTCGCACCTACAGCAGCAATGAGCAACTGCAAGGCCACGTGGGATCAACATGGGGCACCTCGCAACAGCAGTCGCCGCCCACCGCGACCTACACAGTCACCGACGTTGTGAACTCAACCACGGTCGAGGACGGCAAGCTTATCGTTCATACCGGGAACGTGCAGCGGCAAGTGCTACTGCCGGTAGAGTCAAGCCGGATTGGAGTGAATATCCAGCTCAATCCACGGCAAAAGGGATTGCTGTGGTACAGCACCTATGCGGTTGATTTCACCGGAGACTATACCTTCCGAAACAACAGTCCGCAGGCACAGACGCTGGATTTCCGTTTGATGTTTCCGGCGCAGAAGGCGATATACGACGGTCTGCAAATGGGGGTGAACGAGCAAGCACTTGCGCTCTCTACCGACGAGCAAGGTACTGTGGGAAAGGCGACGGTCGGTCGGGGAGAAACCGTCAGCTTGCACGTTGCATATCGTTCGCAAGGGCTGGATAGCTGGCGCTATCAATTGGGCGATGGCATCGCGCAGGCGCGGGATTTCATGCTCACGATGCAAACCAATTTTCGAGAGATTGACTTTGCAGACGATACATTGTCGCCAACAGCTAAACAGATGATCCCCGGCGGCTGGCGGTTGACGTGGCAATACTCGAATCTGGTTTCGGGATTCCAGATCGGCATGACGATGCCTACGAAACTGCAGCCGGGACCCCTCGCCGGGGAGATCAGCTACGCTGCACCGGTATCATTATTCTTTTTCTTCTTTCTGATGTTTACGATTACCACGCTGCGCCAGATTGATCTGCACCCCATGCACTATTTTTTCCTGGCAACAGCGTTTTTTGCCTTCCATTTGTTGCTAGCTTATTTGGTGGATCAGATTTCAATCCATGCTGCCATGGTTTTGTCATCTTTGGTTTCCGTTGCCTTGGTGGTCAGTTACCTGCGCCTGGTGGCGGGGTTACGTTTCGCGGCATTAGAGGCGGGCACGGCACAATTGATCTACTTGGTCCTGTTCTCGTACGCCTTCTTTTGGAAGGGATTTACTGGCTTGGCGATCACCATCATTGCCATCATTACGTTGTTTGTGGTGATGCAGGTAACAGGGAGAATTCGCTGGTCCGAGCACTTTGCTGCGCGTCGCGGGATGCCCGTAACTTAGGCGGGGTGATTGGACCGGCGGTCATCGGTTATCATTACCAATATCGAAAGCTATCATTACCAATCGAAAAGGAGCGTTATGAAGACTTTGTGGGTACTTTTTCTGACCCTGGTTCCGTTTTTGGTTTTGGCGGTGGCTGCGGAACAGCCGCAACCTCCGGTAGCCGGAACCCAAGCGCCTGATTTCAACTTGCCCAGTCAGGAAGGAACGCAGGTGTCGCTCGATCAGTTCAAGGGGAAGTGGGTTGTGCTTTATTTTTATCCCAAGGACTTCACTTCGGGCTGCACCATGGAAGCGCACAATTTTCAGCGCGACCTCGATAAATACACCCAGAAAAATGCCGTCATCGTTGGGGTGAGCGTGGACGATGTGAATTCTCACAAGAGCTTTTGCGCCAAAGAAGGCTTGAACTTCAAGCTGCTTGCCGATCCCAACCACGCGGTAGTGCAGAACTATGGTTCGCTCATGGAATACAACGGGATGACGATTGCCGCGCGCAACACGTTCCTGATCGACCCCACGGGAGTAATCAGAAAGGTATATCTCAAGGTGGGTCCGCAGGGTCACAGCGAGGAAGTGCTGGCCGACTTACAACAGTTGGAAGGGAAGTAAGGGCGATCGGCGTTGATCGTCTGAATACACCCAGGCGCTTTTGACTTTCACGGCGTTATGATGTTCAGCGATGGCCGCAGACGAAGGCGCGAAGATATTCCGCTTTGGCGTGTTCGAAGCCGACTCCGCAACCGGAGAGCTGCGTAAATCAGGCATCCGGTTGCGTTTGCAGGATCAGCCGTTCCATGTGCTGCTGATGCTGGTGCAGCGCCGCGGACAATTAGTGAGCCGCGAAGACTTGCGGCTGGACCTTTGGCCCGCCGACACATTCGTTGATTTCGACCACGGCCTCAACACCATCATCAACAGGTTGCGAGAGGTGCTGGGCGATTCCGCCTCGAATCCTCGTTTTATTGAGACGCTGGCAAAACGGGGATATCGTTTCCTGCCTCCCGTGGAATCGTTCGATCATCAGGGTGCTGCCGCCAGCGCTAAGGTCCCGCCCAGTGCAAAACCATCGGTAGAAGCACAACTGCCGGCGAAGTCCCCGCCAGATACGTCGTTCCTGACCAGCGCTCGGGATTTGCCAGTGGTGCCCGCGGCTTATGTTCGCGGACTGTTTCTCTTGATCCAGGTCATGTATCTCAGCTTCTACATTGTTGCTCTGGGACGGTTAGCCGGCGTCGAGGATGTCTTAGATCGCGCTCTTGGGCACTCACATGTAGTTACCGTGCTGCTGATCGTGTCGGCTTCAATCGGGATTCCGTTGCGCTTATATCTGCTCTCTTATGTTTCGTTTGATGTCAAAGGCCTGAGCCCTAAATTCCTCCGGCTTTTTGCGGGAATTCTGGTGCTCGATGAGTTGTGGGCCTTGGCACCATTTCTCCTCGCGCGACAGATTGGATTGGGAATGGCTCTGGCTATCACGGCCGCGCTCATTTATGTTCCATTCGCGCAACGAACCCTGGTGCTGATGCGCGAGCAGCCTGCGATGGCCTCTTGAGTTAGTCGCTTATTGCAGAAATACCCAGCGATCGCTGACGAAGAAATTGGCCAGCCAGCAAATCACGATGGCGAGAACGTTCGCGAGCATCACCGGTAGATGGAGAAAGCCGGCGAAGAGGCGCATCATCATTAGATTGCCGAGCGACGAGATCGAGGCATTGCCGAGGTGAAAGCGGAGCAGTCGTTTGGCCGCTCCCGATGCGGCAAGATCGGTTCGATCGGCCCAGGTGAAACGCTGGTGCCAGAAAAAATTGTGCAGCACCGCTCCTTCAACGGCCAGCGCGGTTGCCAGCAGGTAATTCACTCCCATCGCAGTGAGCGCGGCCAATGCCGCAAGTTGAACTGCTATGCCGACACCGCCAACGAGAGAGAATTTCAGCCATCTCCGGCTCTGCAAGCCGAGGAAACAGGATTCCGGCCCTCGGCTCATGCGATTCGCTCTTGGTGGTAGAGTCTGATCGTGTGGCGGAGGGCGGACACGAACAGCATCAACCCCATCCCCGCGATCGCGATCACGCCTCCGAGATCAAAGATCCGTACGGGGTGGTGAAATAGTTTGATCACCGGATGCCGGAGCAGAGCCAGATTTCCGCAGGCCAGTAGAATTCGAATCTCCGTTGGCCCGAATTTCCAATAAGAAAGTTGGAACTGTCCCAGCGTATAGGTCGCCAGGTAAGCTTCGATGGAAAGCATGAGGAACGCGACCAACATGCCGAAGGCGATGGCTGGGTGAATGTAACCTGAGAGGGCAAGGCCTCCCATGAGAACGAATGCGGCAATCGTGTCGGTGATGTGGTCGACGTAGAAGCCATAGCGCGGCCTTTGCCGATTTCGCACTCGGGCTAGGGTGCCATCCAGACTGTCGCCCAGCCAGTTCAACGCCAGGCAGACGATTCCCACAAGCAGCGCATCCGGATTCCGGCGCGCGAGCGCGTAGCAAAGTCCTGCGGCACATTGAGAGAGAAATCCGAGTACGGTTAAGTGATCGGAGTTAATCCAGAAAGGGGTTCGGTTGGCCAGCCAGATCAGAGTCCGCTTCTCGGCTGTGGCCGCCAGGCTGTTTTGAATTCTGGTGGCCGAAGTGAGCGTGAGTGGTGGAGGGTTTCTTGCGGGGCATTTTGCCATGCTTGACATGGACGGTTCCTCCTTGCGGAGGCAAATCTCGCACGGCGGTCAGGTCGCCGCAATGCAGAGTGGGTCAAACTGTGAACAAATGAAGGTCCGTCGTTATTGCTATGGAAAGAAAGAAGTTGTGAGGAGATCACATCCGGTTCTGAGAACCTAGCCGCGGTCTCGGCGGCTCCTGCCTGTTAGCAACCGTCGGCTTTTCGGTAGAATTGAACTCAGCGAACGGACCGCCCGGCTTGTGGGCAGGGTCTGCATTTGTATTCCAATTCTATGGTGACTTGACCCTGACGATTGCAGTGGTCGCAACGCTTGCACAGCCAAGAAGTTTTTCACCCTCGTAGGATTTCCGTACTCGGGGACCGATCTAGGGTTTAACGGACATCGGTCGACTGTGCAGGAAACCGATGATCAGCGAGCTAATTACTTGCAAGCCGCCGTTATAGCTTACGAAGCCCTTCTTCCTGAACCCGTTCATAAATTTACTTATCCTGGCGCGGGTGGTACCAACCATCTCTGCCAGGGGTGATTGGCTCACCTTCAGGTGGTAATCCGGATCTGATTCCTTAGTTATTTGTCCAAATAGCAAAAGAACCCGCGCCAGCCGCCGTTCGCTGAAATTAAAGAATTGATCTACCAGATCTACCTCGATTCGAATAATTCGGGAAAGCAGGTAATCGACAAACAACACCGCAAACTGCGGGTCCCTCTTGAGCGTGAGAATCGTCCTCCCCTTGCGCAGGCGAATGACACTGGACGGCCCGATCGATCTCGCCGTGCAAATCCGCAGGGATTGCCCTGCCAAACAGCCTTCGCCAAAAAAAAAACCACCTGGCTGCAGGAAGGCGATTATGGCTTTTTTGCGACGGGTGGAGACCGCCGTGAGCTTGACCGTGCCGCTCTGTATATAGAAGACAGCATCAGCTTGATCCCCTTGCGAAAAAACGATCTCTCGATCTCGGTAGTTGCGAACAGTCACCCCAGAACGGAACTTTTTGCGGAATTCTGTAGCGTTGAAAGCGAGGGTACGTTTTCTTGCCATTCGGGACAGGGGCAATCGTACTCACGAAGCGCCAAACTCGTTTAGATGTCAAAATTGATCATCGCGACAGCAATTCTGGACGTATGGACGGTGCTCGAACCCTATCCCGGCCGCTTGCGGCCTTTGCTTTGGCACGATCGAACAGATGGGGAAGCTGGCATAACAGCGCGATGACACAATTTAACGGCCGACAAGCGCAGCCAGCTTAGAACTCCAAGAAAACCGAATGTCCGGGCTTTCCGCTACAATCATCCCGCCTATGCTGCGTACTGAGCTCTACGCCGATCCTGAGAATATTTTTATGCACGATGCGATTCTGGGGTCGTGCCGAAGGCACGGGGAGAAGACCGCGCTGGTGGATGTTTCCTGCGGGCGGCGGTTGAGCTATGCAGAATATGGAACGACGGTTGAGGCGCTGGCGCGTGGGTTGGTTGCGGCTGACCTGAGGCCGGGAGAGGTGATCGCAATTTTCCTGGCAAATTCGTGGGAGTTCTGCGCGGCTTACCATGCGGCCACACTGGCGGGAGCGATTCCGACGCTGTTGAATCCTTCGTATCGCGAACGGGAGGTGCGGTATCAGCTGGAGAATTCGGAAGCGGTGTTCCTGATCACCGATGCTCCGAATATTGTTGACATCAATCTCGCTGGGCTACCGAAATTGCGGCGAGTGTATTGCACGCGGGAGCAGGGAAGCGGAAGGGAAGCATTTTCCGATTTGGTGAAGCCGGTGAGTGCGACTCTGCCCGCACCCGAACGTGGATCGCAAGAAACTTTGGCGGCGCTGCCTTATTCGAGCGGCACCACGGGGTTGCCCAAGGGAGTGATGCTCTCTCACCACAACCTGGTGGCGAATGTCTATCAGTTGCAGGGTCCGGGCGCGGCGCTGATGAAGACTGATGACCGTCTGCTTTGTTTTCTGCCGCTGTATCACATCTACGGGCTGAATGTGGCTCTCAACCCGATGCTGATGATGGGAGCGACGCTGGTGTTGATGCCGCGCTTCAACGCGGCGAAAGTATGCGAGCTACTGACGGAAGAATCGATAACAACGACGTTGATGGTTCCACCGGCGATGAATGCGCTGTGCCTGGCGGCCGAGGCTGGGCAGTTTCCGAAGGAGCACAGCTTGCAGTGGGTGAAATCGGGAGCCGCGCCACTTGCGCCCGAGTTGCCGCGAAGGTTCAGGGCGTTGACCGGCATTCCGGTATGCCAGGGTTACGGGATGACGGAGGCGTCGCCGGTGACGCATGTGGGCTATCTGGAGCCGGAACTCTACCGGCCGGATTCGATTGGGCAGCCTTTGGCGCGGACGGAGTGCCGGGTCATCGGCACGGAGAATACAGGTGAGCCGGCGGAGAGTGTGGCGGAAGTTGCTGTCGGCGAGTCGGGAGAGCTGGTGATGCGGGGTCCGCAGTTCATGCGCGGTTACTGGAAAGAGCCGGATCCGACTGCGGCGGTGCTGCGCGACGGATGGTACTGGTCGGGGGACATTGTCACGCGCGACACGGAGGGATTTTTCCGGGTGGTCGACCGGCGTAAGGAAATGATCAAGTACAAGGGATTTGCAGTGGCGCCGGCGGAGGTGGAAGCGGTGTTGCTCGAACATCCGGCGGTGCGAGAGTGCGGGGTGGTGGGGCGTGCGGATACGGCGGCGGGAGAAATTCCGGTGGCGTTTGTCGCTTTGCGCGATGGATTTGCAACGTGCAAGAAGATGGAAGATGAGTTATGCGGGTTTGTTGCCGAACGGCTGAGTCCCTACAAGCAGCCGCGGGAAGTGCATTTTGTGGAGGTCGTGCCCAAAACGGCCTCGGGAAAAATACTGCGGCGGGAATTGAGGCAGTTCATCCGGTGAGCCATGCCGGCGGCTCTTTTTCTCAGACTTTCCGTTGTTCTGGAGAATTCAGGAAACAAATACATTCGATTGATTTTTCCGAAGCGGGCATTCCGATTGCCACGTGGGCTTAGTTGCGGTAGTATCACTCCCCCATGCTCCGAATCCTGCTGCTGTTCTTGCGGCGTTTGTGGCTGCCGTTGGTGGTATTCGCGGGATTCAGCTTGATGTGTGTCTTGGTCTACAGGCGGCTGGAAGGACTGGCGTGGCAGGATGCACTTTTCTGGATGATCCAGCCGCATGCGATCGATCCCAGGCAGGTGCACAATTCGACCAAACTGTTCTCGATATTTGTGTATTGCGGCGTGTTTGGGTTTCAGATCTGGGTGGCGGAACGGGTGGCAGTCACGATTTTCAACCGGCAGGGAATGGAGGCCTGGAGAACGATGGTGAACGACGTCAGCATTGAAAGGCTTAACGATCACTTCATTATCTGTGGCTACGGGCAGGTGGGCCGTACCGTGGTGGATCAGCTGAATCGCTTGGAGATTCCTTTCGTTTTGATCGAGACCAACGAAGGATTATGCCGCGAGTTGCTGAAAGACAAAGTACTGGCGATCCAGGGGGATGCCAAACGGCACGACGTGCTGAAGTCTGCGGGAATTGAACGGGCGCGTGGGGTGTGCATTGTGATCGATAATGACGCCGACAATCTTTACATCACGGTGACGGCGAAGGCGTTGAATCCGAAGGCGCGCATCATTACGCGGGCTGGGCAGTCGCGCTACGCGCAGGCGATGCGTAATTCGGGCGCCGACGAGGTCATCATCCCGGAATACGAAGGGGGATTGATGACGGGACGGATGATCGCCAAGTTTTATCCCGCGGCTCATCCGAATCTGGAGTGAGGGGAAAGCCCTATTTTGCCGCGGCGCTGTCGCCGGGAGTTTTCCTGCTGCCCAGAAAGCTCCAGATGGTTTCGTCGGCATTCAGGGCGTCGCTGGTTTTGCCGACCTCTTTTTCGGTCATGTATTGCTGGCCACCGGGCCAGGTGTTGCCGCCATCCTTCACGCTGTAAAGCACGACTTGGGCATTGTCCTGGCAGCCGCTGTAGGTATAGGTTTTGATTTCCTTGTCGCCCTTCTTGGCGGGCGGGACTTTGCTCTGCGCCGGTTTTTCTTGGCAGTGGTCGAACCTGGCCCAGGTTTTGGCAGTGTCGTCGGCCGAGAGCACGTGGAAGCGTCCGGCTTTGTAGTTGCCACCGTTGTAAGGAACGATGGGATCCTCGGTGCCATCGATGAAGACCGCAGGCACGGCCCGCGAGGGCAGACAGATCATGGTTTTCGGCAGGTCTGCTCCGACCGTGGCGACCGCGGCGATGCGGTCGGCCATGGAGCAACCGGCGTGCAGAGCCATGAAGCCTCCGTCGCCTAGACCGGTCGCGTAGATGCGATGCGAGTCGACGGAATACTTGAGGGCAATCTGATCGAGCATCTGGTTGAGAAAAGCAACGTCGTCTGGGAGCTCAGGCCGATTCCGGGTGGTGGGCTCGGGATTCTGTCCTCCGCCTTGGCCGCCGCCGGGATAACCCCCGCCACCGCCCGGCCATCCTCCACCGCCGCGACGGCCAAGGCCGCGGCGAGGTGTGGCCTCTGATTGCTGTTCCGGGCGAACTCCGATGTTCCACTGGCCGCTGGCGGCGTTGGGATAGACGGCAATGATGCCATCCTTATCGGCGGTCTGATTGAACAGGGTGAGGCGTTCCATGTCGTCGGCATCCTGATTTTGCCCATGCAGTAGGATCACAAGCGGGTAGTGCTGCTGCTGGTCATACCCTTTTGGCAGGTGCACGACGTAGTTGCGGGAGACGTCATCGACGTCGATTTTTTCCCGGGTTTCCTGAGCGGGCGAAGGGGCCGCGAACAGCAGCGCCAGCAAGCATAGGGTGAAGATGTACTCCAATCGCGGGCAGAATCGAGCAGGTGTCTTCATTTCCGTTCCCTCTCAAGATTTCAGCGGCATTCCAAAAACTGAGTATGCCTGAGCACACATACAGCGGGTTGCTCTTGGCGGTTGTTCAGCCGCCATTCGCTAAGAACCCTACTGATGCCGGTGGGTTGCTAACCGGTGCTGGGAGTTTTGCAAAGTTTTGTCAGGAAAGTTGAACTGACGAAGTGGAAGCGGGAACGTTTGCAACCCATGCCCCATAACTCCAACTGACGGCGGCGCTGAGATCCAAACTGGCGATCGAACGAGCGCGAAAATCAGGAGGGGTTTATGGACGGCAACCTTGAGGGATTGGCAGCGGTGATTATGGTGTTTGGCATCCCGATGGCGGCCACGTACACATTTTTCCGGGTGCGCAGACTGCGCAGCGAAGAGCGTTTGGCGGCGATCGCACGGGACGTGGATGTGCCATGGCACTGGAACTCTCGGAAGCAGCCCGTTCGCGGCGGTCGGGAATTCTGCTGGTGGCCGGGGCGATCGGCTATATCGTGACCTTTGTGCTGATCGGACGGCAGGAACCGGATGCGACGATTGCGGCGACCTTCGGCGTGATTCCACTGGCGGTGGGAATCGGCTTCTTCGTCGATCACGCGCTGATCCGGCGGGATGCTAAGGTGCACGGAAGGTCCGGCGGCGAAATTTACGATCCGCTGACGAATTTTAGTTGAGCCTCGCTCAAGGGAACGACACTCAACCTGCCCTGGCGCACGAGGGGAGAATCGGCGAATAATCGGTTCGCCTTCATTTCGGCCAGGGTGACTGGTTTCGGCAGAGGCTCGCCGGCCTTGATTTTTATCTGCGGGTTCTTGGGGTCGCTGGGATCAACGGATACAACGGTGGCTGTGCCCACTGCGCTTTTTTCATCGGCAGTGTGATAAATGACCAGGGGTTCACCGGGCTTCATACCCCGGAGATTCTTGAGCGCGACGGGATTGGTGACGCCATCCCAGATAGTGGTGTGCTCGCGCTGGAGATCGGCAAAGGAATACACATTGGGTTCGGTTTTCAGAAGGTAAGGCATAGCCAAAGTCTACTCGCCTTCGGGTTAAGATTCACTTCCTCAGATTCGAAAATAGGGCTACCCTTCGCATCGCGCCGAGGCACGGAAGCATCCATCAAGTCTTCGTCAGGGAGATGTTAGTCGATCAATCTTCGGTTGTCGGCGATTGCGGTCGTCGGCTACTGCGGCTTGGCATTGGGATCGGCAGGCGGCGGGGTTTTGTCGTCTTTTTTCTCGTCGGGATGGCTTTCGTAAATCGAATACTGACCCTGAGGACGCTTCAGCTTGATGGTGAAATCCAGCTTCGCCCGGTCCACGTTGTAGTCTTCGCCAAAAGTCTGGAAGCCGGAAGCCAGCACCTGCACGCGCAACATGCCGTAGGGGATGCCGTCAAAGCTGGTCTTGCCGTCAATGTCGGTTTTCAGTTCGACTCCGCCTCGGCTTTGCTTGCCGCTGGTCCCCACGGGATGCATAATCACGGCGGCGTTGCGAATCGGTTTGCCGTTATCGTCTTTGATCACCAGAAAATTCAGGACGGCGGTAGGGTCATCGGTCTTATCCCGCTGGGCGGCAGCCACGCCGCTGAGCGCGAGAATCAAAAGGAGGCAGAGCGGCGACGGCGATATCAATATCAATAGCGACTTCATATCTGGATATTCTAGCGACTCGTGAAGGCTGACGAAAGAGAGAAGTGCCGGGAACTCGGTCTCGCGCCGGGTGCGAATATATTTTGCATCACGCGATGCCGACTGGCTTATTTTGAGCGGGGCTTCTGCTTGATCGCGGCCGGGTGAGAGGCAAGTTGTACGAGGTCGCTGGCTACGCGAGCGGTGTTGTGGCGGGCGACGCCGCCTTCTTCCAGGTAGTCTCCTAAAACCGGGATCACGCCAAGGTCTTCGATGGCGTCAAGATCGGCGACGATCTGGCAAGCGCCTTCCAGCGCGTACTTTGCCTTCAGTTCATCAGAGACGGGTGTGCGATTGAGCAAAGCATAGTCGAAGATCTGTTGGCCAGCGTGCCGGTTGAGAGCGCGAATGTGATCGGCAGCGCTGAGACCGAGGCTCTCATTGGCCTGGGTCATCAGGTTGCAGATATAGACCTTGGTTGCGGGCGAGTTGACGATGGCGTCGGCGATTCCATGCACCAACAGATTAGGGATGAGGCTGGTGAACAGAGAGCCGGGACCGATGCTGATGATATCGGCGCGGGCGATGGCGTGGAGGGTTTGCGGCAAAGGCTGGACATCGGCGGGAACGAGAAAAAGTTCCTGGATGCGACCTTTGCTGGCCGTGATCCGGGTTTCGCCGAGGACCCGGGTGCCGTCTTCCATCAAGGCTTCGAGTTCGATGTTGGAAGAAGTCGCGGGATGAATGTGGCCGCGGGTGAGCAGGATTTCCGAGGAGAGCCGCACGGCTTCGGAGAAGTCGTGAGTAATTGAAGTCAGGGCCGCGAGAAACAGATTTCCGAAGCTGTGGCCTTCGAGGCCGGAGCCCTTGTCGAAGCGATGTTGGAAGAGCTGAGAGAGCAGAGCTTCATCCTCACTGAGGGCGACGATGCAATTGCGGATATCACCGGGAGGAAGCATGTTGAGCTCTTTGCGCAGGCGGCCGCTGGAGCCGCCATCGTCACTGACGGTGACAACGGCGCAGAGGTCCCCGATGACGGGCGTATTGGGCCGTGCGCTACCTACCTCCGCGGGAGTAAGAACGAAGCGCTTGAGTCCCTTGAGCAGAGTCGAAAGTCCGGTACCGCCGCCGATGGCGACCATGTGGAGGCCACGCTGGCGCGTAGCTTTATCCACGGTTAAAAGCTCTGAGGTTTTGGTTTTCATCGAGTGGATCTCGATTGCGCGGCTCGGCTAAAAAGATTCGTCTTCCCGGAAGGAGCTTTCCGGCGAAGAAAGGTCGGCAGCGGGATCCGGGTACAGGAGCTCGGTAAAACGGGGATCTTCGGCCAGGTTATGGAAATCGGTGTCATTGCGCGCCTGGTAGCGCAGGCTCGGATTGAGGTGCAGCGCCTCGTCGAGATGCTTCAGCGAGTCTTCCACGTGGCTGGTAAGGCAATCGAGAGCCGCCAGGCCATAGATGACGAAATCCGTCTTGGGTGCCTGCTTCACAAGTTTTTCGATATGCTCGCGGGCGGTCACGTAGTCTCCGACATTCATGAGGGAGACGGCATAATCGAAATGCTCTTCGACAGTTTTGAATTGGGTCGTGGTCGAGCGCTCGAGATGCTGATTGCAAATGCTGAGGTGGATGGCCGCGCGGTCGCTCAATTCCTTGCTGCCGCCGGCTAGAACCTTTTGGAATAGCGGCTTGGCCTTGTCGAACTTGTGCTCCTGCAGGGCGCGCAGTCCGGCTTCGTAATTCTGCAGGGCCTGAGAGGCGCGCGGATCGTCCGCGATCGATGATTTTTTAGGGCTAGCCTTCTGAGCCATGTGAAGAATTTTTCCTGTGCTCGTCGTAATAGGAACTCCTTGCCTTGAATTCGCTGCTCCAGTATCACTCAAAGGGCGGGTATAGGGCAATTGCGGGTTGTAGCGAGTTGCTGGTATCGAGTGCCAGGAAAGCCAATCACGACCGAATCATCCCCAGGTCCCGCTTCTTGAAACTAATTCATGGTGGCTGCCGCCTCGAGATCGATCGCTCTCCACTCGCCCTTAATGATGCCAGCGCGAATCTGAGTTGCAGATTTGCCGGCCTGGTGTTGCTTGTAGGAATAGTAGAGCTCCTTTAAGCACGTGGAGCAGCGGGCGCCGTGGGTGTTCTCAAAGCAGCTATGCAGGCTATTATGGCCCATGCGGTCGCAGTAGCAATAGCAGGGCTGCTGGTGGAGAACGACGGGAATCTTCGATGCCAATTCGTAGGCATGAGTCTGGTAGGGATACTTGGCGTCCGCGCCCCAAAGTTGATCTTGGGTGAGGATGTCGGGGAGTTTGGTTCCTTTCGGCGGCGGACCGTCATTGTAGGCGGGAATGCCCGTTCCCTCTTCCAGTTGAGGAGCAGCCCACAGAGAAGTCATGGTTAAGGCAACGAGTAAAAGCAAGGCGAGGGTAAGCGCCCGGTGCACGACCTTGCCTCGACGGGATGGAGTGGCAGACATAGCAATCTCCTAAGCTTTCTCATTTTAACCTGCTTTTTGATGGGCCGCGAGGGGGTAGGAAAGCGAAGGTAATAATAAGGCTAGGAGCTGCTTTTGAGGGCCATGATCTGTATACAATAGGAAACTGCATGCCACAGGCCCAAGGCACAGAAGCGCGAGCTCGAGCGGACCATGCTCTTGCAAAGGCAGCAGCGGGTGGAACAGCGGATGCAGGGGGCCGCTTGCGGCCGGGATTGGGAGTATGGCTGCGCGATCTGATTCTTTCCCTTGCGATTTCTGCGTTCATCATTGTTTTCATTTATCAGCCGGTAAAAGTTGAAGGCACCAGCATGATGCCGTCGCTTGAGGATCAGGAACGAATCTTCGTCAATAAGTTCGTGTACCGGCTGGAGCCGATTTCTCGCGGAGACATTGTGGTGTTTCGCTATCCCCGCGATCCTTCGAAGAGTTACATCAAGCGCGTGATTGGAGTGGCGGGAGATCGCATCCGCATTGACGGCGGGCAGATCTACGTGAACGGCGAGGCTCTGGATGAGGATTATGTGCCGCCCGCCTACGCCGACTCGCGGTCCTATCCCGAGACCGTGGTGCCCCCGCAGTGCTATCTCGTGCTCGGTGATCATCGCTCGATGTCCAATGACAGCCGCGATTTCGGGCCGGTGAATCAGAGCTATATCTACGGCAAGGCCGTGTTTGGATATTGGCCGATGGACAAGCTGGGCAGGGTGCGGTAGGTTCGTCGGAAATACTGTTTGGGAAGTTAATGCGCTAACCGGACAGGGAAGGAATCGCTCTGGCCACAAAAGGCAACCCGTCAGCGGCTCAAGCGACATTCATTTTGGACCACTTAAGGCGCGGCTGAAGCCGCACCCCTTCAAAACGCCGAGAGATTTCCACAACTCTACTGCCTTCCGTGCTTTGTCCAGACTGCAATCCCTGATAAAATTCTGCAAATCCACACATTGGAGCGAGAATGCAGGCTATCCTTGCGCTGGAAGACGGGCGAGTCTTCCGAGGCAAAGGTTACGGCGCCAAAGGCGAATGTTACGGCGAAGTCGTTTTTAATACTTCCATCACCGGCTACCAGGAAATTTTCACCGACCCTTCCTACTCAGGGCAGATTGTTGTCCTGACCAATCCTCAGATCGGAAACTACGGTACCAACCACGAGGACAACGAAGCGACCCGTCCGTGGATTGAAGGCCTGATCGTGCGCGAGTTCTCGAAAGTGAGTTCGAACTGGCGCTCACAGCAGGTAGCCGAAGAATATCTGGAGCAGTTCAAGGTACCCGTCCTTTCAGATATCGACACGCGGGCGCTGGTGCGGCATCTGCGTGACCATGGCGTGATGCGCGGCGTGGTCTCAACCCTCGGGACCGATGCCGAGAAGCTGGTGGTGAAGGCTAACTCGATTCCGAAGATGGACGGGACCGACCTGGCCAAAGAGGTGAGCACGAAGCGGCCGTATGTGTGGGAGGTGGGCGAGCGCTCGCACGAACCGGTGGCGATGGTTGGTGTAAAAGACGAGCCGCCACGCTTTCATGTGGTGGCTTATGATTTTGGAATTAAGCAAAACATTCTGCGGAAGTTACGCGGTGAAGGATGTAAGGTGACGGTGGTTCCGGCGCAGACTCTTGCGGAAGATGTGCTGGCGTTGAAGCCGGATGGCGTGTTTCTGTCGAATGGCCCGGGCGATCCCGAGCCTTGTACTTACGCTATAGATAGCATCCGGCGGTTGATGGGACGGATGCCGATCTTTGGCATTTGTTTGGGACACCAACTTACGGGCATTGCGCTAGGAGGAAAAACTTTCAAGCTGAAGTTTGGACACCATGGCAGTAATCATCCGGTGAAGCAACTGAAAACGGGGAAGATCGAGATCACGGCGCACAACCATAACTTCGCTGTCGATCCGGATTCGCTGCCGGAGAGCGAAGTTGAGTTGACGCATGTCGACCTGAACGACTCGACCTTGGAGGGGTTGCGACATCGGAATCTGCCGCTGTTCAGCGTGCAGTATCACCCCGAAGCCGCGCCGGGGCCGCATGATTCGCATTATTTGTTCAAAGAGTTCACCAAGATGATGGAGGAGTGGAAGGGGTGAGGAAACTTTCGACTGCGGTCATTGGCTCGGCATCGTGGTTCGCAATTGCAATCGTTTTTGTTACCGCCGCCTTCGCCGAAGATGCAATCTCAATCAGGCCCTCTCGCAACACGCAACTCGAGAAGCAGACTGCGCAATTGTTGAAACCGCTGGCGGCTTCCTTTGACCTAAGCAAGTACCTATTGACACGCAAGGTCATCATTCAAGAGGATGCGACGGATCACCCGTTTCCTGAGCTTACCCTGAACACCCGCTTTGTAAAGGCACCGGATCACCTGCTTTCGTCTTTCCTCCACGAGCAGTTGCATTGGTGCTTACACGAACATCCTACGCAAACGGAGGATGCAGTAAAGCTCCTCCACCGTTTTTATCCCAGAGTTCCGATAGGCGAGAACGAAGGTGCTCGAAGCGTACGTAGCACGTACGTTGACTTGCTCGTTTGTTACTGGAAATCCGGTCCGACCGGCGGCTCATCGGCGACACACGCACTATGGCTGTGGTTCGGGGCACAAAGCATTACACCTGGATTTACAATACCGAGATCAAAGACGACGCGATTATGTCTAATGTGATAAAGACGACTCGACTAGAAACTCGATAAATGCCCAAACGCACTGATATCTCGAAGATTCTGATTCTCGGCTCCGGCCCCATCGTCATCGGGCAGTCGGCGGAGTTTGATTACTCCGGCACGCAGGCTTGCAAGGCGCTTAAGTCTGAGGGCTATGAAGTGGTGCTGGCCAACTCCAATCCGGCGACCATCATGACCGATCCGGAGATTGCCGACCGCACTTACATCGAGCCCCTCACGCTTGAATATTTGGGAGAGATTATCCGCATCGAGCGGGAAATGGCGCCCGGTGCGGGGTTTGCCGTGTTGCCTACGGTTGGGGGACAGACTGCGCTTAACCTGGCGATTGAACTTTCCGATGGCGGTGTGCTGGAAAAATACGACGTGAGCCTGATTGGGGCGAACGTGGCGGCCATCAAGAAAGCGGAAGACCGGCTCTTCTTCAAGGACGCGATGCAGAAGATCGGGCTGGACGTGCCCAAGTCGGCGCTGGTGAACAGCACAAAGGACGGGGTGGAGTTCGCGGGCAAGATTGGTTTTCCGGTGATCGTGCGGCCGTCGTTCACGCTGGGAGGTTCCGGCGGCGGCATCGCCTACAACCGCGAAGAGTTGCTTGAGGTGCTCACCCGTGGTTTGGATATGTCTCCCGTGCACGAGGCGCTGATTGAAGAGTCGGTGCTGGGATGGAAGGAATACGAGCTGGAGGTGATGCGCGACACCAAGGACAACGTCATCATCATCTGCTCGATTGAGAACTTCGATCCCATGGGCGTGCACACGGGTGACTCGATCACCGTGGCTCCGGCGCAGACACTCACCGACCGCGAATACCAGGCGATGCGAGATGCGTCGATTGCGGTGATCCGCGAGATTGGGGTTGATACCGGCGGATCGAATATTCAATTTGGAGTGAATCCCGAGACCGGGCGCATGGTGGTGATCGAGATGAACCCGCGCGTATCGCGTTCATCGGCACTGGCCTCTAAGGCCACGGGTTTTCCTATCGCGAAGATTGCAGCAAAACTTGCCGTGGGATATACGCTCGACGAAATTCCCAACGACATCACGCGCAAGACTCCGGCATGTTTTGAGCCGACACTCGATTACGTGGTGGTGAAAATTCCCAAGTGGCAGTTTGAAAAGTTTCCGGGAGCGGACGAGAACCTGGGCGTGCAGATGAAGTCGGTTGGCGAAGTGATGGCCATCGGGCGCACGTTTAAGGAAGCGTTGATGAAGGGCATCCGCTCGCTTGATACAGGAAGGCGGATCGGCGCCGATAAGATCGAGCCCAAGATTCTGACCCAGCGGCTGGTCACACCGCATCCGGAACGTCTGGCTTATGTGCAGTATGCCCTGCGCCAAGGGCACACGGTGAAGCAGGTCGCAAAGATGACCTCGATGGATCCGTGGTTTCTTTACCAGCTCAAGGAAATCAACGACATGCAGCTTGAGCTGGAGAAGCATCCTATGGAGTCGATTCCGTCCGAGGTGCTGCGCGAAGCCAAGCGCATGGGCTTCTCCGACGGGCGGCTGGCCAGCGTGTGGCGGCTGGAGGGGCAGGAGAAAGTTCGTCACCTGCGCAGGAAACACGGCGTGTTGCCGGTGTACAAGCGCGTGGATACGTGCGCCGCCGAGTTCGAGAGCTTTACGCCATATCTCTACTCGACTTACGAAGACGAAGATGAAGCCGCGCCGACCGACAAGAAGAAAATCATTATCCTGGGCAGCGGGCCCAACCGCATCGGGCAGGGAATCGAGTTCGATTACTGCTGCTGCCACGCTTCTTTCGCGTTGCACGAAGACGGAT
>JGI12635J15846_10000248_pt1 | contig 42550 bp, 38 predicted proteins | sample BlaSpr_A8_OM2_M2_FD_15846 | JGI IMG/M metagenome (IMG submission 15846)
TGCGGCGGTCCTCATTCCACTCACCGCCTGTGGCGGCGACCCGCCGCAGATCGTCGACTACGCTCCCCAGCGCGGATCTCTCGACGTCTCGACGGCCGCCCCCATCCGGATCACCTTCGACCACGACGTAGACCAGCCGTCCGTCGAGAGCCGCCTGCACCTTGCCCCGGCCACCACAGGCTTGATCACCTGGGCCAACGCCCACCAGCTTGCCTACGTCCACCCGACACTGCGCACGAGCACGCTGTACGAGGTCATCCTCGAGCCCGGTTACCGCGACCTCGCGGGCAACACGTACTCGCTGAGACATCACTGGACGTTCACCACCGAAGGCCCTCCCGCTCTCACCGCGGCGACGCCGGCCAACGGCGACAGCGCCGTCGACCCGGCCGCATACCTGAGCCTCGACTTCACGCGCCAGATGGATCCCGCCAGCGTGAAGAGCGCGATCACGATCAGCCCAAACGTCCCCTTCGACGTAAGGCTCGACCCGACCGACAGCCGGCGCGCGATCATCGCGCCCTCGCAGCTGCTTGACCCGAACACCCCGTACCGAATGCTCCTGGTCGACACCGCCCTCGACGTCGATGGCAACCACCTCGCCGCCAACCAGGCGATCACTTTCTCAACTGGACCCGTGCATCCGCTCCGCCACTGGATCACATTCGCCACCTACGGCTTGGACGGCTCGCCCGCCGGCTTGTGGATCGTGAACGAGTCGGGATTCCCGCGCCAGCTCTACTCCAGCGCAGGCGTTCAATCCTTCAGCTGGTCGCCCGACGGAAGCGAGCTTTTGATCCAGGTCGACGGGGCATCGTGGCGGCAGCTCGCTCCGGGAGGCGACGCGACGACGCTGGATTTCAAGGGCACGTGGGCTGGAGCCCTCGCCCAAGGCATGGGCTACGTCTACATCGACGCCACCGGCGCGCTGCACCGAGAGTCGGCGGCAGGAAACGTCGAGACGATCGCCGATGATGTCGCAGAAGCCACGGTGTCGCCCAACGGCCTGCGCGTCGCTTACGTCCAACGTTCCAGCTCAAACCAGATCTGGGCCTACGACGTCGGGCTGCATGCGCGCTACCAGCTCGTCACCGACTCGGTCCCAGTCAGCTCCCTGGCCTGGGCGCCTGCGGGAAACCGGATCGCCTACCTGCGCAGCGACCCGTCCACGCTCACTCTGAGGGTCCGCAGCCTGACGGGCGCCGCAGGCACGGCGACGCTCGCGACAGGCAGCCTCGGCGCGCCCGCCTGGCTGCCCGACTCCACCCACATCGTTTTCGCGGCGGCGGTCACGACGGCGAGCGGCACTACGCACAAGGCCTTTGTCATCAACGCCGCCTCACCTCCACCTGGCCTGACCCTTGGGGCCGGCCTACCGGCGGATCCGAACATCGACGTCAGCTCGCCTGCGTCCTCGCCGGACGGACACCAGATCGCATTCCTCAGCGGCGACCAGGTCTGGCTGATGAATGCTGACGGCACCCGGCCGACTGAGCTGACCAGGCAGGACCCTGGTTCCTTTCCTTACTCCTGCCGTGCGCCGGCCTGGACGCGGACCTGAGCACGTTCGGTGACAACATCGAACAGCTGGTGCAAACGGTCCGCAGTACGCCCCCATGAGAACCTCTGCGCAAGAAGCCGGCCGCGCCGCCCCATCTGCTGAGCCTGCTCCGGGTTCTCCAGCAGCCGCCCGATCTTCTCTGCATAGGCAGCCGGGTTGTGGCCGGCGACCAGGTAGCCGCTGACCTCGTCGCGCACAACCGACCTCAGGCCGGTCACGTCCGAGCCGACGACCGGGGTGCCGCAGGCCTGCGCCTCGAGACCGACAAGTCCGAACGACTCGCTGTAGGAGGGCATCACGCAAACGTCGGCTGCCGAATAGAAGAACGGCAGCTCGTGGTGGGCAACCGAGCCGAGAAAATCGACACGGTCCTGCACGCCTTCCGCCGCGGCGATGGCCTTGAGCCTTTCCTTCTCGCTTTCCTCGTCGGAGCGTCGCGAGTCCTCGCCCAGGATCAGGAGCCGGACATCGTCATGGCTTCTGTCGCGCAGAAGCGAAAGTGCCCTGATCGCGACATCGACTCCTTTCAGCCGTTCGAGGCGTCCAACGAAGAGCAGGAGCCGGCCCGTGCGGTACCCGATCTTGCGTCGCGCCTCGGTCCGGTCGATCGGCTGGAACATCGAGAGGTCGACGCCAGGCGGCACCACGAATACGTGTTCCGCATCCGCCCCGTAGAGGAGCGCGAGGTCGGCCGCCTCGTCGGGGGTCGAAGCAATCAGAAGATCCGCCTGCTGCGCGATCTCGCCCTCGACGCGGATACGCAGCTCCGGCTCCGGACGATCGCCCGACGCCATGGTGCGGTTTTTCACCAGGCCGAGCGTGTGCGCGATGTGCGCCCATCCCACGGCGAGCTCCGGGCGAAGCACGCACGCGACCTCACCCGAGAGCCAGTAATGCGAAAAGAGAAGGTCGTAGCTCAACCGCTCGCGATCGGCGAAACCAGCGATGTGCCGGGCAAACGTCGGCACCTGGTCATAGAGGGAGTACTTGTCGAGTCCCCTTCCTGCCGGCAGGTAGATCACCCGGGAAAGGGGCGCGAGCTGCTCCACCTCCGGGTCGTCCGGGAACCTACGGGTGAAGATGTCCGTGGCGATGCCCCGCTCGCTGAATGCAATCGCGACCTCGCGGACGTAGACGTTGAGCCCGCCGTTGGCGTTCTCGCCCAGGGACGCGGTCGGCGACGTGTGCATGGAAATCACCGCCAGCCGCCTTGCGGCGGCGGCGTGGGAAATCGGCCGGTTAGCCTCAGCCACGGTACGCCGATCTCGCGTCAAGCCAGCGTCGTGAAACGCAGCAGAAGCCGGAACGAGAGACCGGCGAACAGGAACCCATGAGAACTAAAACCTACGAGGTTTTGGGCTATTCCCGCTGGGGGCCCCGGCGAGCGGGCCGATATGATTCAGCCTAGATGCGGCTGACCAGGGGCGTCCTGTTTTTGCTGGCCATCCCAGCCTTCCTGATCCTGACGGCGCTGTCGACCCTGGCCGGCACGTCGCCGACGCCCGCTCCGGGCGGCACCTCGACGGCAAGCGGGGCAACCGTCCTGCCGGGCGACCCCCAGAAGGGGGCCACCCTCTACGCCCAGAACTGCACGACCTGCCACGGCGCAGGCCTGGAGGGCGGCATCGGCGCCACGCTCAACCCGATCGAAAAGCTGCCCAACGTCTCGAACCCGCTTGACGCAGCCTTCCTGATCGACATCATCGCCAACGGGCGCGTCCACCAGGCTGGCGACCCCAAGCAGACGGACATGCCGGCCAAGGGCGGCAACACCAAGCTCACCGATCAGGACGTGAAGGACCTCGCCGCCTTCATCATCCAGCAGAACCACATCGTGGGCGGCGGCACCCTGTCGCCGGGTGAGCTCGCGAAGCGAACGATCCTCTGGGTGAGCATCGCCATCATCGCGATGGGGTTCATCACCTACCTCCTGTCCGCGTACAACATGCGGTGGATCGCGCGCCGCGCCGCCGCGCGACGCAAGTAACCGACCCGGCGCCGGGCGCCCCAGCGCCGCCCCTCAATCCGACGCCGGTCGGCGGTGCCCCGCGAATCCTGATCCTCTTCAGCGATACCGGAGGCGGCCATCGCGCCGCCGCCCGCGCGCTCACGGACGCGCTCAAGCTGATCGATCCATCGTGCGAGGTCACAGTCGCCGACCCGCTGATCGGCCAGGGGCCCGCCATCGTCCGCCGGCTCGCGTCGCTCTACTCACCGATGATCAGGCGGTCGCGCACCGCGTGGGGCGCGCTCTATCACACGAGCAATACCCGCCCGACCTTTGCCGGGATTCGCGCGGTCTTCGGACCGGGCGTGCGCAGAGTCGTCGCGCAGCTGCTGAAGCAGCACGATCCCGACGTCGTGCTTTCGGTCCACCCGCTGCTGAACCACATCGCGCATCAGGCCATCCGCAAGAGCGGCCGGCCCCGTGCTCTGATGACAGTGATCACAGACCTGGTCGACTTTCATCGCGGCTGGACCTTCAGCCAGGCGGACCTAGTGGTAGCACCGACGGAACGAGCCCGCAGGGTGGCGCTTCGGCGCCGCGTGCCGGCCGACCGCGTCAAGCTCCTCGGCCTGCCGGTGGACCTTCGCTTTCGTCCCCCGGCGCCGGGTGAGAAGCAGGCGCTGCGGCGCCGATTCGGCCTTGAAGAGCAGCGCTTCACGGTCTTGATCATGGGCGGCGCAGCCGGGGTCGGCCACCTTGCCGCCCAGGTGCGTGAGCTTTCCTTCGACCCTCACTCCTGGCAGCTTGTGGTCGTCTGCGGGCGCAACGAGAAGCTGCGCCGGAAGCTTGTCGAGATGGAGGTCCAGACGCCGATGCTGGTGCTGGGATTCGTCGACTACATGCCCGAGCTCATGCGCGCATGTGACCTGGTAGTGACCAAGGCCGGCCCTGGCGCGATCGCGGAGTCGCTCGCCACGGGCCTGCCGCTCGTCATCACGGGTTTTCTGCCTGGTCAGGAGACGCCGAACGTGGACTTTGTCGTCAAGTCGGGAATCGGCGCCTTCGCGCCCAAGGAGTCCGACCTGCTCGACGAGGTGCGGGTCCTCGCGGAAGGCGGCCCAACGTGGCGCGAGATGTCTCGCAAGGCGGCCGAGCTTGCCTATCCGTACGCGTCATCCGACATCGCCCGCGAGTGCCTGATCCTCGCGACGCGCTACAGAGCTTCGGTGCAGGCGAGCCTGTAGGGGCACAGCCTGCAGCGGCGCCGCTCGGGTCGCGCCTCGAACCGGCCGGCCCGGATACCCTCGGCGACCTCCGATCCGTCGGCCTGCGCCTCCCGAACGAGGCTTTCCACCTGTTCGATGCGCACCGACTCACCTGACGCCAGGTACACGACCTCGAGCTCGAGCGGCTCGAGCTTCAGGGCCGTTGCGGCACCAAGCGCGTACAGGGCAACCTGCAGGTCCCGCTTCCGGCGAGTGACCGGGCGTCCGCTCTTGTAGTCGATGATCCGCCACGCGTCGCCGTTGCGGTCGATGCGGTCGATCACCCCTCGCAGGGTCCAGCCATCGACCGCGACGTTGAACGCCTGCTCGAGATATACGGGCACGGAGTCCAGGCCGCCGCGCTTGCGATAAGCCTCGAGCTCGGAGGCACCGATCCGCTTGAACGTCGGCACGCGCCGCTCGTCTGGGAATGGGACCGTCCGCCACACGTCGTCGAAGAGTGCTCTGAGCCGCGGAGCCGTGACTCGCTTGCCTTCGCGTCTCCCCTCACCCGCCCGCCGCAGCACCTCGTGGAGGATCACCCCGTGCACCGCTTCGGCGCTCTGCACGACCGGCAGCCGTTGAACGTGGCGGTACCAGTATTGCCGCGGACAATCGCGATAGGACGTGATTGCGCTGTACGAAAGGTGCACCTCGCCGCTGCGGCCGTTCACATGGACGCTCGGCGCCGCCGGCGCCATCGACACGATCTTTCGCTCGCTCACCGTGCGAGGCCCAGCCCCGCGCACCTCGGCGAGAAAGCGCGACTCGCGCCAGCGGCGCCCGCCCTCGTAGTGAGACGCCCGCGACAGGTAGAGGCGCCGGCGCGCCCGCGTCATCGCAACGTAAAGGAGGCGTCGCTCTTCGCCGATCACGTCCTCGCGTCCGCGCACGAGCGGTTCAAGCACTCCCGGTGGCAGCTCAAAGCGCGGCGAGCGGCCCGATTGCGGAAGCCGGCCTTCGACCAGCGATGGCACGAACACCGCGTCGAACTCGAGGCCTTTCGACTGATGGATCGTCATGACCTGGATCGCATCCGTGGCCTCGACCGGCGCCGGCTCCTCGTCCTCGCCCGACAGAAGCACGAGCTCCAGGTGGCGCATGTAGGCGGCCAGCGAGTGGTCTGGTGAGGCTTCGCAGTACTCCCCGATTGCGTCGGCGAAGCGGCTGACGTTCGCGGTCACGCGGGCGGCCTCGCTGGCCTCGAGTCCGTTGCGCACAACGTCGAGGTATCGCGTCTGCTCCATCAGCTCGAAGAAGAGGTCGCGCACGTCTATGTGCCGCGCGGCGGCGCCCAGGTCTTCGACAAGCGGCACGAGCGCTGCCGTCGCGGGCCTCGCCTCCACGCGAGACATGGCGACCAGATCTGCGCTGTCGCGGAGGACTCGCAGCATCGCGATCAGGTCCTTGACCTCGGGCCGGTCGTGGAAGCCATGGCCGCCAATCACGACGTGCGGAAGGCGCGCCGCCGCGAACGCGGCCGCGACCGGTCGAGCGATGGCGTTGGTCCGGCACAGGACCGCGATCGAGGAGAGCGGCGTTCCCAACGCGACTAGGTCAGCCGCCTCGCGCGCGATCGCCGTCGCCTCGCCCGGGCCGTCAGGACACTCCCAGATCTCGACCGATGGTCCGCCGCCGGCCGCGCGAAGCTGCTTCGGCAGCCGGTCGGTGTTGCCGCTGATCAGCGCCGCGGCGGCGGCGACGATGCGGCGCGAGCTGCGGCGATTGCGGCCGAGCGTGATCGTGCTCGCTGCCGGAAAGCTGCCCAGGAAGCGTTCGAGGCTTGCCCGCGACGCGCCGCGGAATCGGTAGATCGATTGGTCGTCGTCGCCGACGACGAAAGGAGCCGCATCGCGGGCGATCAGCTCGACAAGTCGCTCTTGGGCGAGGTTCAGATCCTGGTATTCGTCGACCAGCACATGCGGGTATCGCGCCGCATAACGGCTCTGCAGCGCAGGTTCCTTCTCGAACATCCGGACGGCCAGCAGGAGCAGGTCGTCGAAGTCCAGCAGCCTGCGTTTGCGGCACTCCCTTTCGTAGGCGCGGAACAACCGCACGCACGCGCGCATCAGCTGCGCACGCTCGATGTCTTCTGCGGACGCGGCCCATGCCTCGAGCCTGGCGAGCGGAACCAGCTCCTGCTTCATTCGCTCGAGCATCTGGAGGACGGGCCCGACCAGGTCGTCCGGCCGCTCGTCGGCCGTGAGCGCTGCGTCGCCGATGCTCCACATCAGCTCGCGGGCGAGGATCCAGCGGTCCGGTCCCGCGACGATCCTGAAGTTGGCCGGCACTCCGACGCGGCGGCCGTCCTCGCGCAGCCAGCTCAGGGCGATCGAGTGGAAGGTGCCGACGGCCGGCGCGGCGGACTCGACCAGGTCTTCGATGCGCTGGCGCATCTCACCTGCCGCGCGCTCGGTGAATGTCATGACCAGGATCGACGCGGGCGCGACGCCCGATGCGACAAGGCGGCGAAATCGCTCGGCGATGACGGCTGTCTTGCCGGTGCCGGCACCGGCCACGACGCGGACCGGACCACCCCCCAGGGCGGCCGCGCGGCGCTGCTCGACGCCCAGGCGGAGCGTCATTCCGTCATCGTCGGGTTGCCGATCCGGACGCGCAATGTGCGGACCCGGCGGCCGAGGTCGGCCCGGTTCAACCTGGCCACGATGGTCTCGGAGTCGAGGCGCAGCTGGTGCGCGAGGGCCGGGCTAGAGGTGGTCACGACGAGGGTCCCCGAATGCAGCTCGACCTGGTCGCAAAGGGGGGCAACCTCGGGGCCCAGAATGGCGCGGAACGCGACCGCCACCTGGGTGCCCAACAGGCGCGCTCCACCGGGCTGCCGGCGAAGGATTTTCGGCAGTATATTGCCCAACTTATCCACAGGGCTGGATCGTCCCCTCGTCCACCGTCCAGACCATCGAGCGGGCGATCAGATCGGGCGGGAAGGGGCCCGCCTCGACCGAGGTCACGATCACCTGCCCGCCGGCCGCGACCTCCCCGAGGAGGGCCGTCCTGCGCTCGCTGTCAAGCTCGGAAAGCACGTCGTCAAGTAAGAGCACGGGACGCTCGCCGGACCGGACATAGATCAGGGCCGCTTCGGCGAGCTTCAGGCTCACCACCGCGGTCCGCTGCTGGCCCTGGGAGCTGTACGAACGCGCCTCCTGGCCGTCCAGGAGGATGAGCAAATCGTCGTGGTGGGGACCGACGGTGGTCGAGCCTCTACGCAGGTCATCGGCCAGGGAGTTATTCACAGCTTCCGCAAGGTTTTCCGGAGGCCCCAGGTAGCGCACTTCAAGGTGCTCTTTGGCCGCGATCTTGGCGTGGCAGCGTGTGGCTTCAGGCTCCAGCTCCGCCACCGCCCTCGTGCGGGCCTCGACGATCTCCCGGCCGACCTTGACCAGCTCCTGGTTCCAGACGTCCAGCATGTCCTCGCCACCCTCGCCCGCGCCGATCCGCTTGAGCAAGCTGTTGCGCTGCTCGAGGACACGGCGAAGGCCGGCCAGCGACCGCGCGTAACCGGGCTCCACCTGNACCAGCATCTGGTTGAGGAACCTGCGCCGAAGGTCGGGGCCTGACTTGACAAGGCCGAGGTCATCCGGCCAGAAGAGGACGACGCGAAAGTTCCCCGGCAGGTCCACGGAGCGCCGCCGTACCCCGTCGACCTCGATCGTGCGCCGCGTCCTTTCGCCGTCGGTGTCGAGGGCGATGACGATCTCGCGGACCAACTGGTCGGTCGGGCCGCTCTCGATCTCGGCTTCGATGCGCGATCCTGGGCCGACCGGCCCGACGAGCTCGTTCTCACGCCGAGCCCGCGGCGACGACGACAGTGCGAGCATCGCGACGGCCTCGAGCAGATTCGTCTTGCCCTGCCCGTTCGGGCCGATGAACACGTTGACGGCAGGTCCCGGCGAGAGGTCCAGCTGGGCGTAGTTCCGATGGTTGAAGAGACGAAGGCGGCGAAGGCGCACCCGGCCGCCGTCAGGACATCGCCACCCGCACGGGCATGATCACGTAGAGGTAGTGGTCTTTGCCCGGCGGTCGCATCAGCCCCGGGCTGAGAGGTCCATCGAAGAGAAGCTCGACATGGTCCTCTCCAATCACTCCGAGGGCGTCCAGGACGTAGCGGGCGTTGAAAGCAATCTGGATGTCAGAGCCGTCGACGTCGGCGGACATCTCGGCCTTGCTGTCGCCCACCTCGTTGGTGGTGGCCGACAGGGTGAGCACTCCGGCCTGCGCCTTGACCCGGATCACGTTGGCGCTGTCCCGCGCGAAGAGGGACACGGCGCGGACAGTTTGCGTGAGCTCGCCGGTGGCCACGCGAACCGTGGTGGAGCTCTTGTTGGGGATAACTTGTGCGTAGTTTGGATACTTTCCGTCGATCAGCCGGGAGGTCAGCTCCGAGGTGCCGGCTCGGAAGAAGACCTGGTTGCGGGCCTTGGAGATGATGACCTCGACCTTGCCAGGCTCGCCCTTCAGCACCCTCGACAGCTCGGCCAGGGCGCGCGCCGGGACGATCAGGCTTGCCTCTAGATCGGTCGCGCCGGCGGCCGCGAGCTTGCGCACCGCCAGCCTGTGCCCGTCGGTTGCCGCGAGGGTCAGGTTTCCACCCTGGACTTGAACCAGGACGCCGGTTAAGACTGGACGGGCCTCGTCGGTCGAGGCTGCCATCTGGGTCTGCTCCACCGCGCTGACCAGATCGTCGAGCGCGACCTCGAGGCGGTCTCCTTCATCGGGCCGCGGGCCAGGGGGAAACTCCTCGGCCTCGATGCACTTGATGTGAGTGTCAAACCGCGCACAGCGGAGGCTTAGTGATTGGGTCGCGGAGTCGAGCGTCATCTCCAGGTCGTCATCTGGAAGGGTGCTGACGAAATCAGTCAGAAGGCGCGCCGGCGCCGTGGTCGAGCCCTCGGTGCTGACCTCGGCCGGGACAAGCTTGCGAATGCCGATCTCGAGGTTCGTTGCGGTCAAAGCGAGACCCTCCGAGGTGGTCTCGATAAGGATGTTGTTGAGGATTGGCAGCGTCGTCCTGCTCGAGATGGCACGTGACACCACCTGGAGCGCCTGGCCGAGCACCGCCGGCTTACACGTGACCTTCATCTGAGCTGTGAGAACTTTGGCATTCACGACAGTTGTCCCCCGTTGATAGAGATTTTCTTTATAGAAGATATCCGTAACCGATAACAGTAAGCGCTGTGCGGACTGTGGATGTCGAGATCATTTACAGATCGAAATGCACGGTGGATAAGGTCTGCGGAATCGTAGTAGGGGGCCAGGCGCGCTGTGGATTCGTTGGGGAGCAAATGTCCGCCTGCGGTCCATCCCACCCTAGTCCCAAGCCGGTTCTCAAAACGTGGGGACAACGTGCTCACTGGACGTACAGCTTCTCGCGGATAGCCTGGATCTCGTAGCGAAGGCGCTCATCTTCCTTCAGCTCGTTAGCGATCTTTTCGATGGAATGCAGCGCCGTCGTGTGGTCCCGTCCGCCAAACGCTTTTCCGATCGCCGGCAAGGACGATGGGGTCTCCTCGCGGACGAGGAACATCGCGACCTGCCGCGGAAAAACGATGTGCTTGTCGCGCCGTTTGCCCTTCATATCGTCGAGCGTGACGTTGTAGTAGTCGGCGACGAGCGCCTGGATCCGCTCGACGTTGATGGGCTTGCGGGTGCCGGCGGGGATGATGTCGGAAAGCAGCCGCGCCGCCTCGTCCTGGTCGACCTGACGCTGGTGCACCGCGGCAAAAGCCTGGACTCGGGTGAGCGCGCCCTCGAGCTCGCGGATGTTGCGCTGCACCTTGTGGGCGATGAAGCTGAGGACCTCCTCAGGGATGAGGCTGCTGTTGTCGCCGAGCTTCGAGTGGAGGATGGCGAGGCGGGTCTCGAAGTCCGGTGGCTGGATGTCGGCGATGAGTCCCCACTCGAAACGCGAGCGAAGACGATCCTCGAGGGTCGGGATCTCTTTCGGCGGTCGGTCGGACGAGATGACGATCTGCTTGTTGATCTCGTGCAGAGCATTGAAGGTGTGAAAGAACTCTTCTTTCGTGCGGTCCTTGCCGGCGAGGAACTGGACGTCGTCGATCAGCAGCACGTCGACGGTGCGGTACTTGTGCCGGAACTCTCCCATGCGCGCGGTCGCGATGGAGCTGATCACCTCGTTGGTGAACTGCTCGGACGTGAGGTAGACGACTCGCTTGCGCGGGAATCGGTCGTGGACCTCATGACCGATCGCGTGCATGAGGTGCGTCTTGCCCAGGCCGACACCGCCATACAGGAACAGCGGGTTGTAGCTGTCGCCCGGCGCCTCGGCGACAGCTTTCGCGGCCGCATGGGCGAACTGCGAGTTGTGTCCGACGACGAATGATGAAAACCGAAAGCGCGCGTTGAGCTCCGACGGCGCGACAATCGCCGCCTCGACGACTGGCTCCACTACGTTTTCGTGTCCGTTCTCGGAACCGTTGTCGCCGTCGGCGTCGAACAGCGTGTGCGCCGGGCGATGCCCGGTCGGCGCGATGACGAAATCGATGTCAACCTCTGAACCCGTAACCGCCTGCAGCGTCTCTTGGATCAGTCCCGAGAAACGGTCTTCGAGCCAGTCCTTGGCGAGCTTGCTCGGCACGCCGATCCGAAACGTTCCGCCATCGGCGGAGACCACCGATGTGTTCTTGAGCCACATGTCGTACGTCCGCTTGGCAAGCTGAAAGCGCAGCTCCTCCTGGACCTGCGACCAGATCTGGTCCTGNTTCACGCCACCACCTCCTNGTGTTNGCCGCCGATGGACCCGTGGACCATGGCCATGGCGGCTGTGCAGCGCAGCCCCTTTNGCTGGGCAAATGCTGTGGATAAACGGCGGGCCAAACCCCGTGTNTCGGTTGCGGCGCGCTCGCCCGGACAGCGACCCTCAATTCGCGCTGCCGGCGACCACGGATACAACCGAAGCTCTTCGACCATGAGCTCCGCCTCCTTGGTGCCTGTGGAAAAGAGCGGACCGGATTTCCACAGGCTGGCGAGCCGACCCGTCCGAAATCCCCTATCCGGTCGATCCCGAAATATGGAAGCGGCGTTGTAACACTAAATGTTGCTTACTTGTAGGAATGAATGCCACCGACTAAAGGCATTCGTACTAGGGCGTTGCTTCGTGCCCGTTGCTCCGTGGCTTCCGGGCGGGGAATATAACACTGGCCTGTGGATACCGCAAGGCACAAACCGCGAGCGATCAAGTGATAGGTCTGGTATCACAAGCCACTTCAATTGGCGCGTCGCCGCCTCCGCTACACTGGCCCGATCAAACGCACATATCAACCCAAGAAAAGGTATCGCCGGCGCGTGCATGGCTTCCTGCGCCGCATGAGCACCCGCGGCGGGGTCCACGTGGTCCGCAACCGCCGCCGCAAAGGCCGACAGCGGCTGGCAGGCTGAGCGCCGGGCGCACCGGGCGCGCCCGATGAAAAGACGCCTGCGCCTCCGCCGGCGCGGTGAGTTCCAGGCGGCGATCAGCGGCAAGCGGTTTCACAGCGGTGACGCGCTGGTCGGCTTCGCCGTCCCGAACCAGGCTTTGCAGCACAGGGTTGGGGTGACGGTCAGCCGGGCGGTCAAGAGCGCCGTCGACAGGAACCGGGCTCGGAGGCGACTTCGTGAAGTTTCGCGTCTCACCATGCTCGGGGCGGATTCGCCGCTCCACAAGGTGGGAATACGATATGACGTGGTCCTGATCGCCCGCCCGGCGGCGCTCGAGGTCTCGTTCGCCGACCTGAAGGCGGAGGCTTCGCTGGCCGCGCACCGGCTGGCTCGGGCGACCTGATTTGAACTGATGACGAAGCTGCTGCTGCTGTTGATTCGTGGTTACCAGGCGTCCTTTTCCAAGATCCTTCCGCCCGCCTGCCGCTACTACCCCTCGTGCTCGCACTACACGTACGAGGCGATCGAGCGCTACGGCTGGTTCAAGGGATCGCGGATGGGGGCCGCCCGGATCGCCCGCTGCCACCCCTTCGCCAAGGGCGGCTACGACCCGGTGCCCTGAAGGAGCCACTGAATTCCATTGAAGGCGATCACGGACTTTTTCAAGTTTCTGCAGCCCGTCCACGACCTGTGGCTCACGGTGGTGTACGGCCCTCTGGCCAACGCGTTGTCGTTCATCTACGCGCACGTCCAGGGGATCGGGATCTTCGAAGCGATCGGCGCCTACGGCGTGGCGATCATCGTGCTCACGATCATCATCCGTCTCCTCCTCGCGCCTCTGCAGCAGTTCCAGCTGGTCACGCAGCGGAAGACCCTGGTCGAGCAGCGGAAGCTCGCACCGCAGGTCTCCGAGCTGCGCAAGAAGTACAAGAAGGACACACAGCGCCTGAACGCCGAGATGATGAAGCTCTACCAGGAGCACGGGGTCAACCCGCTCGGCGGAGCAGTCGGCTGCCTGCCGTTGATCGTGCAGCTGCCGATCCTGACCGCTCTCTATTACGTCTTCACCGGATTTGCCCGGACCCACGATGTGGCCGCGCACTTTCTCTTCATCTCGAACCTGAACGAAAACCCGAACCACCATCTTCTCTTTTCGGGCGTGCCGCTCCCCGTACCCGCCTACATCGTCTTCCCGCTGCTCGCGGCCCTGACCACCTTCATCCAGTCGAAGATGCTGCAGATGCCGCCGCCGCCGAACCCGACGGAGCAGGAGCTTCAGACCCTGCAGATGCAGCGGACGATGGTCTTGCTCTCTCCGCTGATGATCGGCTACTTCGCCCTGAACGTCCCCGCCGGCCTCGGCCTCTACTGGTTTGTCGGGAACTGCGTCAGTATCATTCAGCAGAGCTTCGTCGTCGGGTGGGGGAACGTGCTGCCAGCCCGTTTCAGGGCCGTCACAGGGGGGGCGCCGTCGCTGCCGGCCAAGGGCTCGGTCAGCGCCACTGGGGGCCCAAAACCGGTGCCGAAGAACGGCGCCAATGGTGCCAGGCCGAAGCCCGGCAAGCAGCCAAGAAAAAAGGGGCAAGGAGATAGCGCACGTGAAATCCGCTGAAGGCCGCGGCCGCACTCTCGACGAGGCTGTCGACGCGGCGTTGATCGAGCTGAACGAGAGCCGTCGCAACGTCGATGTCCGGATCCTGACCGAGACCCCGGAAGAGACAATCGTCGAAGTCAGCGTGATCGACCAGGAGGCCGAGGGCGCCGAGCCGTCGGCAACCTCGAACGGCAAGGCCGAGACCGCCCGAGGCCTGGTCGAGGGACTCCTGAAGCACATGGGAGTCCGCGCCCTCGTCAGCGTCCGCTCCGGCTCTGATCCGATCACGCTCGACATCAGCGGCCGAGACCTGGGGGCGCTGATCGGCTGGCGCGGCGAGACGCTGCGCGCGCTGCAAGCCGTGACCAACGTGATGGTTGGCAAGCACCTTGCCGAAGGCGAGCGCGTCATCGTCGACGTCGAGCGGTACCGCCAGCGCCGCGAGCACACGGTGCGCGAGATCGCGATGCGGGCGGCGCGCCAGGTGAAGATGACCGGGGACGCGATCACGCTGGACGCGATGCAGCCGTTCGAGCGAAGGGCGATCCACCTTGCCCTCGAGGGCGACCCCGACGTGACGAGCTCGAGCATCGGCGAGGAGCCCGAGCGCCGCGTCGTCGTCGGCCCGCGCAAGCCGGCCGAGAGCTGACCTGCGTCCGATGCCAGGCCGGGCCGCTGAGCGGATCCGGAAGGCGATCGCCCTGGTCAACTCGGTCGCGGACGAGGCAGGCGACGAAGAGATAACGCCGACCGAGATCGCGGAGGCGATCCGCGACTGCCTGGAGCTGACAGACGTGGACACCGTGCCGAATGTGCGGCGCTATCTGGGCGAGGCGCTGGACGCGGTGTCGGACGGAATGCCGGCCGATTTCGTCGCGATGACTCTCTACGCGGCGCTCGGCGCGTTACGCGAAGGGAGTCCTATTTAGGGCACCTATACTTGGCGATCCCATGCCCTCCCCGCATCGAGTTCACTCCCTGCCGGGGGGCGCGCGGCTCGTGGTCGAGTCGATGCCTGAGCGCCAATCCACGAGCGTCGTGCTCATGTTCGGCGCCGGCTCCCGACTGGAGGACGACCGCCTCGCAGGCGTCTCTCATTTCATCGAGCATCTCTATTTCAAAGGAACGAAAACGCGTCCTTCGTCGAAGGAGATCGCCGATGCGATCGAGGGCGTCGGCGGTTTCGTCAACGCGTCCACCGACAAGGAGCTGACCGCCTACTGGGCTCGCGTTCCATCCGAGCACATGGAGCTTGGTTTCGACGTCCTTTTCGACCTCGTCTCCAACTCCAAGCTCGACCCTGCGGATATCGAGCGCGAGCGGATGGTGATCCTCGATGAGCTGAGGATGTATCAGGACCAGCCGCAGGATCTTGTGCAGAACCTCTTCGAGGAGCTGATCTGGCCGGGCCATCCACTCGGTCGCGACATCGCGGGCACCGAAGAGTCGGTGTCGCGTCTGTCGCGCGACGACATCCTGGAGTACGCCGACGCGCACTACCGGCTGCCGAACCTTGTCGTCGGCGCGGCAGGCATGCTGGATGAGGCCGCCACGCTGGGTGTGGTGAGGAATCGACTGTCGCTGCGGGCCGATCCCGACGGAGCGCTCGCGGTCGTGCCGCCATCGCCGCTCGACAGCCCGCGCGTGCTCGTCCGCCGCCGCGAAACCGAGCAAGCGCACATCTGCCTCGGCGTCCGCGCTTTCAGCTACGTCCATCCGGACCGCTACGGGCTCGACCTGCTCAACACCGTTCTCGGCGAGGGCATGAGCTCGCGCCTTTTCCTCAACATCCGAGAGCGGCTCGCTCTCGCGTACGACGTGCACAGCTTCACGCAGAAGCACCGCGACACCGGCTACCTCGGCCTCTACATCGGCGTCGACCCGAAGAAGGCGGTCGACGCGGTCAACGCCGCGATGGTCGAGCTCCGGAGGCTCGGCGAGTCGGAGGTCCTACCGGACGAGCTGGCGCGCGCCAAGGAGTTCACGAAGGGACGGTTGCGGCTCGAGCTCGAGACAACCAACGGGGTGGCGTTCTGGCTGACGTATCAGGAGCTGCTGCTCGGCGAGATCAAGACCATCGACGAGGAGCTTGCGTTGGTCGAGGCGGTCGAGGCAGCGGACATCACAAGGATCGCGCGCGAAATCCTGAGCGGACCGATTCAGATGTCGGTGGTCGGTCCCTTTGCGCGAGACAGCGCGTTCCGGCTCGCCGTCGGCGCCTAGCCGCGCCCTTTAGGCGGCCGCGACCAGGCGCACCTGGCCGCCCACGGCGCTCTGTCCCGATTCGAGCGTGGGCATCTTGTCGTAGATGTTGCCGAAGTGCGAGAGGGGCCAGATGCGGAACCAGGCACGGCCGTCGATGCGGTCGCGCGTGATAGGTCCAAAGAACCGCGAATCCTGCGATCGGTTCCGGTTGTCTCCCATGACGAAGTATTCGTTCTGGGGTACGACCGCGCCATCGCCGAGGCTCCACGGTTGAGGATTGGTGTCTTGCGTCCACGCCTCCGGCAGGTAGGGCTCGTCCAGCTTGTGTCCGTTGATGTAGACGACACCATCACGGATCAGCAGCTTCTCGCCCGGCAGCGCGATAACGCGCTTGATGAAGTCCCTCGAGTTGTCGGTCGGCGGCCGGAGGATGATGATGTCGCCGCGCTGCGGTGCATGCAGCCGGTAGTCGATCTTGTTCGCGATCAGGTAGTCGTTGTCGTCGAGCGTNTCGAACATCGAGAGGCCCTCGACGTGCACCGCCTGCACCACAAAGCTGATCCCGACGTAAAGGATCACGGCAAGACCGATCACCTCCGCNAGCTCGCGAAACACCGATGAGCCCGCGGAACGTTCGGTCGGGGCGGCGCCGGCCGCTTGCTCGTGTTGGGCCGCCATGACTATGCGGAGACGAGCTTAGCGCAGACCCGTTCCAGGTCCTCCCGGCTCGAGTAGCGGATCTCGAGCTTGCCGCGGTTGAGGTTTCCAGTCAGCTTGACCGACAAGCCGAGAGACGATTCGACGTCGGCCGCCGCCGCGCGCAGCTCGACCGTCGAGTCGACGTGGCTGCGGCGGCGTGGACGGTACGTCCGGACCCAGTTCTCCGTCTGCCGCACCGACAGGTGTCTCGCGATGACGACCTTCAGGCCGTGCTCCTGCGCTGCCTGCGTCTCGAGAGCGATGAGAGATCGCGCGTGGCCCGCGGTGATCGCGCCCGACCCGACGGCCGATTGCACCGCCGCGCATCCGCCGAGCAGTCGCAGCGACTGCGTCACCGACACGCGATGCTTGCCCAGGCGCTGCGCAACCTCTTCGTGCGTCAGGCCGAACTCTTCGATGAGTCGCCGCAGTCCGCGTGCCTCTTCGATCGGGTCGAGGTCGGTTCGCTGCAGGTTTTCGATCAGGCCGAGGACGAGCTGCTCGTCGTTGTCCGCGTCACTGCGCACGACGGCGGGCACGGACAAAAGTCCGGCGAGACGCGCGGCGCGCCAGCGACGCTCGCCCGCGATCAGCTCGTAACCGTCATTCAGCCGGCGTACGAGGAGCGGCTGCAGCACGCCGTGCAGCCGGATCGACTCGGCGAGCTCCCCGAGTGGCTCGGCGTCGAATCGCGATCGCACCTGCTGGCGTGAGGGCCGGATCTGGTCGACCGCGATCATCTGCGGCACGAGCGCTTCGCCGTCGCTCGACATTGGGATCAGCGCGTCGAGTCCGCGTCCGAGGCCGCGTGGGCGTGGTTGGGTCATCGTTCGAGCAGCTCCTTCGCGAGCGCGCGGTACGCGGCCGCGCCTCGGCATGTTGGGTCGTATTCGATCACCGACTTTCCGTGGCTGGGCGCTTCGCTGAGGCGGACGTTGCGTGGGATAAGCGTCTCGAGGACGTGATGCGGATGCGAGCGCCGCACCGCCTCGAGCACGTCCCACGCAAGCGTTGTGCGCGCGTCGAACTGCGTCATCAGAATGCCGGCGATCGCAAGCCTCGGGTTGAGTCGCGAGCGCACGAGCTGTTGCGTGTACATGAGGTGGCGCAGCCCCTCGAGCGCGAAGTACTCGCACTGGGTCGGGATCAGCATGCTCGTGGCGGCGACCAGCGCGTTGAGGGTCAGCAGTCCGAGCGATGGCGGGCAGTCGATGAGCACGATCTCGACACCCGGCGGGGTGGAGGCCAGCGCGTTGCGGAGAAGGCTCTCCCGCGCAGGGGTGCCCGCCAGCTCGAGCTCCGCCCCCGCCAGATCGATATGGGAAGGGATGAGCAGCAGGCCCTCGGTGGCCGTGTGCTGGATGACCTGTTCAGCCGTCGCCTCCCCAGTGAGCAGGTGATACACGTTGAGCCGTGCCCGCGCGGGATCCAAGCCCAGGCCCGACGTGGAGTTGGCCTGCGGGTCGAGGTCGACCAGCAGCGTGCCGTGCCCAACCTCGGCCAGCGCCGCTCCGAGGTTGATCGCCGTGGTGGTCTTGCCGACACCGCCCTTCTGGTTGACGACGGCGATGATCGGTGGTGATGTGGTGGTCAACATGTTGGGCCTGGCCTCGCTCGCGGATCCCACATCTTGGGTCATCAGGGGAAGTTTAGCCCTGGCTGGACGCCTTGCCCAGACACACTGTTAAGAATTCTCCGCCACCGCCGCCCGGCGCCGGTTGGACCAGATCGCGTACACCGTCAGGGCGACCAGGAGGACCTCGACGACGATCGCGGCCTCCAGGGCCACGCCGGCGACGCCGATGCCCACCAGCAGGTTGTAGCTGATGTGGCAGGTACAAGAGGCGGTGGTGTTTGCGTATTTCCGGATCATCCCCAGTCCGAGCGCGATGACGAAGATCGTGGCTGTGTCGACCGAGATCCCGTACTGGGTGTGGATGGAGGTGAACAGGAGGGCGGTGGCGACCAGCCCGATCCGCGGCTGAAGCGCCCCTCGGAACAGGAGCTCCTCGCAGATGCCGGGGAGGAGGGCCAGCAGGAGGATCCCGGTCGGGGTGTCGAGCTGGCCGAAGAGGTGCTGGGTGGTGGTGTCGACGCGGTGGGCGACGTCCGGCGACCAGCTGTGGCTGAGCGCGTCCGAGGCCTGGCCGAGCGCGAAGAACGCGCCGGCGCCCGCCAGGGCGAGGGCGATGTGCCACCACGCGGGCCGCACCAGGCCGAGCCGAGCCCCGGCCCCGGCCGGACTCCGCCGGATGAAGATGCCCACCCCGGCTGCGGCCAGGATCAGGAAGGGCGTCTCGTTCAGGAAGAGGTCGGCAAGTGTCAGCGGAGGCTGCGCGGTGTTCGACGCCAGCACGTCGGTGAAGAAGATCGACGTCACCTGCGTGCCGAACAGGAGGAGCGCAAGCACGAGCGCCAGCGCGTGCACCGGGTTGTCCGGGTCGATCGGCAGAAAGGCGGCGAGGTCCCTGCGGATGGGTTTGATCAGGAAACCCGCGGCTGCCACCGCCGTCACGATGGTGCCCGCGTCGACGGCGAACCTTGCCTGCGCGCTCAGACCCGAAGTAAGCATGGGGACGCCCACCATGTCGAGCAGGCCGACCAGTGCGGTGAGCGCGACCGCGAACCCGCCGAGCACGACGGTCGCGACCGGCGCCCACGCCTTGCCGACGGCGGCGTTGGCCGTGATCACGAGGGGCAGGGGCATCAGCTCGACCACCGCGGTGGCGGCGTCGAGCGGGAGGTGAGCGGTCAGCCTGCCCTGGAACCCTTGTCGGGTAGCGGCGCGGGCGGCGCTCCGTCCATCGGTCGGCCCATGTCCATCAGCGGGCGGATCAGCTCGATGGGCAGCGGCAAGATGATCGTGGTGTTCTTCTCAGAGCCGATCTCCACCATCGTCTGGAGGAACCGGAGCTGCAGCGCCCCCTGCTGGGACGAGATCACCTGCGCGGCATTCGCCAGGGTCTGCGAGGCCTGGAACTCGCCTTCGGCGTTGATGATCTTCGCGCGCTTCTCGCGCTCCGCCTCTGCCTGCTTGGCCATCGCCCGCTGCATCGTGCTAGGCAGCTCGACGTCCTTGATCTCGACGACGGAGACCTTAATTCCCCATGGCTCAGTCTGCTCGTCGATGATCTTCTGCAGGGTCTGGTTGATCCTGTCGCGCTCCGCGAGCAGCTCGTCGAGCGTCGACTGACCAAGCACAGCGCGCAGAGTCGTCTGCGCGATCTGTGAGGACGCGTTGATGTAGTTGAGCACCTGCACGACGGCTTTCCGCGCGTCGACGACCTGGAAGTAGATGACAGCGTTGACCTTGGCGGTGACGTTGTCCTTGGTGATGACCTCCTGCGGCGGCACCTCGAGGGTGATCACCCGAAGGTCAATCTTGACCAGGCGGTCGATACCAAATGGGATGATGAAGAAGAGGCCCGGCCCTTTGAGTCCGATCAAGCGGCCGAGCCGGAACACCACGCCGCGCTCGTACTCGGCCGCGATGCGCAGGCTCGAGAAGAGCGCGACCAGGATCAAGAAGATGACGATCGCGAGGATGACGAGCGCCGTGATGTCCACTACTTTTTCTCCTTGACCTGACCGTTCACGCCGACGACCTGGAGCTGCAGCCCATTGCGTGCGATGACTCGCACAGCGGATCCGCTGTGCACAGGGCCGGGCGTGGCGGTTGCCCTCCAGAGCGCGCCCGCCACAAAGACTAGACCTTCGGGCGCAAGCTCTTCGCGCGCCTCGCCGAGGGTGCCGACGATCGCGTCTGCGCCTGAGAATGCCGGTTGCCGCCGCGCGGCGACCACCTTGCGGATGAANAAGGCGAAGAAACCGAGCGTGATCAACGCCGTGAGCAGGGAAGCGATCGGGTTCACGCCAAGGCCAACCGGTCCCGTGTTGATCAGGAACGCCATACCGATGACCAGGGCTATGGCTCCGCCCACGCTCAAGAAGCCGTGCGTCGGCGCTTTGAGGTCCGCAACGAAGAGGATAAGGGCGAGCAGCATCATCAAACCGCCCGCGATGTTCACAGGAAGGTTGGCCAAAGAGACGATCGCGAGGACGGCAGCGATGCCGCCGATCACGCCGGGCAGGATGAGACCTGGGTTCGACATCTCGGTGATGATTCCGTAGCCCGCGACGATGATCAGGAGCGCCGCGATCGTGGGGTCGATCAGCGCGTTCAGGAAGACCTGCCAGAACGGCATCGCGAAGTCATTGATCGAAGCACCGGCGGAATGGATGGTCAGCGTGCCGTTGGTCCGCGCCACGGTGCGGCCGTCGACCTGATTGAGCAGAGAAGGGATGTTGGCTGCTTCGAGGTCCGCGACGTGCAGCCTGACCGCGTCCTCCGCGTTGATGTTGACGCTGTTGCGCACAGCCTGCTCTGCCCAATCGGCGTTGCGGTTGTGGATGTTCGCAAGATTCCGGACTCGCGTCACGGCGTCGTTCAAGACTTTGGCACCGAGATCGCCCGTCAGGTTGGCGCCGGTGGCGTCGATGGGATGGGCCGACCCGATGTTGGTACCCGGCGCCATTGCAAGCACGTCGGCTGCCTGGGCGACGAAAAGCCCGGCCGACGCGGCGCGAGCGCCGCTGGGATAGACGTAGACGATGACCGGGACCGTGGAGTTGAGCAGGTTGGTCACGATTTCGTCCATCGACGTGGAGATCCCGCCCGGCGTGTTCATGACGACGAGCAGCGCGTCGGCGTGGTCGGCTTCGGCGCGGTCGACCGCCGTCTGGATGTAGCTGGACATGATGTTGTTGATGTCGCCGTTCAGGTCTGCCTGCTCGATGTGAGGCGACGCGGCGGCGGCCTGGAGCGGCAGCACGGCCGCGGCCGCGAAAAGCAGCCACAGGAAACGGAGCGCGACCCGCGCACGCATGTCCCGAGTATGGCAAGGCGCAACCCGGCCTGCCTGTGTAAAACGTGGAACATCGGGCCTCCAGGTGGCCTCCAGGGCCGGGCGTAGAATCGGTCGGGTGGCGCAACCGATCGATTACGACGACGACGACGAGATCTTGACCGACCTGCGCCGCCAGGTGAGTTCCATGCCGGCGCTGGGCCCTGCTGACGCAAGACGGCTCCTTGAGCGCTCGGCCCTCGGAGATCGGACCAGCCAGGACAGGCTGGTCGCCGCCAACCTCGCACTGGTCATCCGCCTGGCCGAAGCGCGCGACGAGAAGGGTCTTCCGGTGCCCGACCTCGTCCAGGAAGGTTCCATCGGCCTGGTCAAAGCCGTGCAGACGTTTGCCGACAGCGACGAGCCCGACTTCGCCCCGTTTGCCGAGCGCATCGTGGCGCAGCACATGGATGAGGCGCTCGCCGCCGAGGCCGCGGCGGTCCGCGACGCCGAGCTCCTGGTCACGGCGGCGAGCGACTATGAGCGGATCGAGCTGCTCCTGGCCCGCGAGCTCCATCGGGCGCCGACCGAAGCAGAGATCGCCGAGAGGCTCGAATGGACCGTCGACCGCACCCGCTACGTGGCGCTGGTCGTGATCGAGGCACGTCGCCGCCACGACGAGGAGCTGCTCCAGTTCATCGATCCGGACGCGATCGACTTCGACGGCACGGTTGACGGCGAATAAACCGCTTAAGCGGACGCCTCTCTACGCCCGCCATGTCGCTCTCGGCGGCCGCATGGTGGACTTCGGCGGTTGGGAGATGCCGCAGCAGTACAGCTCGATCCGCGACGAGCACTTCGCCGTGCGCAAAGCTGCGGGCCTGTTCGACGTCTCGCACATGGGACGCTTCCGGATTGCAGGCGACCCGAGCTTCGACTTCCTGCAGCGCACCGTCACCAATGACCTCGGCCCGCTGGTCCACGGTCAGGCGCAATACAACCTGATGCTCAATGAATCGGGCGGCATCATCGACGACCTCGTCGTGTACCGCGGCAGCGAGGGCTTCTTTGTTGTCGTGAACGCATCCAACCGCGAGGGCGACCTTGATTGGCTGCGGGAGCATGCGCCGTCGGGCGTCGAAATCGAAGACCGCACTTTTGAGCTTGGGCTGATCGCGTACCAGGGGCCACGCGCGGAAGAGCTTCTGCCGGCGGAGGGGCTCCACGACCTTCCGTACTTCGGGTTCCGGGGGGGCGATGTGGCCGGTATCCACGCGCTGATATCGCGCACCGGCTACACGGGCGAAGACGGCTTCGAGCTGTTCATCGACAGCGACCGCGTGGGCGAGGTGTGGGACGCGATCCTGGAGCGCGGCAGGTCGGCAGGCGTGCTTCCCGCGGGTCTGGGAGCGCGCGACGCGACCCGGCTCGAGGCCGCGCTGCGGCTGTGGGGCAACGACATGGACCAGACGACAAACCCTTACGAAGCCGGGCTTGGGTGGACGGTGAAGCTGGGCAAGGGCGAGTTCATCGGCCGCGAGGCGCTGCAGAAAATCAAGGCCGAGGGTCCGCGCCGGATGCTGGTCGGCCTGAAGACCGGGTCGGGCGACATCGCGCGACACGGTGCGGAGGTCCGAGCGTCGGGCAGGCCTGTCGGCCACGTCACGAGCGGGACCCATTCCTTCTTCCTCGGACACCCCATCGCGCTCGCGATGGTGGAAGCCGCATCATTGCGAGTCGAAGACACGGCGGCGGTCGAGGTTCGCGGAAGGGAGGCGCGGGCGGAGGTCGTGAAGCTTCCCTTCTATCGGGGGTCCGCGCGGTCCGGGACCTCGACTGCCAAGGCTTGAACCGCGCACACAGTAGGAGGAAGGTGGATGGCCGACCGTCGCTACACCAAGACGCACGAGTGGATCACCGTCGACGGCAAGACCGCCACGATCGGGATCACCGACTTCGCGCAATCCCAGCTTGGTGACGTCGTCTTTCTCGAGCTGCCGACCATCGGGCGCAAGATCGGTGCGCGGGAAGGCTTCGGCGTCGTCGAATCGGTGAAGGCGGCCAGCGACCTGTACTCACCGGTTGCCGGCCGCATCACAGAGGTCAACGAAAAGCTGTCGTCCAAACCCGAGCTGATCAACTCCGACCCCTACGGGGAAGGCTGGATCCTGAAGCTCGAGCTCGCGGGTGACCTACCGACCGACCTCCTGGACGAGGGCGAGTACAAGAAGGTCACGGAGGCTTCCGCGCAGTAGTTGCCGTACCTGGTCCATTCGCCCGAAGACCGCGCCGCGATGCTGGAGACGATCGGCGTGAAGTCGATGAACGACCTCCTTGTGGACATCCCGCAGTCGCTTCGGCTCGAGTCCCTCCAGTTGCCCGACGGCCTGTCGGAGTTCGAGACCATGGCCCAGGTGTCGGCGCTGGCCGGCCGCAACCACGTCTATCCGGACCGGCTGACGTTCCGGGGCGGAGGCGTGTACCGGCGCTTCATCCCCGCCGCGGTGGCGGCGGTCACCTCCAAGCCGGAGTTCTATACCGCCTACACGCCGTACCAGGCCGAAGCCAGCCAGGGCACGCTGCAGGCGATCTACGAGTTTCAGACCCTCATCGCCGAGCTCACCGCGCTCGACGTGTCCAACGCCTCGCTGTACGACGGCGCGACCGCGGTGGCCGAGGCCGCGATGATGGCGTTCGTCCACACCGGGCGCAACGAGGTCCTCGTGTCGGGGTACGTCCATCCTGAGTACGTCCAGGTCCTGCGCGCTTTCGGTGAGGGGCGCGGGATCAAGGTGCGCAAGGGCGGGGAGCCCAACCAGAAGACGGCGGCGGTCATCTTCCAGCAGCCCGACTTTCTCGGCCTGCTGGTCGACGCGCCGGGCCTCACCGCGGCTGCGCATGACGCCGGCGCCCTGGCGATCGCGTGCGTCGACCCGATCAGCCTGGCCATCCTGGCTCCGCCGGGCGAATATGGCGCCGACATCGCCGTCGGCGAAGGCCAGCAGCTTGGCCTCGAGCCGAGCTACGGCGGGCCGCACGTGGGCTTCATCGCGTGCCGGCGCGAGCTGGTCAGGAAGCTGCCCGGCCGCATCGTGGGCGAGGCGCACGACGCATCGGGCCGCCGCGGTTTTGCGTTGGTGCTCGCCGCGCGCGAGCAGCACATTCGCCGCGAGAAGGCCACCTCCAACATCTGCACCAACCATTCGCTCTGCGCCCTCGCGGCGAGCGTGTACCTCACCTACATGGGCCCTTACGGCCTGAGACAGGTGGCCGAGGTCGGTTTCCGGCGCGCCCATGCCCTGGCAGAGCGCCTGGCCGCGCTGCCCGGCTGGGAGATGGCGTTCCCGGAGCGCCAGTTCGTCAACGAGTTTCCGATGCGCGTCCCCAAGGCTCCGACCGTGGTCAAAAAGCTCGCCCGCAAAGGCATCCTCGGCGGCCTCGACGTGTACAGGTGGTTCCGCGAGCTCAAGGGAGTGCTCACGTTCACGTGCACAGAGGTCAACGACGCTCGCGCCCTGGACGAGCTTGTGGCGGCCCTGAAGTGACCGAGCCGCTCAGCTTCGAGCTCAGCCGTCCCGCCGTCGACCCTCCACGCCTGCCTGAAGCCGACGTGAGCGGGCCGGCTCCGTCGGAGCTCCTGCCCAAGGAGGCTCTCCGCGCCAGGCCGCCGGGTCTGCCGCGCCTCAGCGAGCCGGAGATCATGCGGCACTACAGCCGCCTGGCATCGATGAACTACTCGATCAGCGAGAACTTCTACCCGCTCGGCAGCTGCACCATGAAATACAACCCGGTCGTCAACGAGACGGCCGCCTCGCTGCCCGGCTTCGCGGGCCTCCATCCGTACCAGGACGAGGACACCGTGCAGGGCGCCCTCGAGCTGATGTGGCGCCTGGAGCGCGCGCTCTGCGCGATCGTCGGGGTCGAGCGGGTGACTCTGCAGCCCGCCGCGGGCGCGCACGGGGAGTGGACGGCGCTGCGCATGATCCGCGCCTACCAGCACTCCAAGGGCGAAGCCCGCACCGAGGTCCTGGTCCCGGACTCCGCCCACGGCACCAACCCGGCAAGCGCGGCCTTGAGCGGTTTCCAGGTCGTGGAGGTCAAGTCGGGCGGAGACGGCCGGATCAGCCTGGCCGACCTCGAGTCGAAGCTGTCCCAGCGGACCTCGGCCCTGATGCTGACGAACCCCAACACCTTGGGGCTTTTCGAGCGAGAGATACTGGATATTGCGGAGCTGGTGCACTCGACCGGCGCGATGCTCTACTACGACGGAGCCAACCTGAACGCCTTCATGGGCATCTGCCGGCCAGGCGACATGGGGTTCGACGCTGTGCATATGAACCTGCACAAGACGTTCACCACCCCGCATGGTGGCGGCGGTCCGGGCGCAGGTCCGGTGGGAGTCAAGGCCGAGCTGGTCCCCTTCCTGCCCATGCCGACGGTGGAGCGCACCAACGGCCACCTCATGCTCGACTTCAAGCGGCCGCAATCGATCGGACGGGTCCGCAGCTTCTACGGCAACTTCGGGATGCTCGTCCGCGCCTATACCTACATCCTCGCCATGGGCGGGGACGGCCTGAGCCAGGCCTCCCAGGACGCGGTGCTGTCCGCGAACTACCTGCGAAAGCTCGTCGAAGGCGACCTCGAGATGCCCCACGAAGGCCCCTGCATGCACGAGTTCGTAGCCAGCGCGAGCCACCTCAGCCACGAGAACGGAGTGCGCGCCCTGGACATCGCCAAAGCCCTGCTGGACCGCGACTTCTACGCCCCGACCGTCTACTTCCCGCTCGTCGTGCCGGAGGCGATCATGGTCGAGCCCACCGAGACGGAGAGCAAGGCCACGCTGGAAGCCTTCGCCAGGGCGGTCAAGGAGATCGTCGCCCTGGCCAAGACCAACCCGCAGGCCCTCCACGACGAGCCCAAGAACCTGCCCGTCGGGCGCCTCGACGAGGTGGCCGCGGCGCGCCGGATCAACACCTATTTGCAGGGCCTGAGCGAGGACCCGGTCCTGCGCTGGAAGGCGCCTGTTCAGAGCCCCTGTTAAGACCCCGCCCAGGGCCTTTTTCGTATTCAAAATCCGGTAGAATTGGGGACCTGAAGTTCTGCCCAGTTGACCCCCATGAGTTCTCCGCGCTGGGAGGGCCAAAACACCGGTCGGTAGCGCCCCTGGCGTATCCGGCCGTGGCGTTCAGGTCGCGCCGCTAGTGGCTGTTCGCAAGCCGCTCCCGGAGCGGGAACGTAGGCCCAGATCCTTAGGCGCGGATGTGGCGTATACCGCCGAGCAGATCCAGGTCCTCGAAGGCCGGGAGCACGTTCGGCGGCGCCCAGGCATGTACATCGGTGGAACCGACACCAAGGGGCTCCACCAGCTCGTCTACGAGGTCGTCGACAACGCCGTCGACGAGGCCCTGGCCGGCTACGCCAAGAGGATCGTCGTGACCCTCTTCGCCGACGGCAGCTGCCAGGTCGATGACGACGGCCGCGGCATCCCGGTCGACGTCCATAAGAAGGAAGGCCTCTCGGCCCTGGAGCTGGTCATGACCCGCCTCAACGCCGGCGGCAAGTTCGGAGGCGGCGGCTACAAGGTGTCCTCGGGCCTGCACGGGGTCGGGGTCTCGGCCGTCAACTTCCTGAGCGCGCGCCAGGAGGTCTGGGTTCACCGCGGCGGGAAGGTCTACCACCAGGAGTACGAGCGCGGGGTGCCCAAGGGCGCGGTCAAGCCCGTCGGCAAGACGGACCACACGGGCACGGTCGTTCGCTTCTGGCCGGACCCGCAGATCTTCCCCAACACTAAGTTCGACCGCGAGGTCATCCTGCACCGCCTGCGCGAGATGGCGTACCTGAACAAGCGCCTGGAGATCGCGCTCGCCGACGAGAGTGTCGGCTACACGAACACGTTCTATTTTGACGGCGGCATCGTGGCCTTCGTCCGCGCCCTGAACCGGGACAAGACGGTGGTCAACAGCCCGCCCTTCTACGTCGACCGCGAGATCGAGCAGTCGCAGGTCGAGATCGCGCTGCAGTACAACGAGACGTTCGTCGAGAACGTCCTGGCTTTCGCCAACACGATTTACAATCCCGACGGCGGCGCGCATCTCACCGGTTTCCGTTCCGCGCTGACCAACGTGCTCAACCGATACGCGCGCAAGGCGGGCATCCTCAAGGAGTCGGACCCCAACCTCAGCGGCGAGGACGTGCGCGAGGGTTTGACCGCGATCATCAGCGTCAAGGTCCTGGAGCCGCAGTTCGAGAGCCAGACCAAGGCCAAGCTGAACAACGCCGAGGTCCAGGGCCACGTGTCGCTCGCGCTCACCGAGGGCATGACGCAGTACCTCGAAGAGAACCCATCCGAAGGCCGGCGAATCCTCGAGAAGTCGCTGACCGCGGCGCGCGCACGCGAAGCCGCGCGCAAGGCCCGCGACCTGGTGCAGCGCAAGAGCCTGCTCGAGTCGAGCACGCTGCCGGGCAAGCTCGCCGACTGTTCGGAGCGCGATCCGGCGCTCTGCGAGCTCTACATCGTCGAGGGCGACTCCGCGGGTGGCACCGCCAAGGGCGGCCGCGACCGGCGCACGCAAGCGATCCTTCCACTGCGCGGCAAGATCCTCAACGTCGAGAAGGCGCGTCTCGACAAGGTGCTCACGTCAGACGAGATCCGCAACCTGATCACCGCGATGGGCGCCGGCGTCGGCGACAACTTCAACATCGAGAAGATGCGCTACCACCGCATCGTGACCATGACCGACGCCGACGTCGACGGCAGCCACATCCGCACGCTGCTCCTGACCTTCTTCTATCGCTATTTCCCGCAGGTGATCGACAAGGGCTACCTGTACATGGCGCAGCCGCCTCTCTACAAGGTGTCGAAAGGCACGGGCAAGAACCTGAAGGTCGTGTGGTGCCAGTCCGAGGCAGCCCGCGACAAGGCGCTTCGCGAGCTGGGCAAGGGCGCGGAGGTCGCGAGGATGAAGGGTCTCGGCGAGATGAACGCCGAGGAGCTGTGGGACACGACGATGAATCCGCAGACACGCGTCCTGCTGCAGGTCACGGTGGACGATGCGGCCGCGGTGAACGACACGTTCGAGAAGCTGATGGGGCCCGACGTCGAGCCGCGCAAGAAATTCATCCAGGCGCACGCCAAGAGCGTCCGGAACCTAGACATCTAGGACGGTTCGCGCATGCGAATAGCGGTCGACGCCATGGGCGGCGACCACGCGCCGGCCGAGGTCGTGCGCGGCGCGGCCGAGGCCGCACAGGAATATGGAATCGACATCTCGCTCGTCGGCCTTCCCGCGCAGGTGCAGCCCTTGCTCGACGGCCATCCGCGTCTCCAGATCGTCCCGTGCACGCAGGTCATCGCCATGGGCGAGCATCCCGCGCAGGCAGTCCGCAACAAGTCGGACTCGTCGATCAACGTCTGCGCACGAATGTGCAAGGAACATAGGGCGGACGGGTGGATCTCGGCGGGAAACTCGGGGGCGATCATGGCAGCCGCCCTTCTCATCCAGGGCCGGATCCGGGGCGTCGAGCGGCCGGCGCTCGGCTCCATCGTGCCGACCCAGGCGGGCTTCGCCTATTTCCTCGACGTCGGAGCGAACGTCGACTCTAAACCCGAATACCTGGTGCAGTTCGCGATCATGGGGGCTGTCTATGCGCGCGAGATGATGGGGCGCGCGCAGCCGCGGGTCGGCCTGTTGAGCAACGGCGAAGAGGAAGGCAAGGGTGACGAGCTCGTGCGCGAAACGGCGCGCCGGCTCAAGACCTCGCTACCAGGGTTCATCGGCAACGTGGAGCCGAAGGACATCTACGCGGAGCGTGCGGACGTTATCGTCGCGGACGGCTTCGTGGGCAACGTGGCGATCAAGATGGCCGAGGCGACGGCCGACTTCCTCTTTCGCAGCCTCCGCGACGAGATACCGAAGACGCTCGGCGGAAAGGTGGGCGGCCTGCTGATCCGGCCCGGCGTCCGGCAGCTGCGAGCCAGGATCGACTGGCGTGAGTTCGGCGGCGCGCCGTTGCTCGGCATCGACGGCGTCGCGGTCGTCGCGCACGGCCGCTCGGACGCGCGCGCGATCAAGAATGCGATCAGGGTGACCCGCGACGCAGTGGAAAACCAGCTCGTCGGTAAGATTCGGGCGGAGGTGGGAAAGTGATGAATTCAATAAGGCCGAACCGTGCGCGGCCTGCCGCCAAAAACGGCCATCCGCGGGTTGTCGTCACGGGGATGGGGACGGTGAACCCGCTCGGCAAGAACCTCGAGGAGTACTGGCATGGGCTGATCGAGGGCCGCAGTGGCGCAAGCCCCTTCGAGCGCTTCCCTTCCGACCGGTTGGCGACCAAGTTCGGGTGCCAGGTCAACACCTTCGACCCCCAGGACTACATCGACCGCAAGGCGGCGCAGCGAATGTCCCGCTTCTCGCAAATGGCAGTCGCGGCATCAGGGATGGCGCTCGCCGACTCAGGCCTCGATTTGGCCAAGGAAGACAGCTTTCGCGTCGGCGTGGCGATGGGCACCGGCATCGGCGGCTTCGACGACATGACGCTAGGCGCGATCTCATTCGCCAGCAAGGGCAGGCTCAACCCCCTCTACGCTCCGATGATCATCCCCAACATGGCCGGCGCGTCGGTGGCCATGCACCTCCACCTCCGCGGCCCCAACACCACCGTGACGACCGCGTGCGCCGCCTCGACGCAGACGGTAGGTGACGCGACGCGCATGATCCAGCACGGCGACGCCGACGTGATGCTCGCGGGGGGCTCGGAAGCGTCCCTCTGCGAGGTTGGCATCGCGTCCTTCAACGCGATCCGCGCCCTCTCCACGCGCAACGACGCGCCTGAGAAGGCCAGCCGTCCGTTCGACCGCGACCGCGACGGCTTCGTGCCCGGCGAGGGCGCGGGCATCCTGGTCCTCGAATCGGAGGAACACGCGATCAGTCGGGGTGCGCGGATCTACGGCGAGGTGCTCGGCTACGCGACCACGAATGACGCATTCCACCAGGTGGCGCCGGACGAGACGGGCCAAGCGCCGGCGCGGGCCATGACCAACGCCATGAAGGACGCGCGAATCGAACCGGGCGACATCGACTACGTGAACGCGCACGGAACTTCCACGCAGCTCAACGACGCGGGCGAGACGAAGGCGCTCAAGATCGCGCTCGGCGAGCACGCATACAAGGTGGCGATCAGCAGCACGAAGTCGATGATCGGCCACCTCCTCGGCGCCGCCGGCGCTGTGGAGGCGATCGCGACTCTGCTGACCATCAACCGCGGCATCATCCACCCGACCATCAACTACGAGAATCCCGACCCTGACTGCGACCTCGACTACGTGCCGAACCAGGCGCGGCGCAAAGACGTGAAGATCGCCATCTCCAACGGCTTTGGCTTCGGCGGTCAGAACGCGGTGGTCGTTCTCGCTCGGTACGAGGAGTAACAAGACATTGGCTGACGACGCGAGAGGCACCGTTCTCACCCGCAACCTCCAGGAGGAGATGCAGACCTCCTACATGGAGTACGCGATGTCCGTCATCGTAAGCCGGGCGCTGCCTGACGTGCGTGATGGTCTGAAGCCGGTGCAGAGGCGAATCCTCTATGCGATGCATCGCGCGGGCGCGACAAGCGGCACCAAGACGAAGAAATGCGCGGCCTTCGTCGGGGACGTGATGAAGCTGTACCACCCACACGGCGACAGCGCCATTTACGACGCGCTAGTGCGCATGGCCCAGCCATTCTCTCTGCGTTATCCGCTGATCGAAGGCCAGGGCAACTTCGGCAGCATCGACGGCGACCCGCCGGCGGCGATGCGCTACACGGAGGCTCGCCTGTCAGCGGTTACCGGCGAGCTGATGGCGGACATCGAGAAGCAGACCGTGGACATGGTCCCCAACTACGACGGGTCCGAAGAGCAACCGTCGGTCCTGCCGGGCCGAGTTCCGAACTTGCTGATCAACGGCGCGTCCGGTATCGCGGTCGGCATGACGACCAACATCCCGCCGCACAACCTGCGCGAGGTGGCGGGCGCGGCCAAGCAGCTCATCGACAATCCCGACGCCACGACCGAGGACCTTCTCACCTTCATCAAGGGCCCGGACTTCCCGACGGGCGGACTGATCATGGGCACGGCCGGTGTCAAGGCTGCCTACTCCACGGGACACGGCCGCATCGTCGTCCGGGCGCGCCACTCCCTCGAGCAGGCCGCGAACGGCCGGGAGCGGATCATCGTCTATGAGCTCCCCTACGCGGTCAACAAGTCGGCGCTCGTCGCCAAGATCGCCGAGCTCGTCTCCGAGCGCAAGCTGGACGGAATCGCCGACTTGCGCGACGAGTCCGATCGCAACGGCATGCGCATCGTGATCGAGCTGAAGCGCGAGGCTCAGGTCTTCAGCGTGCTGAACAACCTCTACAAGCACACCACTCTTCAGATGACATTCGGCGTGATCATGCTCGCGATCGTCGATGGCCGGCCGGTCGTGCTGAGCCTCAAGCAGGCGCTCCAGCTGTTCATCGACCACCGTCGCACCGTCATCCTTCGCCGGTCCCGCTTCGACCTCGAGCGGGCCCAGGAGCGGGCGCACATCCTGGAAGGTCTCAAGATCTGCCTCGACCACCTGGACGAGGTGATCAAGACGATCCGCGCCGCATCGGACCAGGACGTGGCGTCGACCCAGCTGCAGGCGAAGTTTGGCCTGAGCGAGCGCCAGGCCAAGGCCGTGCTCGCGCTGACTCTCGGGCGCCTCACGCGTCTCGAGCGGGGCAAGATCGACGAGGAGTACGAGCAGGTCATCAAGACCATCGCCTACCTGGAGAGCATCCTGGCCAGCGACCAGAAGGTCCGTCTGCTGATCAAGGAAGAGATGGACGACGTGGTCAAGAAGTACGGCGACGACCGCCGGACCGAGATCACCGACCAGGAGGCGACGGATCTCTCCGCCGAGGACCTGGTCCCGAAGGAAGACGTGATCGTGACCGTGACCCATCGCGGATATGTGAAGCGCCAGCCCCTGCGGGTCTTCCGCGCCCAGAAGCGTGGAGGCGTCGGCCTGAAGGGCGCGCGACCGACGGCCAGCAGCGACGCGCCGAGCGGCACGCGCGAGGAGGATTACGCGCTGCACCTGCTGACCACGCACACGCACGCGTCGATGCTCTTCTTCACTCAGAGCGGACGCGTGTTCCAGCTGCGCGTCCACGAGGTGCCGGAGCGCGAGCGGCAGGCGAAGGGCATGCCCGTCAACAACCTGATCGACATCGGTTCCAACGAGCGCATCACAGCGGTCTTTGTGCGCCCCGAGACCGAAACCGAGGCGCACTACATGCTGATGGGCACCAAGAACGGATACATCAAGAAGACCGCCATGGCGGAGTACGCCAACGTGCGGCGCAACGGCCTGATCGCGATCAACCTGCAGGAAGGCGACGAGCTCGATTGGGTGATGCCGACGACGGGCAAGGACGAGATCATCATCGCGACCGAGCTGGGCAAGGCGATCCGCTTCAGCGAGACGGAGGTCCGGGCGATGGGCCGGGACACGCAGGGCGTGATCGGGATCAAGCTCGGCAAGGGAGACGCCGTCGCCGGGATGGCAACCGTGGTCGAGGGCGGAGACCTTCTGGTCATAACCCAGCGCGGTTACGGCAAGCGCACTCCGCTCGTCGAGTATCCGATGCACCACCGTGCCGGCCAGGGCGTCTTCACGCTGAAGGTCACCGACCGGGTCGGCAAGCTGGCGGCGATGCGGGTCGTCAGCGATCCCGAGGAGGAGGTGCTTCTGATCAGCGCGAGTGGCATGGTGCTGCGCACGCCGGTCGGCGCCATCTCGCAGATCGGACGGCAAACGCAGGGCGTGATCGTGATGCGGCTGGCGCCCGACGACCCGGTCGTGGCGATCGCACCCGTGGCCGGAATCGAAGAGACCGACTCGAAGGAATAGGTTTTTGAGAGACCTGGGCTGGATTGGCGTCTGGCTGCTCGTGGTCGGCGTCCTCGCCATCGTGGTCGAGTGCGCGTTGGCGGCGCTCTGGAGCGTGCGATTGTCGCGCAAGGCCCGGGCGTTGAGCCTGAGCCTGGCGAACGACCGACGTCTGATCCAGGCCGACATAGAAAGGCTCCGAGTCAGATTGGCTGACACCGAGGCGTTGTGGCGGCCATATGCCCGGGTGCTGCGATTTCTGCGACATCCGCTGGTAATCGCCCTCCTCCAGTCCTACGCGCGGAGGCGAGCACGCGTATGAAGACCCCGGAACCCCCGGCGGTCGAACGGCGCATGGACAGCTTCGCCCACCAGGCGGTCGAGGACGCGATCGCGCGCGAGCGGGCGCGCATCGCGCGTGACTTGCACGACGGCATCGCGACTGAGCTCGCCGGAGCGATCTCGCTGTTCAAGGTCTACTTCGAACAGCAGAAAGGCCAGGGGGACCTCACGTTGAAAAACGTCTTCGAGATCCTGGAGCGATCGTTGAAACACGTCCGTGAGTCGCTTGCCGACCTGCGTCCCGCGGCCATCGGACCTCAGGGACTGGTCGGAGACGTTCGTCATCAGGCCGAGGAGTTCGCACGCGTCTACGGAATTCGTGTCGAGCTGTCGAGTCACGGCAATGAAGAGCTGCTTTCCGCCCAGCAGCGTGAGGTCGTGGCCCAGGTCGTGCGCGAGGCGCTGACCAATGTGCGTCGCCATTCCGGCTCCGTGATCTGTCGTGTGAAGATGGGATTTGGAGCGCGGCCGTTTCTGATCGAGGTCTCTGACGAAGGTCGCGGCTTCAGCGCCGACATCGTTGGCGGCTACGGGTTGATGGGAATGCGGGAGCGCGCGGCCGGCATCGGCGGGCGGCTCGAGGTGGTCAGCACCGAAGGCCGCGGAACCACGGTCTTCCTCTTCGGCCCCAACTGAGGTCGGCCTAGCTCCAGGTCACAGTCGGAACGCTCGTCGCTTCATCTGGACGATGGGAAACTCCAGGTCATCCGGATTGATCGACTGCAGTTTCTTCGCCACGTTGTCGACCAGTAGCCGCGCCTGGCGGTCGTCGGATTTGATCGCTCGCGCGATCTCCTGAGTGGAAAGTCCGTAGCTGATCAGCTGGGCGACCTCGCCCTCGCTCTCATTGAGCCTGCCGAGGGGTCCGCGCAAGGCAGAGACAAGCGGAGCGAGTGTGATCCCGAGCGTATGCGCGTACGCGACGTCCTCTTCCGTGTACCAGTGATCGCGGCGGCATCCAATCGTGAGGAGCCCGATCGGTCGGTGACCGATCTCGGCGATGGGCGCGTACAGGATCGCCGGCCAGTCGAGCTCCCAGTCGTATCCGTTGGACGGATCTGGCTTTTCGAACACTGAGTTGATCACGGCCGGCGTCTTCTCGTAGAGCGCCCGCCGCGCCCATGGCATCAGCGGCCGGCCCTGAAGGAATTTCCTGGACACTTCTGACGCGGCGATTGGCTGAAGCCAGCCGCCGCGCATGTACCCCAGGACCCATCGGTCGTGGCAGAGAGGGCTGAGGGCCAGTCCCAGCCGGCGCCTGGCTTCCTGAAGGTCTGGGAGCTGGCCCATGAGGGCAGGTTATGTCGCGACCGGTTGCCTGACCTCACATCCAGCTCAGCGTTTCCTCAGGAAACCTTGAACCTGATACTTTGCGAACCGGGGATTTGGAGGCGTGACCGCCAAGCTGCTGGTGGTTGATGACGAGCCGCGCACGGCGGAGCTCACCGCCGAGCTGCTTCGACGCGCGGGCTACACCGTCGATGTCGCGGGAAGCGGAGCCGAAGCGCTGGAACGTGTGCGGACAGACACTCCGGACCTGATGCTCCTCGACTACGACATGTCGGACATGGAAGCGCCGGAAGTGCTCGACTCGCTGCGCTCCGGCGCGGGCCGGATTCCGTTTCCCGTGATCATCCTCACCGGTGCCAGGCATTCGCCTGCGGACCAGGTGGTGGGCATCGAGCACGGCGCGACCGACTTCATCATGAAGGGCACCGATCGCCAGGTGGTGATCGCACGCGTGCGCGGCGCGCTGCGCGAGCGGTCATCGGCGCNCGGCGTGCTCATCCGCGGGCGCCTGCGTGTCGACGCCTCGCAGGGCGAGGCTCGATTGGGAGACCGCATGTTGAAGCTGGAGCGCCGGCCGCTGCTGATGCTGCAGCTGCTGGCATCCCGGGCAGGCGAGGTGGTGCCGCGGTCAGAGCTGCTCGAGCGTGTGTGGGGGAGTACGTATGCGGGCTTCGAGCACAGTCTGGAGCAGGCGGTGCATCAGATCCGGCGCGAGCTGAAAGAACCCGGATGGATCGAGACGGTTCGTGGGATCGGCTATCGGTTCGTCAGCCGGCCCTGAGCTGGCGGCGGCGCTGCACCGCCTGCGCTCGACTCTGGCTCGCATGCGCGCGGAGGTCGAGCTTGCCCACTCGGATGGCGCCGCAACGCCGATCGACCGCCTGTTGTCGGACTTACGCGAGGCGCTGGAAATGCTCGGCCAGGTCGAGTCGGCCGCATTTGCGCTCGTGCGGGTGCTGGTCCTGGACGACGACGAACGCCTTGGGGAGCTGACCGCGCGAGGCCTGCGACGCCTTGGTTACGACGCCGAGTCCGCGGTCTCGATGCGGCCGCTGGGTCCACGCGACGTCGTGGTCCTCGACCTTGGACTGGTTAAGTCGCTCGCGCCGAGTCAGCGCTCAGCGCTGAAGCGGGCTCGCCCGATCGTCGTCACCGGGGCTGCGGACCCGGCTTCGCGGGCGCTCGCGGACGATCTAAATGCGAGCGATTACCTCGTCAAGCCAGTCGAGCTGGACGAGCTTGCGGCTGCCATCAAGCGCCGGGCGGCAACCGTTGGCTGTTAAGGGCCGGTTGAGTTTGAGGGGCGCGATCGACCTTAATAGCTGAATCGATGCGCCTGATCAGCGCCGACGGTCGGTGGCTGTGGACCGGGAAGACGTGGCAGCTGCTCGCCGAAGGTGGAGCCGCGACGACCGCGAGCAGCGTGCCGGCGGAGGCCTGCGATTCGCCCGCGCCGCCCGAGCCGCTCGAGGCCGTTGGGTTCATACCGACCCGCTTTGACAAGTCCGCTGTCCGGGTTCCACGCGGCGGGATCTCGGTCAGCCTGCATCGGCTGAGCCACGGTCTCATCGATCTCGGGCCCGGCGCCGCCGAGCGTCGCCGGCAAACGCTGCTGTTGGCGGCCTCCACGCCGGCTGTGGATCCGCCATGTCACGTCGCGGTCGCGTCCGCCAAAGGCGGGGTCGGCAAGTCGACGATGGCGCTCCTGCTCGCGAGCCGGCTGGGGTTGCTTCGGACCGATCGGATCATCGCCGTGGAGTGCAATCCTCACCACGGAACGTTTCGCAGTCGCATCCGCACCCAGCACGATCGCTCGATCAAAGAGCTGATCGATTACCTGGACGGACCGGAGGTACAACACGACGAGGACCTGACGCTGCCGATGCTGCATCGTTTCACGACGCAGGTACCGGAGTCGCGGCTGGAGGTGATCACCGCACCCACCGATCCGCACATCCGCCAGGCGCTGTGTGTTGACGACTACCGCAGGGTGTTCGCGGTACTCGGGCGGTACTTCGACATAGTCGTGCTCGACCTTGGCACGGGTTTGCTTGACGACACGACCAAATACATCCTGGAGAAGATGTGCGACCAGCTGGTGGTGGTGGCACCCGCGGAGCTGGACGGGGCGGAGCTTGGCGCCTTCACTCTTGAGTTCGTGGCGGACAGCCGCGGCGCGGATTGGGTTCGCGAGCGGGCGGTTGTCGTGATCAACCGAGTGGTGAGGGACACGCAGGTGGATGTGCCCGGCATGGAGGTCTATTTCCGATCGCGGGCGCGGGCGTGCCTGCGCATCAGCCAGGATCCACACCTCAAGACGGGCGGGATCTTCGATTGGAACCGGATCAGCGGAGCCGCGAATCACGAAATCCTTGCCATGACCGCGGAGGTAGCGAGCGGATTCTCACTGGGCCCAGGAGCCGATTAGCTTAGCTAGGCGCGCGCATGTGAACGTGGTCAGTCGCTGAACGGCGGTAGTGCGACCGTGAAAACCGCTCCGCGTCGATTTCCTTCGTATAAGAGCTGGCCCTGATGCTCGCGAATGATCCCGTACGACATGAACAGGCCGAGGCCGGTGCCGGTTTCCTTGGTCGTGAAGTGCGGTTCGAAGAGGTGATGACGATTCTCGTCTGCGACCCCGGGACCGTTGTCGGTGACGCTGAAATAAGGCCATCCGTTGTTGCGGCGGCCAGTCGTCATCTCCACGTGACCACTCGCCGGCGCCGCGTCAATGGCGTTGTTGATGAGGTTGGTGATGACCTCGCGGAGCAAGAGTGGGTCAGCCTTGACTTTGACATCGTCGGGCGTTTCTCGAAGACCCATCACTACTTCCTTCGTGCGCGCTCTTGGCCGTGCCATTCCTAGAGCCCGCGTAGCAAGCTCGTTGAGGTCAACGGGTTCCGCGGCGTAGCTGACGCGCGGCGTTGCGCCTTGCGCAAGGCTCCTGAGAACTGTCACGGCGTCATTCGCGGCCATCGTGGCCGTTTCGACGGCATCGCGGTCGACCGGATCGAGCCGGTGAAGATCGATCTCCTTGAGGTAGCCGACCGCGGTCGCCACGTGATTGCGAAGGTTGTGGACGACGCCTTCAACAGCGCGGCTGTGGAAGAGATGACGGTCAGCATCGGAAAGCTCTGACTCGAGGACCCGCCTAACCCGCCGCCCAGCAATCGTATCGGTCAAGGCAAGCGCCAACACAAAAACTACAGCCGACAATACATAACCTACGGCTGAGCCATCAAGGAGATAGGTGATAAGTAACGAAGCAAGAGCGAAGTACCCAAATGCGAGATAGAAGGAAGACGTGAAGTTGTGGCGGACGACGCTCCATGCGGACTCTCGATTGAGAACGGAAAGAACCAGAGCGATGAGGGCGCCGCTTGAAACGTTAAAGGTGATCAGTGCGATTAGCCGCGCCCATAGGGGCATTTGACCCGGCACGTGAATCAGTGCGGAAACGGTGGCCGCCAAGCACGCCGCTGCCCCAATCGCAACACCGTTTCCAATGATTGTCGTCGCCCCGCGGCGCATGACCGCCGGCGTAATGGCCAGCACAACGATCGTTGCGTCGAGCGGATTCAGTAGCACCGAGGCAGCTCCTAGGGCAACGCCCGCCAGCGTTAAGCGGCCCCTGTCTAGACGCACCTCAACGAAACTCAACGCAAATGCAGCCAATAGAAGGAACACAACTTGGGTGACTTGGTCCGGATGAGTTGCCGAGTAACCGCGAGCCGCGATGTTCAGAGCGATGACACCCGCCCCCAACCCGATGAATAGAGCTAGCGTTCTCCGCCCTCGGCTCAGGTCCATCTTGCTAAGCTGCCCCCATCCGGAAGACTGAGTCGAATCGAACTGTCTTCAGAGTCCTCGTCGTGGATGACAGTATTGTGCCCCGGACAGCTGCCCGGGCGATGTTGGCATCCGCTTCGGAGCTCCGTCACGTGGGCGAAGCCGCGAGCGGGGCCGACGCATTGCGTGCCATGGATACGTTGAAACCCGACATTATTTTGATGGATGTCCATATGCCACAGATGGACGGACCGACAACCGCAAGGGCCGTTCTTGCCAGCTACCCGACCGTAAAGATCGTGGCATGGACAGTGTCCGACTCAAGCGACGACCTGTTGAGGATGATGCAGGCAGGGTGCATGGGCTATGTCCTTAAGGACGTTGGGCCCGATGAACTTCAAAGGGCGCTTTTGGCTGCGTCGCGAAGTGAGACTCCGGTTCCACGACGGATGATTCCCGACGTGTTGCGGCGGGTGGCAGCGTCGACCCCTCTTTCGGGTCTGTCCAAAGTCTCGCTTACATCTCGTGAAATGCAAATTCTGCGAGGAATAGCGAAGGGCCACACAACGAAGCGCTTGGCCAAGGATCTCGGCTTGGCCCCCCCTTCCGTCGAGAGTCACCTCCGCAACATGTTCAAGAAGCTGGAGGTTGGGAACCGCGGTGAGGCGGTCAGTTCAGCTCTCAAACTTGGCTTGATTACCTTCGGCGACCTCTAGACCCCTCATTAATTCCCAGTAGTTCGAGCTAATGGTTTTCCATGGCGCGCCCTGCGCGCTTTTGACGATTACCGGAAGCCGGCCCTCTCGCGACACTTGGTACTCACAAGTGACCTGGAAAACACCGCGGCAAACGAAGGGAATCTAAGGGGTAGGAGGGAGTCCTAATGGTGCGCATGTTCCGGCGCCTGCTTCGGGGCGGAGCCAGGCAACGTGTAGTTGGCGGGTGGATCGTCTAGACCTAACCTAGACCGACTCAGGGGAATCCAGCCCGCTACAAAGGGCGTTCGCTGGGCTGAATCTTGGCTCTGACCGGCACTTAGCAGTCTAGAATTCTGCCGCCGTGCCTGCCTTTCGGTACCTGCCGTGGTCGGCCCGAATCTACATCATCGCCGTGGTTGGCGTGGGGCTGGCCATGCTACCCATCGGTTGGTTGTTGCATCGTCCTGCCGAGAGCGAGGTTGCAACACTCCTCTACCTAGGAATTGGGACCCAGATAGCGGCTCTTAGACCCATCCCGTGGAAGACCGGTCACCAGACAGTTGTCGACCCGTTACTCATCGCAACAGGTCTCTTCTCACCCGGATTCGGAGTGGGCCTAGTTGCCTGGCTAGCCCTCTTTGATGGAAGGGTTCCAGGGAGAAGCATCACATGGTGGGGCTTCTTCTTCAACCGGGCTATCTTTGCGGTTGCGCATGTCGTCCCGTCGGTTGCCGTCACCTCAATCGGCACTGACAACGACTGGTGGGCAATCCCTTTGCGCACCGCAATTTATGCGGTGGTATCGATTGCGATCAATTATTTCACCACGGCGATCCTCTTCTCGTTTATCGGTCGAACATCGATTTGGAATACCGTCGCGCAGAATGTGGGTCTCGCCACTCTGTTTGCGACAGTAGTCCTCAGTTTTGCGGGCGGAATCCTCTTTCTTCTGCTTCACGCCCAACCGTTTCCGGTTGGCTATGTCATTGCGCCCGGCCTGTTTGGTTTTGTCCTGGCAGTTCGTGGCAATGTGGCAGACGCCCAACGACAAACATTGTTGAAGGACCAGACGCTGGATCTGGCAGCTCAGGCCCTTGACGCTCGGGATCGATACACGGAATCCCATTCGATTCGCGTCTCTGAAATGGCCGCCCATTTGGGTGAGTATCTTGAGCTCGGCGATCGTGAAGTGGAGTTAATCCGTACGGCTGGATCCCTTCATGACTTGGGAAAGATTGGTATTCGCGACGACATCCTCAATAAGCCAGGACCACTCAGCGAAGAGGAGTGGGAGATCATGCGCAAACATCCAGATATAGGTGCCGACATGATCGTCCAGCATTCAGCCCTCGCGGAGGTGGCGCCTCTCGTCCGCCATCACCACGAGCGTTGGGACGGGACTGGCTATCCCGCCGGCCTCAAGGGCGATGTCATTCCTTTCGGGGCACGCATCCTGTCGGTGGCGGACTCATTCGACACAATCACTGGAGCCCGCCTTTACCGACGTTCAGCGATGACTCCGATCGAAGGCGTGGAGGACATCAGCCGGCGGGCAAACCAGTGGTATGACCCGAACGTCGTTGATGCGCTTCGAGAGATCCACGGTCTTAAGTCACTCGACGTACTGGACAGGCCTGAGGTGCCCCGCCGGATTACGACAATGCGCGTGCTTCGGGCCAATCCCGGCTTCAGCAGTCTCATCACCGCGATCGGGATATCTGCTCTCGGTGATCCGCTCACACAGGTAGCAACGCTAGTGTCGATTTACATCGCAACCGGAGATCCCCGGATCGTTGCCCTGGCGTTCATTGCCCAAGGACTGGCGACGATCTTGATGACGAGCGCAATCGGTGGGGTTGCGGATAGGCTGTCCAGGCGCGGCCTCCTCGTTGGTCTCGAATTGCTCCGAGCCGCAGTTCTCGTTGCCACTCCCTTTTTGATTGGATTCCACTGGTGGCTGATCATTCCAGTCGTATTCGTGTTGTCGTGCATCAACGCAGTCGTTCAGCCGGCACGGCAGGCGGCGATTCCAAGTCTTGTGCCAAGCGGTCAAGTGGGCAAAGCAAATGCGATGGTGGCAGCGACAACGATGTTTTCGGGTGCTGTCGGATTCGGGCTTGCTGGTGCGATCCTCGCATTCTCCCCACGATCCACAAACATGATGTTGGTCAACATGCTTTTCATCGCGGACGCTGCTACGTTCGCCTTGGCGGCTGCAATCGTCTTGGGAATACCAAACCTGGGCGGGGGCGCCCGCTTTGCGCCGATATCTGGTGCGTTGCAGCGATCTTGGTCGATAATCGCGGCTCGCCAGCATCTCGTGATCGGAGCGCTTGCCGCCTTCTTTATTCCAGTTAGCTTCCCGGCCTTGGTCGCGCTCTCATACCAAATGTCCTGTCAGCCGTCGCACCCTCAATGCGTTCTCGGTGGGCAGAACTACTCGCTATTGGAACTGATCTTGTCGGTCGGACTTGTCGCGGGCACCTTGATCGTTACACGATTCAAGGCAATTGGGACGATGCGAACTGTTGGCGCAGGTCTGTTGCTAACCGGTCTTTTCTCAATCGGAATCGCGGTTAGTCCCTCCTTACCGGTCATCGCCATCGTGCTATTTGTGGCATCGCTCGGCAACCCAATCTATGCAGTAGCGAACCAGACAGCGATCGTGGAGGCGGCCGACGCTTTAAATCGGGGTAGCATCATGGCTACAAGGTTTGGGCTCGTGCAAACGGCGAGCCTTGTCGGGGTAGGAGTGGGTGGCTTGATCACAAAGCAGGCGGGTCCCTTAGCGGCTTACGGGGTGCTAGGTGTCGGGCTTGTGATCCTCGCGATGTACGCGCTAGCCGCGGGGCGCAGCACAATCAACCCCCTTCACGGAGCCCCCTATGAGGAAGCTGTCGCCCTCCAGCGGGCCAAGACCTAACCCGGCTCGGGTCCCAGGCCTGCTCGTCATACTGCGCGTGATTGCATACCGTGCGCCCTAGCCCGCATCCCGGAGCGCCCCACGAGAGAGAACTCGAGAG
>JGI12635J15846_10000251_pt1 | contig 42394 bp, 38 predicted proteins | sample BlaSpr_A8_OM2_M2_FD_15846 | JGI IMG/M metagenome (IMG submission 15846)
CGCGCCCGGCGCGCTGGCCGCGGTCGACGCCTGGGCGGACGCCGTTCTCGCCTCGCCGGGCGGCACGGACGGCCCCCTCGTGCGCGACACCGTTGACGCCCTCCTCGGCATTGCTTTGTAGACCAGATGGAAGTCGCGGCTTCGGCCGCCTTCGGCGCGGGGGCACCAGGTAGCATCTGAGGCCGTTGTTGCTAGGTAACGGCCACGCAGTGCGACCGGTCGGCAGAAGGTAGCGGGTGTGAGCGGAACGACGCCAAGCGGGACGATCGCCAGCCCCGGCTCGGGTGAGCCAGGGGGCCAGCCCGCTGCGGCCCGGTCGGCCATGCCGGCCGGCCTGGGCAACCCGGTGACCCTGATCATCGTGGCCGCGACGGTGCTCGGCCTGCTGCTCCGGCTCTACCAGCTCAGCCGGCCCGGCTTCCTGCTCAGCGTCAACGAATACGACGACGGGCCCTACTTCGGCAGCGCCGTGCGGCTGGTCCACGGCGCCGTGCCCTACCGTGACTTCCTGATCGTGCAGCCACCGGGGATCACGCTGCTGATGATTCCGGTGGCGCTGCTCAGCAAAGTGACCGGCACCGCGTGGGGAATGGGCATCGGGCGCATCCTGACGTCGCTGGTCGGCGCCGCCTCGGTGGCCCTGGCGGGCCTGCTGGTCCGGCACCGCGGCGTCCTCGCCACGGTCATCGTCTGCGGGATCATGGCCGTCTACCCGGACGCCATCCAGGCGGTCAAGACCATCCTTGTGGAACCCTGGCTGGTGCTGTTCTGCCTGATCGGCGCCCTGGCGGTGTTCGACGGCGATCACTTCACAACCAGGACGCGGCGGCTCGTCTGGGGCGGCGTGGCGTTCGGGTTCGGCGGCGCGGTCGAGCCGTGGGCCATCTTCCCGGTGATTGTCATCACGGTGCTGGCGCTGCGCTGGCCGCGCCGGGCCGCGGCGTACGTCGGCGGCGTGGCGGCCGGCTTCCTGGTCCCGGTGCTGCCGTTCGCCGCCCTGGCGCCAAAGAAGTTCTACCAGGCCACGATCATCGCGCAGATCGGGCCGAGGGCGGGCGCCACCCGCACCTCGACCTGGGAGCGCATCCAGGACCTGACCGGGCTGGCCGACCTGCACAAGCCGACGCACCTGGTGATCCTGGGCGCCGCCGTGCTGATCGCCGCGGTCGTGGCAGGCAGCCTCGGCCTCGCGTTCCTGCTGACCTCGCGGCTGCCGCCGATGCTCGACCTATTCGCGGTCGGAACGGCGGGCTTCGTGCTGATCGGCTTCATCTGGCCGAACCAGTTCCACTACCACTTCGCCGCGTTCTTTGCGCCGTGGCTCGCCCTGGCCATCGGGCTGCCGCTGGCCGCCCTGGTGCGCGACCTGCGGCTGATCTCGGGCGGCGACGCCGGCGCCCCCACGCCGCCGGCCCTGCAATGGGGCGCGGCCTGCGTGGCCGGGCTGGTGGTCCTGGTGATGGCGGTGGTCCAGTTCAACTGGGAGAGCTACAACACCCCGCACCTGCCGCTGTCCGTGGTGCAGTCGGCGGAGCGCCTGATCCCGCCGGGGTCGTGCCTGCTCGCCGACGAGGTGTCATTCGCCGTCATGACCAACCGGCTGGTCTCGGACGTGCCGGGCTGCTCGCTGCTGCTCGACGCCACCGGCACCAACTACGCGCTCTCGCACGGGCGCGACCCGGAGACCGGCGCCGCGAAGTACAAGGCGGTCGACGCGGTGTGGACCTACGCCTTCGATCACGCGCAGTACGTGTGGCTGTCCGGGCTGAACCACCACCGGGTGGCCTGGACGCCGGCGCTGGAGCGCTATTTCAGCGCCCACTTCACCCGGATCCTGAACGCCGGCCACGCGGGTGCGCTGTACCGGCGCATCGGCCTGAAACCGGCAAGCTGACGACCGGCGGCCGGGATAAATGCCGGACCAGGAGTCGGCGGTAACCGTCCGCCGCGCCACCCCCGCCGACGTCCCGGCGCTCTACGTGGTCGTGCACGAGGCGTACCTGCTGTACGTGCCCAGAATCGGCCGCATGCCCGCCCCGATGACCGCCGACTACTCCGAGGCCGTTCAGTCCGGCCAGGCCTGGGTCGCCGAAGTGGACGGCCAGATCCTCGGGCTGCTCGTGCTCGTGGTAAACCAGGGCTACCTGCTGATCGAGAACATCGCGGTGCTGCCGTCGGCGCAGCGGCGCGGCATCGGTGCCCGGCTGCTCACGCTCGCCGAGGACGAGGCCCGGGTGAATGGCCTGGGTGAGATACGCCTCTACACGAACGAGGGAATGACCGAGAACCTCGCCTACTACCCCAGGCACGGCTACCGGGAGACGCGCCGCGCCGAGGAGCACGGGTTCCGGCGCGTGTTCTTCAGCAAAGTGCTGTGACTCCTCAGGCTCCTACAGTTCACGGCGGTCGAAGCTGACCAGGCCGAGCACCAGGATGAGCACCAGCCAGACGGCCGTCCAGGCCAGGTACTGCCAGGGCGGCGCGGCCAGGGCGAGGAACGGGTCGCCCTGCCCCACGGGCGATGCGGCGAGCTGCTGGGTGACGAACGACGACGGCTCGAGGTAGTAGATCGCGCCCTGCCACAGCCCATTCGTTGGCAGCAGGTACTGGCTGACCTCGCTCGCCGTGTGCAGCGCATGGATGTTGAACGCCGTGGCCAGGGTGCCGCCGACGCCTGCGAGCCAGGCCAGGCCGAACAGTGCGATGCCGATCACGCCGGCGGCGAGCGCGGACAGCCGGGTGCTGAGCAGCAGCACGAACGTCAGCAGGACCACGCCCTCGGCAAAGACGAGCGCCGCCGCGGCGGCCGGGTCGGGCTCCACGAAGCCGGAGGTCCAGTACACGACCGCCACCTGCAGGCCGGACACGATCGCGGTGTACGCGCCGAGCAAGCCGGCCAGGCCCAGCCACTTCCCGAGCAGCACTTCGCTGCGCCGGACCGGCCGGGCAACGACGGTCTGCAGGACGCCCGAGTCGATCTCGCTGGAGACAGCCAGCGAGCCGACGGCGGATGCGCTGAGCGCGACGACAAAGCTGAACATGAACATGAACAGCACGACCGCCTGGGGGAGTGCCAGGTTTGTCTCACCCGAGGTGAACGCTCCGCCGTGACTCAGTTTGTAGAAGGCCCAGCCGCTGGCGCCGACGAGCACGATGGAGATGACAGCGAATGCGGCAACGAGCCGCCGCCGCACCGCCTCCCGCATGGTGAGCGACGCGATCGTCAGGACGGCACTCACGTTTCCCCCAGTAGCTTGAGGAAGCTCTCTTCCAGGCTCTGTTGCTCGGGTATGACCGCCTCGACCCGGCCGCCGAGCGCGACGATCGCGGCCACGAGCTCCGGCACCCGCCCGGCCGCCATCTCCTCGACCAGCAGCCAGTCTCCTTGCTCCGTCCAGCGCCCGAAGCTGGCCAGGCGCCGCCACCAGCCGCCGGGCAGGCCGGTGACCCGCAGCCGGGCGCTGGGCCTGCGGACCTTCAGCTCGGCCAGCGTCCCGGTGGCGAGCGACCGGCCCTTGCTGAGGATCGTCACGCGGTCGCAGACGTGCTCGGCCTCCTCGAGCAGGTGGGTGTTGAGGAAGACCGTTGCGCCGCGGTCACGCAGCTCGCGGATGATCACGCGAACGTGATGGCGGCCCACCGGGTCGAGCGCGCTCGTCGGCTCGTCGAGCACCACGAGCGCGGGCTCGCCGAGCAGCGCGACCCCGAGGCCGAGCCGCTGCTGCATGCCCTTGGAGAACGTGCCGACCTTGTCGTCGCCCCGGCCGTCAAGGCCGACGACGTGCAGCGCCTCGTCCGCCGCCGCGGCCCAGCCCGGCCGGGGCATCCGCATCAGCCGGCAGTGCAGGACCAGCACCTCGCGGGCGGTCAGCCAGCTCTGGAAGCGGAACAGCTCCGGCAGGTAGCCGATCTGCCTGCGGGTCTGCAGGTCCCCGGCTGGCGCGCCCAGGACCATCGCCTCGCCGCCGGTCGGCCGGGCCAGCCCGAGCAGCAGCTTGACGGCAGTGGTCTTGCCCGCCCCGTTCGGGCCCAGGAACCCGAAGACCTCGCCGCGCGCGCGCCACGGTCATCGACAGCCCGGCCAGCGCCACCGTGCTCCGGTACCGCTTGCTCAGCTCGATCGTGTGAATGGCCGGGGACCCCGGCGGCGTGCAGCCGCCGGGGTCGCTCGCGCCGTGGCCCGCCACGGCCGCGCGCTCAGCCGATCTGGCGGGCGACATTGAAGACGTCCTGCTTGTCGAGCAGCCCGCCGACGCCATGCAGGATGCCGTCACCGCTCTCCCAGATCACCCCGGACGCGAAGCCGTTGGGGTCGGTGACGAGCACCGCCGGTGCCCCGCCGATCTGCTCCTTCAGCTCCCACAGCCCCGACGGGACCGGCACCGGCAGGACCGATGCCGGGTTGCCGAGCAGCCGGATTTCCTGGACGAGATCGGCCGGCAGGCCCGGCCTTGACAGCAGGAACGTCTCGAGCTGGCTGGCGGTCGCCCCACTCGCCCCCCCTTCCCCCTTCACTGACGCCACTGGCCTGCGCGCGGCGACGATGGCGAGCGTCATCAGGTTGCTGCGGCCGGATGTGCTGGCGTACTGAACCGCGATCGCCGGGCCCGCGGTGATCGTCAGGGTGCTTCCCGCTACGGCGGGACCGGCGTTCTGGCTGAACCGGACGGTGGCCGTCACCTGGGGCTGGACCGTGATGCGGCCGATCGCCCCCACGCCCGACGGCAGCGTCGCCGGGGTGGGGAACGCCAGGTGGGTCATTGCGCTGGCACGGGCGAGCGAGGCCACCTGCTGGGCGGGGCCGGCCGAGGACCAGCTCAGCTTGCCGAACGTGAGCTGCGTCGAGCCCGACGGCCCCAGGTCGCCGGACAGCCGGCTGATGCCCATGATGTTCTCGATCGCGTGCAGGTCGTTCGCGTTGATCCGCACCGGGGCCACCTGGGTTGGCGCGTAGACGGTCGTGAGGACAGCGGCCGCGGCCGCTCCCACGGCGAGCACACTGGCCACGACCGCGGACCCGGCACCGACCGAGACGTTGACCAGCCGCCGCGGCATGCGCCGGGACGGACGGACGGCCGGACGCCGGGCCGCGCCGGGCCGGCTGAGCCGGTCCTGCAGCAGGATCCACTCCAGGTCGATGTCACCGACCTCCGGCGGCGCGGCCAGCACGCGCGCGGCCAGCGCCGCGTCCGCGGCGATCTCGGTGCTCTGGGCCTGGCAGCGGCGGCAGTCGTCGAGGTGGCGCCGGGCCACGTCGGGCACGGCCATCGGCTCGTCCTCGAGCCGGCGCAACACCGGGCTAGGTACGTGGCGCATTCTGCAACTCCTTGCGTAGCGCTGATTCGGCTCGGCGGAGCATCGTTCCTACGTGCCCCACCTTCACGTTCATGGCCTCGGCCACCTCGGCGTAGCTCAGCCCGTTGTGCCGGAGCACGAGGACGGCCGCGGCCTTGCGGGGCAGGCGGGACAGCGCCCGCCTGACCTCGGTCCTCGACTCCGCGTCCAGCACGGTCTCCTCCGGGCCCGCCGCGGGCACCTCGACGGCCGCCGACCGCTGACGCCGCTCGCGCCGCCGCTCGCCGCGGATGGCGTTCAGGGCCGTGTGCGCCGCGGCCGCCCGCACCCAGGCGCGGGCATGGTCCGAATCCCCCGGCTCGGGGAACCGCTTGAAGGCGCTGATGAAGACGTCCTGCGCGACGTCCTGGGCTGCCTGGGCATCGCCGACGACGCCGAAGGCGATGCGCACGACCGCGGGATACTCCTCGCGGAAGAACCGCTCGAACCCGGAGAACGAGGCTCCTGGCGGTGACGAGCGCAGGTCGGTCACGAAGCTGGCTTCCATACTCATCCTCTCCGTCACCTAAGCACCGCAGGACCAGCAGGTGTGACAGCCGCCCGCGTTGTCAAGCCGATAACACAGTCTGTGGATCAGAGCCTGTTACGCACAGTCCCGGGGTTAATCACGTCGTGCCGGGTGGCCCGCCCGCCGCAGCCTGCCGACATGACAGACAACACGCCAGCGGGTGACAAGACCCCGCACACGAACAGTCAGCCGGACCGGGAGGTACCGAGGATCAGGGTCAGCTCCGTGGCCGGTTTCCTGGCGGTCATCCCGCACCTGCTGGGATTCCACCCGGGCCGGAGCATGGTGGTCGTCGGCCTTGACGCGCGCCGCGGGCGCATTGTGCTCGCGTTCCGGTACGACCTGCCGGACCCGCCGGACGCCGCGCGGTCGCGGGACATCGCGGAGCACGCCGCCGCCGTGCTGCGGAAGCGGCGGATCAGGACCGCGATCGCCGCGGGATACGGCGACGGCGTTCTGGTCACGCCGGTCGCCGAGCAGCTCAGGGCCGGCCTGCGCGGCGCCGGGATCGCAATGCGCGACCTGCTCCGGGTGCAGGACGGGCGCTACTGGTCCTACGTCTGCACGGACCCGGGCTGCTGCCCGCCGGACGGTGTGCCGTTCGACGTATCCGCTCACCCGGCCGCGGCGGCGATGACCGCGGCCGGGATGCCGGCTCGCCCCGACCGGGCGTCGCTGGCGGACTCGCTGGCCCCGCTGACCGGCCAGGCCGCCGAGTCGATGCGCCAGGCAACGGAGCGCGCGGTGCTGCGGGCGGCGGAGCTGATCGCGTCCTCCGGCGCCCCAGGCAGCTCATCCTCCCGCGCCCAGGCCGGCACGTCCTGCGGCTCGGCCGGCGGATCATCTCGCGCTTCCAGCGCGCCGTCCGGCAATCCNGGCGGCCTGTGGCTGGCTGTCGAGGCCGGCCGGGAGGCGGTCCGGGCCGCGATCAGCATCTACCGCCACGGCGGCCGGATCACCGACCACGACCAGCTCGCCTGGCTCACGGTGACTATCGCCGACTTGCGGGTACGTGACGACGCCTGGGCCCGGATGGAGCCCCGGCACCGCGCCGACCACCTGCGGCTATGGACCGACGTGGTCCGTCACGCGTGCGAGCCTTACGTGCCAGCGCCAGCGTCCCTGCTGGCGTTCACCGCGTGGCAGTCCGGCGACGGGGCGCTTGCGAACGTCGCAATCGAGCGTGCCCTCACCGCCGACCCCGAGTACTCGATGGCGCATCTGATCGGGCAGGCGCTGGACGCGGGCCTGCCCCCGTCCGCCGCGCGCCTCCCGATGACACCGGAGGAGGTCGAGGCCAGTTACGCGAGGACCGAGCTCGGCGGTACCGACCCTTCGGCCTCGCGTTCAGCGCGAGGTTCGGCGGCGCGGTCGTCGGCACGAACGTCGTCGGCACGAACGTCGTCGGCACGAACGTCGTCGACAGGACGGTCGTCCACAGGACGGTCGTCGACAACGAGGTCGGCCAGCAAGCGGCCCTCCGGGTAGCGCAGCGCCGCCTCGGGCAGGCCGGCCTGCCTGCCGCTGAGCAGCACCCGCACGGTCCCGGTCCGAGACGGCGCTGCATCGGGCCTGGTATCGGTCCCGCCCGCAGCGACTCGGCGCAGAGCCTGCGCGGCGACGGCGGCCGCCGAGCGGAACAGGGTCACGCCCGGCAGTGCGGCACCGATCAGGTCGGCCGCCAGCTCATACTCGGTGCAGCCGAGCACGACCGCGCCGCAATCGGCCGGTGTGCGCGCGGCCGCACCGGCGACGGCGGCTCTGGCAGCCGCCTCGTCCCCGGCGTCGACCGCGTCGGCCAGGCCGGGGCACGGGACCGGGGTGACTCGTGCCGAGCCGGCGAAGTCGTCGATGAGCCGGCGCTGATACGTGCTGGCCGTGGTTGCCACGGTCGCCCAGATCGCCACCGAGTCGCTGAACGCCGCGGCGGGCTTGATCGCCGGAACCGTGCCGACGACCGGCATCGCGGGCTCGAACTCCGCCCGGAGCGCGGGGAGCGCGTGCACGGTTCCGGTGTTGCACGCGAACACGAGCACGTCCGGCCCGAACGCGGCGGTCGCCCTGGCGCAGGCGAGCGACCGCTGGGCGATGTCGCCGGGGCTGCGTGGCCCCCAGGGCATCCCGTCCGGATCCATGGCCAGCACCAGGTCTGCATCGGGACGGAGCCGGTGCAGCTCGGCGGCGGTAGCGAGCAGCCCGATCCCTGAGTTGATCAGCGCGATCCGCATGAATCCAGCCTAGGAGGTTTCCCGCGCGACGGCCGGGACCAGCGCCGACGCCGAGGGTCAAGAAATTGTCAGCACCGAGCGAAAGGATGACAGTGCTGACTCCAAGGAGGCACGATGAGTGCTGTGAGCATTGCCGACGCCTGGCCCAGCTGGGGCGAGCCGTTCACCGTCGAGGATCTCGACCGGATGCCCGACGACGGTCGGCGCTACGAGCTGATTGACGGGATGCTCATCGTGAGCCCGGCTCCCAACATGGGTCATCAGCGAGTGATCATCGTTCTGGGCAGCCTGCTTGAGCAGGCATGCCCTGAGAACTTGGTGGTCTTCGCTGATATCGGCGTACGAATCGGGGAGAGCAGTGCACTTGAACCTGATGTCGTCGTGGCGCGTGTTGCCGACGCGGAAGGAGTGCGGCTTGCCCGGCCGCCGGTGCTGGTCGTCGAGGTGCTCTCGCCTCATTCCGTGCTGCGGGATCTTAACCTGAAGAAGGCCGCCTACGAGCGGTTCGGCATCCCGTCGTACTGGGTGGTCGATCCTGACCTGGATCGGCCGAGCCTGCGCGCGTACGAGCTTGACGGCGGATCCTATGCCGAGGTCGCGCACGTCACCGGGAGCGAGGCGTTCCGCGCCCGCAAGCCGTTCGACGTCGAGATCGTTCCGGACCGGCTGGTCGCCAAGCTCCGCCGGCGCTGACCATCCGCGGCCAGCAATCGGCCACGTCATCGACCGAGCGCTGGCAGGCCGTCGATGCTGACCGCGTTCTTCTCCTCGCGGTATTCGGCGAGCTCGTCGAGAGACTTCTGCTCCGCCATCTGTGCCAGCAGGTCGCGTTCCTCGGTCAGCTCCATCTGGGGCACGGCGTAGCCGCAGGAGTCGGCGATGCGGTCCGCCTCCACCACGATGATCGCCCTGCGGTCGCGCCGGTCGGCACCGTGCGTCCCGTTCCGGGCAAACCGCGCGGCAAGCGCCTGCCAGCTCGGGTCATCGGGCAGCACCACGTGCCCGCGGCCGTAGATCCGGAGAATTTTCGCCTGCTTCGTGAACGAGCAGAACATGATCGTTATCCGTCCGTTCTGCCGCAGGTGCGCGATCGTCTCGGCGCCGCTGCCGGTCAGGTCGACGTAGGCCACGGTGGTCGGGTCCAGCACGGCGAACGTGTCCCGGTAGCCCTTGGGAGAGACGTTGACGTGGCCGCCCTCGCCGTCCGAGGTGAGGCACGGCGCTGTGGCCACGAAGAACACCGGCTGGCGGGCGATAAACTTCGTGAGCCGTTCNTCCAGNTCGGCATAGACCTTGCCCATAATGCCCTCCTGCGTGCATTCTCGCCGTGGGGCCTGGGTGCGGGCGACATCGGGGAGGGNNGGTGTGACCGACGTCACTGGCACGAACAATCNNGGCGTGGCACCGNGGCGCAAGCTGCCGCCAGCCCACCGAGCGGCGGTGGCCAGGCTGCAGCACGACTACGCGGCGATCCCGCCCGGCAGCCCGGTCCGGCTCGCCAAGCGAACGTCCAACCTGTTCCGGTTCCCCGACGGCAACGCGCAAGCCGGGCTTGACGTGTCCGCGTTCGGGCATGTGGTGTCCGTCGACCCGACCAGCCGCACGGCGGTGGTCGGCGGCATGACGACCTACGAGGATCTCGCAGACGCCACCCTGGTGTACGACCTGATGCCGCTCGTCGTGCCGCAGCTGAAGACGATCACGCTCGGCGGCGCGGTGACCGGCCTCGGGATCGAGTCGANCTCGCTGCGCAGCGGTCTNCCGCACGAGTCAGTGANCGAGATGGAGATCCTCACGGGCGACGGNCGGGTGGTCACCGCCACCGACGACAACGAGCACGCCGCGCTGTACCGCGGTTTCCCCAACTCCTACGGCACGCTCGGCTACGCGCTGACGCTCACGATCGAGCTCGAGCCCGTGGCGCCGTACGTGCACCTGCGCCACTTCCGCTTCGGCACCCCGGAAGCATGCATGGACGCCATCGCGCAGATCGCGGCGGACGGCAGCTACCACGGGCACCGGGCGGACTTCGTGGACGGCACGGCGTTCGGCCTCGACGAGATGTACCTGACCGTCGGCGCCTTCAGCGACGTCGCGCCGTGGCGCAGCGACTATACGCGGGAACGCATCTACTACCGGTCGATCCGCGGGCCCAAGGAAGACTTCCTCACTATCCGCGACTACCTGTGGCGCTGGGACACCGACTGGTTCTGGTGCGCCGGGGCCCTCGGTGTGCAGAACCCGGTGATCCGCCGGGTCTGGCCGCGCCGGTACCGCCGCTCGGACACCTACCGCAAGCTGATCGCCCTCGACCGCAAGTACGGCTTTTCCGCCACGCTGAACGCCCGCCGCGGCCTGCCGGCACGCGAGTACGTGGCCCAGGACGTGGACATCCCGGTCGGGCGCGGCGCGGAGTTCCTGCGCTGGTTCGTCCCGCACGTCGGCATGAGCCCGGTCTGGCTCTGCCCGATGCGGCTGCGCGGCACCCCGCTCAGCAAGCAACCCTGGCCGCTGTACCCGCTGCATCCNGGCGACGTCTANGTGAACTTCGGCTTCTGGGGCACCCGTTCGCTGCCGCCAGGGGCCGGGGACGGCCACTACAACCGGCTGATCGAGGAAGAGGTGACCGCCCTCGNCGGCCGCAAGGGGCTCTACTCCTCGTCGTTCTACTCCGAGGACGAGTTCTGGGCCCTGCACAACGGCCCGGAATACGCGACACTGAAGGACGATTATGACCATGAGGGCCGGCTCGCCGGGCTGTACGAGAAGTGCGTTCGCGGGAAGTAACGAAGGAGACGGGCCATGTCGATAGCGGACGTATTCGAGGCGGTAGCCGGGCCTGATGCCGCGGTGGAGTTCCAGGCCTATGACGGAAGCAAGGCCGGAGCGCCCGATGCTCCCGTGAAGATCACCGTGCGGTCGCCGGTGGCGGTGTCCTACCTGGCCCAGGCGCCCGGGGCGCTCGGCCTTGCCAGGGCATACGTGTCTGGCAACCTGGACGTCGTCGGCGACATGTACTCGGCGCTGGCGAGGATGGCACGCGCCCAGATGACGCACCTTGATTTTTCTGATCGGATACGGCTGCTGCGCAAGCTGGGCGGACCGCGTGTCCTGATCCCGCGGATCCCGCCGCCGCCGCAGGAGGTCCGAGTCCGGCGCAGGTCCTTGTCGGGCCGGCGGCACTCCAAGGGCAGGGATGCCTCGGCGATCTCACACCACTACGACGTCTCCAACACGTTCTACGAGTGGGTGCTCGGCCCGTCGATGGCCTACACCTGTGCCTGCTATCCGAGCGAGGACGCAACGCTGGAAGAGGCGCAGTGGTTCAAGCATGACCTGGTAGCGCGCAAGCTGGCGCTGCGGCCAGGGATGCGGCTGCTCGACGTGGGCTGCGGCTGGGGCGGCATGGTGCGGCACGCCGCCCGCGAGTACGGCGTCAAGGCGCTCGGCGTCACGCTGTCCGAGCAGCAGGCGCTGTGGGGACAGAAGGCCATCGAGGAGCAGGGCCTTTCGGACCTGGCCGAGGTGCGGCACCTGGACTACCGGGATGTGGCGGAGACCGGCTTCGACGCCGTCAGCTCCATCGGGCTGACCGAGCACATCGGCAAGGCGCAACTGCCCGGCTACTTCGAGTTCCTTTACGGCAAGCTGAAGCCGGAGGGGCGGATGCTGAACCACTGCATCACCCGCACCGACAACACCGAGCCCGCGCGGCGGCCCGACGGGTTCATCTACCGGTACGTGTTCCCCGACGGGGAGCTCGAGGCGCCCGGCTACCTGGTCTCGCTGATGCACGACGCAGGCTTCGAGGTCCGCCACGAGGAGAACCTGCGCGAGCACTACGCGAAGACGCTGGCCGGGTGGTGCAAGAACCTGGACGAGCACTGGGACGAGGCGGTCGCCGAGGTCGGCGAGGGCACGGCCCGGGTCTGGCGGCTGTACATGGCCGGGTCACGGCTCGGCTTCGAGCGCAACCAGATCCAGCTGCACCAGGTTCTCGGTGTGCGGCTCGGTGACAACGGCAGGTCCGGCATGCCGCTGCGGCCCGACTGGGAGCCGGTGCCCGCCCCGGTCAGCTGACCCGGGCCCCAGTATTTTCATTCCGCTGCCCGGCAGATGTGCAATTCCTGCACGGATACCGGCTAATAAATCGATGACCAGCGCGGTTGAGCCCCGTGCAATGGCTCCCGGGAGCCATTGCACGGGGCGTCTGGGTGCCGCTTGCTACAGCAGCGCGAGAATCTCGTTGAGCAGGGTGGATATCTCGGAGAGAGAGCCGCCGCCATTCAGCAGGTTGGCAACATCGCACAGCAGGTTGCCCAGCAGGTTTCCGACCCCGGGAACCGCAGTGATGTTCAGGTGCACCTGGTTGAGCGTGACCACCAGGCCGAGCAGGTTGAGGTTGAGCGGCCCGAGCACCAGGTTGAGGATCCCGCAGCTAGCGGGATCGGCGGCGGCTGCGGCCGTGTTGACCGGCATGGTCGCGGTCTCGTCCACCGTGCCGACCGTGCTGCCGTCAGCGTTGGTGAGCGTGCCGGTCAGCGGGCCCGTGGCCTCGAGAGTGCCGTTGACCACGGAAAACTTCTTCGGCGTGAACGTTCCGGCGAACGTGCCGGCGCCGTCGGAGTTCTTGAAGGTGCCGGTCACATTCGACGTGACGTCGCTAGCCGCCTTCTTCGCCGCAGCCGCAGCCGCCGTGCTGCCCCCGGCGGGGCCCTGAGCGGCGTTGGCGGTGGTGGAGGCCAAGCCGATCGCCATGGCCACCGTGGCTGCCATGACCCCGGTCCCGGCGAGAACCCGCAGGTGTGGAACCCTCATGATTTCGCTCCTTTACTGGTGAGTAATGATGGGGCTGCTAGCTCACCCGCGGGGAGGTCGTTAAACACCCTTAGAACCGTAAATCTGCAATTCTGAGTGTGGATATGTGATCGTTTCGTGATAGAGCGCCAGGTGAGGGCCATATCCGGCGGAACAATTGATCGCCAGAGATTTTTTTGAGGACCCGGTGCGCCGGGCGCGATCGCTCTGAGGGCCGGCCAGGATGGGCGGGGCTCGATTGCTCCGAGGGCCGGGGCGGGTAGGCGTCCTTTACGAAGAGGGCCTTGATCACTACGGGGTCGCGATGACGGACCCCGAGGGCAACGAGTTCGACATCAACTAGCGGCGGTAGTTCTCCGCCACGGTGAAGGCCAGGTCCAGGGCCTGGCTGCGGTTGAGCCGGGGGTCACAGGCGGTCTCGTACCGCTGGTAGAGATCATCGGCGACGATCTCGTGGCTGCCGCCGACGCACTCGGTGACGTTATCGCCGGTGAACTCGATGTGGATGCCGCCCGGGTGTGTCCCGAGGCCCCGGTGTACCTCGAAAAACCCCTGCACCTCCTCGAGCACGTCGTGCAGCCGGCGGGTCTTGTGGCCGCTCGGGGCCTCGAACGTGTTGCCGTGCATCGGGTCGCAGACCCAGGGGACCTCTATCCCCTCCGCAATGACCGCGCTGATCAGCGGCGGCAGCGCGTCTCTGACCCGGCCCGCGCCCATCCGCGTGATGAGCGTCAGCCGCCCGGGATCGCGGGCGGGGTTCAGCCTGTCGATCAGCGCGAGCACATCGGCGGGCTTCGCGTCCGGGCCGACCTTGACGCCGATTGGGTTGCTGATGCCGCTGGCGAACTCTACGTGTGCCCCGTTCAGGTCGCGCGTCCGCTCGCCGACCCACACGAAGTGGGCGGACGTGTCGTACATCAGGCCGGTCCGCGAATCGCGCCTGGTCAGTGCCTGCTCGTAGTCGAGCACCAGCGCCTCGTGGCTCGAGTAGAGCTCGACAGCGCGCAGTTCCTCGGGGTCGGCCCCGCAGGCCCGCATGAACGCAAGCGCGCGGTCGATCTCCCCGGCCAGCCGCTCGTAGCGCTGCCCGGCCGGGCTCTGCTTGACGAAGTCCTGGTTCCACGCGTGCACCTGGTGCAGGTCGGCGTAACCGCCGGTGGCGAACGCGCGGCACAGGTTCAGGGTCACCGCGGAGCAGTGGTAAGCGCGCAGCAGCCTGGCCGGATCCGGGGTACGCGCCTGCGCGGTGAACTCCACGTCGTTGATCGCGTCGCCCCGGTAGACGGGAAGCTCGGTTCCGCCGCGGCTCTCGGTCGGGCGCGTGCGGGGCTTCGCGAACTGGCCCGCCAGCCGGCCGATCTTGACGATCGGCACACTGGCGCCGTAGGTGAGCACGACGGCCATCTGCAGCAGCGTCTGCAGCTTGGCCCGGACCGCGTCCGCCGTGGCGCCGGCGAATGTCTCCGCGCAATCCCCGCCCTGGAGCACGAACGCCTCGCCGCGCGCCACCGCCGCGAGCCGCTCACGCAGCACGTCACACTCCCCGGCGAAGACCAGCGGGGGCAGCCCGGCCAGCTCGCCGGTCACCTGCTGCAGCCGGTGCGGATCCGGCCAGTCCGGCTGCTGCGCCGCAGGCAGGTCATGCCAGCTCGCGCGAGCGGGGACTGAGGCTGGCCCGGACTGCGGAGCCGTGGTAGTAGTCACCGCTGCAGATGTTCCGGCAGGGGGAGGCTGTCACCAATCACGATCACACGCTACGCGCCCTGGGGGTGCGGGAGGCACGTGCCCTGAGGATGCGGGGAGGCGCGTGTCCCGGGATGCGCGGGATGCGCGTGTCCTGGGGTGCGCGGTGCGCGTTCCCTGACGCGCACGTCACGAGGGCGCGGGCGAGAGGCGGCGGAGCGGGGGAGAATGACCGCATGGACTCAGCCAGCGCGCGCCGGGACGTCGTCGTGCTCGGATCCACCGGATCGATCGGTACTCAGGCGGCAGACATCATCCGCCGCAACCCCGACCGTTTCCGGGTGGCCGGGCTCGCCGCCGGTGGCGGCAACCCGGATCTGCTGGCCAGCCAGGCGCTGGAGTTCGGCGCCGAGGTGGTCGCGGTGGCCAGCGATGCAAGGGTCGAGGAACTGCGCCAGGCGCTGCACGCGAAGGCCGCGGCCGGCGTCGCCCCCCGGGGAGCCGCGGGCGGGGCGAAAGGGGCGGGTGCGGCCAGCCCATCGGGCCGGGCCAGGCAGCTGCCCAAGATCCTGACCGGGCCGGACGCCATCGCCGAGGTCGCGGCGTGGCCCTGCGATGTCGTGCTGAACGGGGTGACCGGCGCGGTCGGCCTTGCCGCCACGCTGGCCGCGATCGACGCCGGGCGCGTGCTCGCGCTGGCCAACAAGGAGTCGCTGATCATGGGCGGCCCGCTGGTGGCGGGCCGTGCCGCGCCCGGCCAGATCGTCCCGGTCGACTCCGAGCACTCCGCGCTGGCCCAGTGCCTGCGCGGCGGCAGGGCGCAGGAGGTACGGCGGCTCGTGGTCACCGCGAGCGGCGGGCCGTTCCTGCACCGCAGCCGCGACGAACTCGAGGACGTCACGCCCGAGCAGGCACTCGCGCACCCGACCTGGAACATGGGTCCGGTGGTCACCGTGAACTCCGCCACGCTCGTGAACAAGGGCCTGGAGCTGATCGAGGCGCACCTGCTGTTCGGCATCGGCTTCGAGGCCATCGAGGCGGTCGTGCACCGGCAGTCGGTGATCCATTCCATGGTCGAGTTCACCGACGGCTCGACGATCGCCCAGGCCAGCCCCCCGGACATGCGGATACCCATCGCCCTGGCACTGGCCTGGCCGGACCGGGTTCCCGACGCGGCCAGCGCGGTGGACTGGACCACGGCGCATACCTGGACATTTGAGCCGCTCGACGAGAAAGCGTTCCCTGCGGTGCCGCTCGCCCGTGCTGCGGGAAGCGCAGGCGGGACCGCCCCGGCCGTCTACAACGCCGCCAACGAGGTGTGTGTCGAGGCGTTCCTGTCCGGCCGGCTCCGCTTCAACAGGATCATCGATACTGTTGCGCGGGTAGTCTCTGACCATGATGGATCGTGCCGGGAGGCCATGACGCTTGACGACGTGCTCGCCGCGGATGGCTGGGCACGGAGCAGGGCGCGCGAGCTGACTGGCACCGGGCACTCTCGATGACCCGGCGCCGCCGCAGGGAGGGAGACACGGCAGGATGAGTTTCCTGCTCGGTGTGGTCATCTTCGTGGTGGCCATCCTGATCTCTGTGATCCTGCACGAGGCCGGGCACTTCCTGACTGCCAAGAAGTTCGGCATGCAGGCCACCCAGTTCTTCATCGGCTTCGGGCCGACCCTGTGGTCGACCACGCGCGGCGAGACCGAGTACGGCATCAAGGCCCTGCCGTTCGGCGCCTTCGTTCGGATCACCGGGATGACCAACCTCGACGAGGTCGACCCGGCCGACGAGCCGCGTTCGATGCGGAACAAGCCGGCCTGGCAGCGGGCCATCGTCATGGTGGCGGGCTCGTTCATGCACTTCGCGCTCGCGTTCGTGCTGCTGCTCGCGCTCGCACTCGGGATCGGGCGGATCAACGAGAACCCGAACACCAACGCGATCGGCGGGGTGAGCGCCTGTGTGCCGGTCAGCCTCAAGGCGTACAACCAGGGCTCCTGCGTCGGCAGCAAGCAGGCCTCGCCGGCCAAGGCGGCCGGGATCAAGGCCGGTGACAAGATCATCGCGGTCGGCGGCACGCCGGTGCACAATTGGACGCAACTCGGCGTCGCGATCCGTGCCCACCCGATCGGAAAGCCCGTGTCGGTGACCGTGCTGCGGGATGGCAAGCGAATCACCCTTGACGCGACGCCGGCCAGGATTCCCGGGTGCAAGGGCTCCTGCATCGGCATCGGCGAGGCCGTGGTGTTCCAGCGGTCCAGCCCGGTCGGCGCGGTGGCGTTCGCCGGATCGTCGTTCGGCGAGGTGTTCGTCGGCTCGGCCGAGGCGTTCGCGAAGCTGCCTGCGGCACTGCCCGACCTGTTCAACAAGAACCGGGCCAAGACCCCGGCGGGCGATGTGAGCAGCGTCGTCGGGGCCGCGAACATCGCGGGCCAGGCGGTCTCCTCCGGCGGCGGATGGCAGTACTCGGTCTCCGACCTGCTGCTGATCATCATCTCGCTGAATATCTTCATCGGCGCGTTCAACCTGCTGCCGTTGCTCCCGCTCGACGGGGGGCACCTCGCCGTGATCTTCTACGAGCGGATCAGGGCCTGGCTGGCCAGGCTCCGCGGCAGGCCCGACCCGGGGCTGGTCGACATGCAGCGGCTGATCCCGGTCAGCGTCGGGGTCTTCGGGCTGCTGATAGGCCTCGGCCTGCTACTCATGGCCGCAGACATATTCAATCCGGTGCATCTTGTACAGTAAGGTGACATTTTCGCTATGACTGTTGATCTTGGCTTGCCGGAAGTGCCCCCGGAGCCGCTGGCGGAGCGCCGGACCTCGCGTCAGCTCATGGTCGGCAAGGTGCCGGTGGGCGGCGGAGCGCCCGTCTCGGTCCAGTCGATGGCCACGACGCTGACTGCCGACGTGAACGCCACCTTGCAGCAGATCGCGGAGCTCACCGCGGCGGGTTGCCAGATCGTCCGGGTCGCCGTGCCGTCCCAGGACGACGCCGACGCGCTGCCGCAGATCGCGCGCAAGTCGCAGATCCCGGTGATCGCCGACATCCACTTCCAGCCGAAGTACGTGTTCGCCGCGATCGACGCAGGCTGCGCGGCGGTCCGGGTCAACCCGGGAAACATCAAGACGTTCGACGACAAGGTCGGCGAGATCGCCAGGGCGGCTTCGGCGGCCGGCATCCCGATCAGGATCGGCGTCAACGCTGGCTCCCTGGACAAGCGGCTGCTGGCCAAGTACGGCAAGGCCACAGCGGAGGCCCTGGTGGAGTCCGCGCTGTGGGAATGCTCGCTGTTCGAGGAGCACGGCTTCACCGACATCAAGATCTCGGTGAAGCACCACGACCCGGTGGTGATGATCAACGCCTACCGGCAGCTGGCGGCGCAGTGCGACTACCCGCTGCACCTGGGTGTCACCGAGGCCGGGCCGACCTTCCAGGGCACGGTGAAGTCGGCGGTGGCGTTCGGCGCCCTGCTCGCCGAAGGCATCGGTGACACGATCCGGGTGTCGCTGTCGGCCCCGCCGGTTGAGGAGGTCAAGGTCGGCATCGCGATCCTGGAGTCGCTCGGCATGCGCCAGCGCGGCCTGGAGATCGTGTCCTGCCCCTCCTGCGGCCGGGCCCAGGTTGACGTGTACAAGCTGGCCGACGAGGTGACCGCGGCCCTGGACGGCATGGACGTGCCGCTGCGCGTCGCGGTGATGGGCTGTGTGGTCAACGGGCCCGGGGAGGCGCGCGAGGCCGACCTGGGCGTGGCGTCCGGCAACGGCAAGGGGCAGATCTTCGTGCGCGGCGAGGTCGTCAAGACCGTGCCCGAGTCGCAGATCGTGGAGACCCTGATCGAAGAGGCGATGAAGCTCGCCGCGACCATGGAGCCGGCGGCCGAAAGCTGACCGAGACGGGATCGGCACGGCAACCCTTCCGCATCGGGCAGGATGGCGTCATGAAACGTGTCCTGCCCGCCGTGGCCGCGACTGCGGCTGCGACCGCCCTGGCGATCGCTGGCTGCACCAGCGGATCCTCTTCGTCGGCGGCCTCCACGGGGGCAGTCCCGGCGGGATCGGCGTCCCCGGTGAGCTGGCACTCCTGCACGGAGCAGGGCGCTTCGATGCTGTGCGGGAGCCTGAAGGTCCCGCTCGACTACAGCCACCCGAACGGCAGAGAGATAACGCTGGCGCTATCCGAAGTGCCCGCCACCGCCCCGGCGGCCAAGCGCCAGGGCGTGCTGCTGGTCAACCCTGGCGGGCCCGGCGGCGCGGGCCTCAGCCTCGCCGCGTTCGTGGCCGAGGGCCTTGACCCATCGGTCGCTGCCGATTACACGATCGTCGGCTTCGACACCCGCGGCGTCGGTGCCTCGGTGCCGTCGCTGAGCTGTGACNCGTCGTTCTTCTCCCGTGCCCGGCCGGACTACATCCCGGCCTCCGCGGCCGAGGAGCAGCACAACNTCGACCGGGCCAAGACGTACGCGGCCGACTGCGAGAAGAAGTACGGCTCGCTGCTGCCGTACATGACCACCGAGAACATCGCCAGGGACATGGACTCGATCCGCGTGGCACTCGGGCAGAAGCAGATCAGCTACTTCGCCTACTCCTACGGCACCTACATCGGGCAGGTTTACGCGACCCTGTTCCCGCACCAGCTGCGGCGGATGGTGCTGGACAGCATCGTGGACCCCACGGGCGTGTGGTGGCAGGACAACATCGAGCAGGACTACGCGTTCCAGGGTCGGCTTGAGGCGTTCTTCGCCTGGATGGCGAAGTACCACAGCGTCTATAACCTNGGNACCACCGCCGCCGAGGTGAGCGCGAGCTGGTACAAGGCACGCGACCAGCTGGAGGCGCACCCCATCCCGGTGAACGGGACGCCGCTGATCGGGCCGGACGAGTTCGACGACACGATGCTGATCGGCGGCTACGACAACAGCTACTGGCCCGGCCTCGCAGCGGCGCTGTCCTCCTATCTGAATGACCACTCGACCAGCCAGCTCGTTTCTCAGTACGACCAGGAAGGCATCCAGAACGGGAACGAGTTCGCCGTATACAACGCGGTCGAGTGCAGCGACGTGAGCTGGCCCCGCAACTGGGCCACCTGGAACACCGACACCAAGCAGGTCTATGCCAGCGCCCCGTTCGAGGCCTGGGACAACGCCTGGTTCAACGCCGCCTGCGCGTTCTGGCCGGTCAAAGGACCATCGAAACCGCTTCAGATCAAGGGGGCGGGGCTGCCGGGGATCCTGATGCTGCAGGGCACGCTGGACCCCGCGACCCCGTACGCGGGCGCGCAGGTGGCGCACAGCCTGCTGCCCAGCGCGCGGATGGTCGTGGTCGAGGGCGGCGGCAACCATGGCCAGTCGCTCTCCGACCCGCCGAACCAGTGCGTGAACGGCTATCTGAACCGGTACCTGGCCACCGGGGCGCTGCCACAGCACCCGGGGAAGGTGAACGCGACCTGCCCGGCGCTGCCGGACCCGACGCCCAGCAGCGCCGGGTAACGGTTTGCCCGCAAGGCGTGCGGCTGCGCCGCCGCGGCGGTGATGCCGTTACGCTGGGAGCGTGCTGCGCACCAAGGCATGGCGATCGTCCTCGCTGCGCCTGCTCAATGACCGCGACCTGGATCAGGTGCTCGAGATCTGCGACCGCGACGCGGTTGCGAACGTATTCGTCAGCTCGCGGGTTCGTGCGGCCGGGGTGGATCCCGGCCGGCTGGGCGCTCAGCTGTGGGGATACCTGGAATCCGGCAAGGTGACGTCGCTGTGCTACTCGGGCGCGAACCTGGTGCCGGTGGCCGCGACGTCGGCGGCCGTGGCCGCGTTTGCCGAGCGGGCCAGGCTGCAGGGCCGCCGGTGCTCGTCGATCGTCGGCCCCGCCGAGGCCGCCGGTGAGCTCTGGTCCCTGCTCGCGCCGTACTGGGGCAGGCCCCGCGAGATCAGGTCGGCGCAGCCGGTCATGGCCATCTCATCGGACCCGCTGGTGCCGCCCGATCCGCGGGTGCGCCTGGTTCGGCCGGACGAGCTGAACACGCTGCTGCCCGCGTCCGTGGCCATGTTCACCGAGGAGGTGGGGGTTTCCCCGGTCGGGCCGGACGGGGGAGCGGCGTACCGGGCCCGGGTCGCCGAGCTGATCAGGGCCGGCCGCTCGTACGCCAGGATCGAGGACAGCCTGGTGGTGTTCAAGGCCGAGATCGGCGCGGTGACCCCGCTGGCCTGCCAGGTCCAGGGCGTGTGGGTGCCGCCGGAACTGCGCGGCCGCGGGCACGCCTCCAGCGGGATGGCGGCCGTGGTCGCGCACGCGCTGCGCGCGGTCGCCCCGGTCGTCTCGCTGTACGTCAACGATTTCAACGTTCCGGCGCGGGCCGCCTACCGCAGGGTCGGGTTTTCCGAGGCCGGCACGTTCATGTCGGTCCTGTTCTGAGCCGGCCCACGGTCAGCGAGCCGCGGAAATCGGCCAGCGGGCAGCGGAAAATTGGGATGACTGGCCCGTTCGCCTTTGCTAAGCTCCTGTGCCCTTGCGCCACCGCTCCGGCGGCATCTCACTGCAGCTAACCGCCACCAGCCGCGTCGGCTCGCACACAACTGCCCGGCGCGGGCTCCCGTACGCTCGCCGTCCGCCCTGGCCGCACGCCCGCGGCCGGACACGCCATTCGCCATGGCCACGCTCCTGTGGCCGCGACCACGCCATTCGCCCTGGCCGCGCACGCGGCCGTTCCCATCACGGAGGTGATGAGCCATGCCATCCGGCCCTCGGGATGATCCGGACGGGAACGATTCCGTCCTGGTCGCCGAACGGGACCACCTGCGCAGCTCGCGAGAGTTCCTGCGCCTCATGCGCGAGAACGTGCTCTCGCTGCGAGCGCTCGGCGGCGACCCGGTCTCCGAGGAGTACCTCAAGGCCGACCTGCACCGCCGCGCCGAGGCCCTGATCGACCTGCCGGACACGCCGCTGTTCTTCGGCCTGCTCGACTACGCGGTCTGGCCAGATGACGCGGGCGAGGCCGGCCCTGGCGCCGAGTTCCACATCGGCAGGCGGCACGTACACGATCAGGACGGGCGGCCGGTCGTCATCGACTGGCGCGCCCCGGTGTCCCGGCCGTTCTACCGGGCAAGCCCGGCCGATCCGATGGGGGTGGCCCTCCGGCGGAGNTTCGGGTTCTCCGGCGGAGAGCTGACCGCCTATGAGGACGAGGACTTCACCGCACCCGACCGGCCGGAGTCCGNGTCGTCGACNAGCCGCATCCTCATCGAGGAGATCGAGCGGCCCAGGTCNGGGCCGATGCGCGACATCGTGGCGACGATCCAGCCGGACCAGGACGACATCGTGCGCGCCGAAGCCGACCAGACCGTCTGCGTGCAGGGTGCCCCCGGGACCGGCAAGACGGCCGTGGGCCTGCACCGCGTCGCCTACCTGCTCTACGCGTACGCCGAGCGGATGCGCCGCGGCGGCGTGCTGGTCGTCGGGCCGAACCGGGCCTTCCTCGCCTACATCCGCAACGTGCTCCCGGCGCTCGGCGAGCTGGACGTGACCCAGCTGTCCGTGACCGACCTGCTGGCCACGGTGCCGGTGCGAGCGGTCGATCCCGAGCCCGCCGCCCGGATCAAGGGCGACGCCCGGATGGCCGAGGTGCTGCGCCGGGCCGTGTGGCTGCAGCTCGCCGAGCCCGCCGAACCGATCATGGTGTCCCGCGGCTCCCGGCGCTGGCGTGTTTCGGCCTATGAGCTTGCGCAGCTCGTCGAGGAGCTGCGGCTCCGCGGCGTCCGCTACGGAACCGGGCGGGAGATGCTCGCGCACCGCATCGCCCACGTGGTCCTGACCAGGATGGAGGCGGGCGGCGAACCGTGCGATGACCGAACCCACGACGCGGTGCGGCGGACCGCGCAGGTGCGCGCTGCCGTGAACGCCATCTGGCCGAAGGTGGATCCGGTACGGCTGGTGTTCCGGCTGCTGTCCGACCCCCGCCTGCTGTCCAGGGCAGCCGGTGACCTGCTGGACGTCGGCGAGCAGGCCGCGATCTGCTGGGCCAGGCCGCCGCGCGGGCCCGGATCCGCGTACTGGTCGCCCGCTGACGCGGTGCTGATCGACGAGGCGCGCGACCTGATCGAGCGGACGCCCAGCCTGGCGCACGTGGTCGTGGACGAGGCGCAGGACCTGTCGCCGATGGAGTGCCGCGCGCTCGGCCGCCGCTGTGCCACCGGGTCGGCCACGGTGCTGGGCGACATTGCCCAGGGCACCACGCCGTGGGCCACGGCGAGCTGGCAGCAGATGCTCGCCCACCTCGGCAAGCAGGACGCGGGACTGCGGATTCTCGATACCGGCTACCGGGTGCCGCGCCAGATCCTTGACTTCGCCAGCAGGCTGCTCGACCTCATCGCGCCCGGCCTCGACCCGGCGACGTCGGTGCGCCAGGACCCCGGCTCACTCCTGATCACTCCGGCCACGCCAGAGGGGTTTCCCGGCGCGCTAGCGGGCGCCTGCGCCGACGCGCTGACCCGGCCCGGCTCGGCCGCGGTGATCGCGGCCGATGACCAGGTGGCCGCGCTGTCGGTGCTCCTGGACCAGGCGAACCTGGCCCACGCAGTCCTCGATGGGGACAGCAACGGCCAGCCGCTCATCGTGGTGCCGGTCACCTTGGCCAAGGGCCTGGAGTTCGACCAGGTCATCGTCGTCGAGCCGGCCAGGATCGCCGCCAGCGAGGCCCGCGGCCTGCACCGCCTGTACGTCGCGCTGACCCGCGCCGTCTCCCGCCTCACGGTCATCCACACCGACCCGCTCCCCGCACCCCTAACCTGACGCGGCCCGCCCTCGCCCCGCCGAGCCGCCCCCGGCTCCCCGTTCCGGCCCATGATCGACTGAACTTCTCACGTTTTCGGTGGCGACAAACCGGTTCAAAATAGGGCAGGCGATGACTGGAACGCGTGAAAGGACGCGCGCATCGGCGTCGCGGGAAGCTGGTGCGGGGCGGGGGATGCGGGTAAGGCGCGAGGGCGTGGCGGGCTGGCGGCGGAGGGTGCGGAGGTGGGGGAGGAACCTCGGTCACATCTCTTTGAGGACGGAGGTTATTAGGGCGGCGGAGTCGTCGAAGGAGAGGGCCGTGGCGCGGAGGTGGTTGAAGAAGACGTTGTATCTGTCTACCTCGGCGACGTCTTCCAGGTAGAGGGCGCTGGTCAGGTCCTCCAGGTAGACCACGTCGGTGTCGACGCGCTCGGGGAAGACCAGGATGATGAAGGGCCTGCCCATGGCGGGATGGGCGCCNCCGGCNAAGGGGATGACCTGGACCGCCACGTTGGGCAGTGCCGCCTGGGCCAGCAGGTGCTCGAGCTGGAGGCGCATCAGCCCGGAGCCGCCGACCCGGCGGCGCAGCGCGGCCTCGTCGAGCACGGCCCAGACCTTCGGCGGGTCGTCCCTGACCACGGCCGGCTGGCGGGCCATCAGCAGCGAGACCCGGCGATCGATGTCCTCGGCCGGGCTGTTCACCATCCCGGCCCTGATGACGGCGCGGGCGTAGTCTTCGGTCTGCAGCAGCCCGGGGATGAGGCTGACCTCGTAGATCCGGATCTCCGATGCGGCGCTCTCCAGGCCGATATACGTGGCCATCTGCGGCTGCATGGTGTCGCTGTACGCGTGCCACCAGCCCTTCTGCCGGGAGTCGCGAGCGAGCTGGACGAGGCTCTCCCGCTGGTCGGCGGGCACGCCGTAGAGTTCGAGCATGTCGCGGACGTCGCGTGGCGAGACTGACACGCGGCCGGTCTCCACGCGGCTGATCTTCGAAGCCGAGCATTCCAGATGCTCTGCCACTTCCTCGCACGTCAGCCTGGCCGCCTCGCGGAGTCTCCTGAGCTCGAGCGCGAGTCGGCGCCGCCGCACCGTGGGGCTGTGTTCGGTTCCCATGTCACCTCCCCCCGAAGAGCGCGACGTGCGGGCTAACTAGTGTGCCGCCGGAGCGCCATGGCGTCTAGTTACTGACAGGGATCCGGCTCGGAGTTATCTCATATGCAACGTGCGAATTTCTCTATGCACGTTGCATCTAACCGTCCCGCAGGGCATTCTTAAACGGTGCCATTACTTTACGCTGTGCCTTGGCTACTAGGGGTGACTGAATGACTACGGAGACCCAGCAAGCCCCTACACCGGGGCAGGCTCCGCATATTTACCTGAACCGGCTCGAAGGGCTCGCCGAGGTGCTGGCCAGGCACGGGCTGCGGACCAGCCTGATGGCGCCGCCGGGACGCGTGCCCAGCCTGCACGTGGTCAACCCGGCGGCGTCCGCGCTGGCCGAGGACGTCTACGCCGGGCGCGGCCAGGACGGCACCTGGTGGTTCTGGTGGTCATGGGCGGAACGGATAGCCACCTGGGATGACCTGGATGGCGCCGCGGCCCTCATCAAACAGGTTCTCGCGGCTCGCGGCCAGTAGCGTCACGACTGCTTTCGGGGTCTGGCAAGCGCGACCGAGGTCATCCCGGGAAAGGCGACGGTGCCCCCGCGCCAGGCCGCGGCGCGCAGGGCGGACGCCCGCACCTGCAGGGCGCCGTAATCCCTGATCGAGTCGTTACTCAGCGCAACCAGGCCTAGATAGGCCGTAGTGATCCGCTCCTCGAGCACGACCGCGAGCGCAACGGCCTCGCTGGGGTTCCGCACCGGCGCCGGCAGCTGGTAGGCCACGGCGGCAGCGGCCGGCTGTGCCCCGAGGGAACGCAGCACGGCCTCGAGATGGTCCCGGGCTTCCTGATGGGCCAGCCAGTCGCTCGTGGCCGCCGTGGCCTGCGCGCTTCCGGTCAGGTAAGCGCCGGCGACCCCGTAGCCATAGACCGCGGCATGCTCGGCCGTCAGCGCGGTCTGCAGCGCCCGGATGGTGCCGGGGGCGGGACGGACATGGCTGCTCACCGCGCGACCTGGGCCGCAGCGGCGTCAAGGACCGGGACGTGCGTCGCCTCCGACGCCCCGATGCTCGCGAAGAGCTGGGCAAGGGAAGAGGATGCGCCGTGCAGTCGTTCAAGCATGGTGGTGGCTGCGTCCTGCTCGGCGGTCCGCAGGAACGCGACGCTCGCGCTCGCCCCCGACGGCACCGGGGCCGGGGGCCGCTCGTGTGGCGTCGCCGGGCTCGCCTTGCTCCCCGCCGGAACGATCAGCCGGGACCGGAGCTGGGCGAGGTGCGCGCGGTGCTCCGCCAGCAGCGGCTGGAGCGCGCCTGCCAGGGAGCCGCCGGAGCCGGCCGCCGCACCCGCCTGGTGCAGCACGGTGGTGTAGCGCGTGATCATCAGCTGCTCGGCGGCGATCGCCCCGCGGAGCACGGCGACGTCGGGTGCGGGTGACGGCGGAGCGGCGAGGACGTCGGGGCCGTCGCAGCCGGACACGGCAGCGAGCGGCAGCATAGCCGCAGCCGCAAGCACTACTCGGCGTGTCGGTTTTGCCGCCACGAAGCCTCCAGCGGGTGCCGCGCTCCGGTGCCAGCGCGGGAACCTAGCATGCCACGCGCGTCGGCCGGTGGCCCGGACCGGCACGCGGCGTGACGGGCATGCGTCCGGGTGGTGGCCAGCCCGGTTAGGCTAGAGGCCGAGCAGACAACAGCACAGGTGGCGGGCGAGGAGGTCGTGATGCAGGGGAACTCGCGTCACGGTTCGTCGCGGGCGCCGTCGCGGGCGCCGTCGCGGGGGGGTGCCGCAGACGCCGAGCGGATCGCCGGCCTGCTCGAGCCGGCGGTTGCCGCCTTGGGCATGGACCTGGAAGATGTCAGGATCAGCTCGGCCGGACGGCGGCGGTTGTTGCGCATCGTGGTCGACGCCGACGGCGGGGTAAGCCTTGACGACATGGCGCTCGCGAGCCGGGAGCTGTCGGCCACGCTCGACCGGGCGGCTGCGATGGGGGAGGCGTCCTACACCCTTGAGGTTTCCTCGCCGGGCGTCGACCGCCCGCTGACCGAGCCCAAGCACTGGCGGCGCGCGGTCGGCCGTGTGGTGAGCGCGCCGCTCCGGTCGCAGCCCGGGACCTCGGCGACTGCCCCCGATGCGACCGTCACCGGGCGTGTCGCCGGCGCGGATTCCAGCGGGGTGCGGATCGACGTCGACGGAGCCAGCCGTGAGTTCGGCTATTCCGACCTGGGCCCGGGAAGGATACAGATCGAGTTCGCCCCGCTGGATGGCTACGCCGACGACGGCGCGGACGAGGAGGGGCCCGATGGATATTGACCTGAGCGTCCTGAAAAGCCTTGAAGCCGAGAAGGACATCTCGATGGACCTGGCCATCAAGGCCATCGAGGATGCGCTCCTTGTCGCGTACCACCGGACCGAAGGCGCGGCGCTCACGGCGCGGGTCGAGGTCAACAGGCGCAGCGGCCACGTCACGGTCTGGGCGGCCGAGACCGGCGCTGACGGCACGGTTACCCGGGAATATGACGACACGCCCGAGGGTTTCGGGCGGATCGCGGCGACCACGGCCCGGCAGGTCATCCTGCAGCGGCTGCGGGACGCCGAGGACGAGCTCACCTTTGGTGAGTACGCGGGCCGCGAGGGGGACATCGTGGCCGGCGTGATCCAGCAGGGCAAGGATCCCCGGGCCGTCCTGGTCGATCTCGGCAAGCTCGAGGCCATCCTGCCGCCTACCGAGCAGGTACCCGGTGAACGCTACGTGCACGGCGAGCGGCTGCGGTGCTACGTGCTGACCGTCCGCAAGGGCTATCGCGGTCCGTCGGTGACGCTGTCTCGCACGCACCCGAACCTGGTCAAGAAGCTGTTCGCGCTCGAGGTGCCGGAGATCGCCTCCGGGGCCGTGGAGATCGCCGCGATCGCCAGGGAGGCCGGGCACCGCAGCAAGATCGCGGTGGCCTCGCGCCAGCCGGGAGTGAACGCCAAGGGTGCCTGCATCGGCCCGATGGGCAGCCGGGTCCGCAACGTGATGACGGAGCTGCACGGGGAGAAGATCGACATCGTCGACTACTCACCGGACCCAGCCGAGTTCGTGGCGCACGCGCTGTCCCCCGCGCGGGTCTCCCGGGTGATCGTGGTGGACGCCCAGGCGCGGGTCGCGCAGGTGATCGTGCCCGACTACCAGCTGTCCCTGGCCATCGGCAAGGAAGGCCAGAACGTGCGGCTCGCGGCACGGCTGACCGGCTGGCGGATCGATATCCGGCCGGACAGCGACGCCGACGAGGCCGTCGCGTCGGCCGCTCCCGGGGACGCCAGCCAGGCCAGCAAGGGCGGCCAGGGTGGTGAGGGCGGGGGAAGCGAGGAAGGCGCGGACGGCGACGGTGCGCTGGCCACCGCCGCCAGCGACGCCCCGGGCGCGGCGGGTACCGTGCCCGGCGCCGCCGCAGACTCTTAGGTTGCGCGGGTCCTGACCGCACGCGTGGCTGGCGGCGTGCCGTCGGGCTCGCTTATTGGGCGGTTGAAGGGGGGTCGTCCCCCCTAGGGGTAGCACTGTAAGCTTGGCGGAGATGGGCACGCGGCATTCGCAGACTCGGCACGCGCCAGCGATCCGGACCTGCGTAGGTTGCGGGGCCCGCGCCGTCAAGTCCGACTTGCTCCGCTTGGTGGCAGCCGGGAACGAGATTGTTCCCGACGCGCCAGCGCGGAGACCGGGCCGGGGTGCGTACCTGCATCCCAGCCAGGGATGCTTTGAAAAAGCGCAGCGCCGCCGGGCGTTCGCGCGGGCGCTGCGCCTGTCCGGAACGTTCGGGACTGGCGCGGTCGTCGAGTATCTTGGGCAGGCACGGCCGGCTGCGCCGGGTCATCTCCGGACGGACGGCGGTGGCTGGCATCGCGAGCCGGGCGAGCTGGCCGAGTGTGGACGTACGGCCGTGGCGACACGGCCCGGGAAAGCAGGCTGAGATTGCGATGAGCGACCGATGAGCATGCGGCGATGAACAGCAGAGGCTGACGCCGGACGGAGCACGCGCTGCCCCGACCGGCTGACGGGTCCGGCGAGTCCGGACCGAGTAGAGGGAGCGCAGTGGCGAAGGTCCGGGTATACGAGCTCGCTAAGGAGTTCGGCGTAGAGAGCAAGGCCGTCATGGCCAAGCTCCAGGAAATGGGCGAGTTCGTGCGATCGGCGTCCTCGACGATCGAGGCGCCAGTCGTCCGCAGGCTCAAGGAAGCATTCGCGGCCCAGCAGCCCAAGCAGGCGCGGGCCAGCCAGGCCGCAGGCGGCCGTTCGGCGGCGGCCCCGGTCGCGCCCGCGGTGGTGGCGGCCGATGACGGGCACGGCGCAACCAACGGCCGCAGCCCGGCCGCACCCGTCGCGCCGGCGGCCGAAGCCATGCCCGCCCCGGCAGCAGTCGAGCCGGCCAGCCCTGCCGCAACGGCGCCAGCCGCGGACCGGGGCGCGGACGGGTCGCCGGGCAGGCCACCGGTTCCGTTCCCGCAGCCCCAGGCGGAAGCACCCGCTGCGGCGAGCGAAACCGCGCCGAGTGTGCAGCAGCCGGCGGCCAGCGGTTCCGATACATCGCCGCATAGCGCTCCGAGGCCGAATGCGCCGCGTCCGGGTTCCGGTGCGCCGGGTTCCGGTGCGCCGAGGCCAGGTGGCGCGCCCCGGCCGTCCGCTGGCGTGCCAGGCCCGCCCCGGCCAGGTCCCCGGCCGGGCAACAACCCGTTCAGCTCGACGGCGACCGGCATGGGATCGGCGCCGCGCGGTCCCAGGCCGGGTCAGCAAGCCAGCAGCCCGGCGGCCTTTGCCGGCCAGCCAGGCACCAGCCAGGGTCCCAGGCCTGGTGGCGGGCCAGGTGGCGGGCCTCGTCCGGGCGGCCCGCGGGTGCCCGGACGCTCCGGTCCCGGTGGGCCCGGAGATGGTCCGCGGCCGGGCGGTCCGCGGCCGGGCGGGCCTCGTCCCAGCCCCAGCAGCATGCCGCCCCGGCCGGTCGGAGGTGGCCGCGGACCCGGCGGCTACGCCGGGTCGGGAGGTTCAGGCGGGCCAGGCGGAGCAGGCAGCCGTGGTGGCCCCGGCACGGGCACCAGGCCCGGTGGCGGCGGCCGTGGTGGCCCCGGCTCCGGTCCCGGAGGGCCGCGTGGCGGCGGCGGTGCCGGTGGCGGCCAGCGGCCCGGCGGCGGTGGCGGAGGCGTCGGCCCCGCCCGTCCCGGTGGCGGCGGCCGTGGCCGGAGCGGCACCCAGGGCGCNTTCGGGCGGCCGGGCGGGCGCCCGGCACGCGCCCGGAGGTCGAGGAAGCAGAGGCGCCAGGAGTTCGACAACATGCAGGCGCCGGCGATCGGCGGTGTGTCGATCCCGCGCGGGAACGGCCAGGTCATCCGGCTGTCTCGCGGTGCGTCGCTGAGCGACTTCGCCGACAAGATCGGCGTGAACCCGGCATCGCTGGTCCAGGTGCTGTTCCACCTGGGCGAGATGGTGACCGCGACCCAGTCGGTGAACGACGAGACGCTCCAGCTGCTCGGCGCCGAGCTCAACTACAACGTCCAGGTCGTTTCTCCTGAGGAGGAAGACCGGGAGCTGCTCGAGGCGTTCGACATCGAGTTCGGTGAGGACGAGGGCGACGAGGGCGACCTGGTCGCCCGCCCGCCGGTGGTGACCGTGATGGGCCACGTCGACCACGGCAAGACCAAGCTGCTCGACGCGATCAGGCGCACGAACGTCGTCGCCCACGAGGCCGGCGGCATCACCCAGCACATCGGCGCGTACCAGGCCAACGCCAAGGTCGACGGCCAGGAGCGGAAGATCACCTTCATCGACACTCCGGGTCACGAGGCCTTCACCGCCATGCGCGCCCGCGGCGCCGAGACGACCGACCTGGTCGTGCTCGTGGTCGCGGCGGACGACGGCGTGAAGCCGCAGACCACCGAGGCGCTGAATCACGCCCAGGCGGCCGGCGTGCCGGTCGTCGTGGCGGTCAACAAGATCGACAAGGAGGGCGCCGACCCGGCGCGGGTGCGGGCTCAGCTCACCGAGTACGGGCTGGTGGCCGAGGAGTTCGGCGGCCAGAACCTGTTCGTCGACGTCTCTGCTCGCGAGGGCACCGGCATCGACGCCCTGCTCGAGGCGATCGTGCTGACCGCAGACGCCGAGCTGGACCTGCGCGCCAACCCCGACCAGCAGGCTCAGGGTGTCGCGATCGAGGCCGAGCTCGACAAGGGCCGCGGGCCGGTCGCCACCGTGCTCGTGCAGCGCGGGACGCTCAGGGTCGGTGACTCGATCGTCTGCGGTGAGGCGTTCGGCCGGGTCCGGGCCATGCTCGACGAGAACCGTGACACGGTCAGCGAGGCGCCGCCGTCCCGCCCGGTGCAGGTACTCGGTCTCACCGCGGTGCCCAACGCCGGCGACAGCTTCCTGGTGGTGGACGACGACCGGGTCGCCCGGCAGATCGCCGAGCGGCGCGAGGCCAGGGAGCGCAGCGCGATGTTCGCGCAGCGGCGGCCGCGGGTCACCCTGGAGGACCTGGAGTCGGCGCTCAAGTCCGGCGAACGGGAAGAGCTGCTGCTCATCATCAAGGGCGACGTGTCCGGTTCGGTCGAGGCGCTCGAGGATGCCCTGCTCCAGCTCGACGTCGGCGAGGAGGTCGTACTCCGGGTCATCGGCCGTGGCGTCGGCGCGATCACCCAGGACGACGTCAACCTGGCCATCGCCTCCGAGGCCGTGATCATCGGCTTTAACGTCCGCCCAGCGGGCCGGGCCGGTGAACTCGCCCAGCGTGAGGGCGTGGACATCCGCTACTACTCGGTGATCTACCAGGCCATCGAGGAAGTCGAGGCCGCGCTCAAGGGCATGCTGAAGCCGATTTTCGAGGAAATTCAGCTCGGCAGCGCCGAGGTGCGGGAGGTCTTCCGGGTGCCCAGGGTCGGCAACGTGGCGGGCTGCATCGTCCGCTCCGGCACGATCACCCGGCACAGCAAGGCACGCCTGGTCCGCGACGGCGTCGTGGTCTCGGAAAGCCTCAGCATCGAGTCGCTGCGCCGGTTCAAGGACGATGCCACCGAGGTCCGCGAGGGCTTCGAGTGCGGTATCGGCCTCGGCTACAACGACGTTCGTGTCGCTGACGTGATCGAGACGTTCGAGATGCGGGAGAAGCCCAGGGCCTGACGCGAATCCCAGCAGCCCGCCGCCGAAGGAGCCACCGTGTACGTGGGTGCCCTGACGTTGGACGTGTTGCTTGGCGACGTGCGCTCACTGAAGCAGAAGCGTTCGGCGGTACGGCCGCTGATCGCCGAGGTCGCCCGGCGCTTCCCGGCCGCATCCGTGGCTGAGACCGGGCACCTCGACCTGCACCGGCGGGCGGAGATCGGCGTGGCAGTGGCGGCCTCGACGGCCGCGCGGGCCGCCGAGGTTCTCGACGCGTGCGAGCGCTTCGTCGCGGGCCGACCCGATATCGAGCTGCTGTCCGCGAGGCAGCGGCTGTTCAGCGAGGAGGAGTGAGCCAGCCATGGTGGACACGGGCCGGGCGCGCAGGCTGGGCGAGGCGGTCGCGCAGATCGTCGCCGAGATGCTGGAGCGCCGGATCAAGGACCCGAGGCTCGGCTTCGTCACGGTGACCGCGGCCCGGGTGACCGGCGACCTGCGCGAGGCGACGGTGTTCTACACGGTCTACGGCTCCGAGGAGGAACGCGCCGCGTCGGCCGCCGCGCTGGCCAGCGCGACGGGCCTGATCCGCTCCGAGGTCGGCAGGCAGACCGGCGTGAAGCACACGCCCTCGATCACCTTCGAGCAGGACACGGTGCCCGACACGGCGCGCAACATCGAGGAGCTCGTGGCCCGGGCGCGCGTCGCCGACGCGCAGGTCGCGGCCGCGCGGGTGGGTGCCGAGCCGGCCGGCGACCCGGACCCCTACCGGGTTCGCCCGGAGCCGGGCGGTGATGATGAAGCCGACTCCGATGGTCACCCAGACGACGAGGACGCGGTGCACGGCGACGGCCATGCGCGTGGCGGCCCGCTCGGCCATTACCCCGCGCCCGGGACGGGCCGTAGCTGACCGGGCACGCAGCAGGGTTTCGGGGGGCACAGGCCCCCGCAGGTAGGCGATTACCCGGCGGCCGGCAACGGCAGCGCGAGATACTCACGGTCGTGACGACCGAGCAAGTGGGCACCGAGGAAGAGTGGGCGCGGGCCGTCAAGGCGCTGGACGGAGCCAGCGAGATCTGCCTGGCCTGCCACATCCGCCCGGACGGGGACGCTCTCGGCTCGATGCTCGCGGTCGCGCACGCCCTGCGCGCGCGCTGCGGCCCCCCGCCCACCTCCCCTTCCCCCTTCACCGCGCCGGTCCCGATCGTTGCCTCGTTTGGCGACCTGCCGTTCGAGATCCCGCGCATTCTCCGGTTCCTCCCCGGCGCCGAGCTGCTCAGCCCGCCGGACGCGTTCCCCGAGCGGCCCCAGGTCATGGTGACCTTCGACGCGGCCAGCCCGGACCGGCTCGGCCTGCTCGAGGCGAGCGCGGCGGCGGCCGACGAGCTGATCGTCCTCGACCATCACGCGTCGAACACCAGGTTCGGCACCGTCAACCTGATCGACGACGCGGCCGCGGCGACCGCGGTGCTTGCGTTTGAGCTGGTCAGCAGGCTCGGCGTGACACTGACCCGGGACATCGCGCTCGGGCTGTACGCGGGTCTGGTCACCGATACCGGCTCGTTCAAGTACTCGAACACGTCCGCTGGCGTGCATGAGCTCGCCGCGCAGCTGCTGCAGACCGGCATCGAGCCCGGAGCGGTGGCGCACGAGCTCTGGGACCGCAGCCCGTTCGGGTTCCTTGGCCTGCTTTCCGCCGTGCTCGGGCGGGCGCAGCTCGAGCCGGACGCCGTGGCCGGCCATGGCCTGGTGTGGACGACGGTCACCCGCGATGACCGGGCGGCGCACGGGCTGCCGTACGAGGCGGCCGAATCAGTGATCGACGTGGTACGCCGCACCGACGAGGCCGACGTGGCGGTCGTGCTCAAGGAGGACGACGACGGGTGCTGGCAGGTGTCGGCCAGGTCCAAGGGCCAGGCAGACGTCGCCCGCGCCTGCGTGGCGCTGGGCGGCGGAGGCCACCGGCTCGCGGCGGGCTTCACCGCGCACGGCCCGGTCGCGGACGTGATGACCGCGCTGCGCCGCCAGCTCGCGATCGTGCCCGCCCCGGCCGGCGGGCGGTGACGAAGGCGGCGGGCGGCAGCCAGGTGCAGGGAAGCGGGCTTGGCGAGCAGGGAAGGGTGGCCAGCGGCCTGGTCATCGTCGACAAGCCACAGGGGCTTACCTCGCACGATGTTGTGGCGCGGATCCGCCGCCTGGCCGGGACCCGCCGCGTCGGGCACGCGGGCACGCTGGACCCGATGGCCACCGGGGTGCTCGTGATCGGGGTGGAGAAGGCCACCAGGCTGCTCGGCCATCTCGCGCTGAGCGAGAAGGAGTACTCGGCCACGATCCGGCTGGGCCAGGCGACCGACACCGATGACGCCGAGGGCCAGGTGATCGCGGAGACCTCGGCGGCCGGGGTCTCGGAAGCGTCGCTCGAAGCCGCCGTGACCGCGCTGACCGGCGAGATCGCGCAGGTGCCGCCCGGGTACAGCGCGATCAAGGTGAGCGGGAAGCGTGCCTACCGGCTGGCCAGAGAGGGCGCAGCCCCCGAGCTCGCGCCCCGGACCGTCACCGTGACGGCCTTCGACGTCCTGGCCGTTCGCCGGGCCGGCGATCTGCTGGACGCCGACGTCACGGTCACCTGCTCCAGCGGGACCTACATCCGGGCGCTGGCCCGCGACCTTGGCCGGGCGCTCGGCGTTGGCGGGCACCTCACCGCGCTGCGCCGGACGCGCGTGGGACCTTACGAGATCGCCGCGGCGGCCACCCTTGATCAGCTCGCCGCCACATTCGCGGTGATCCCGCTGGACGAGGCGGCTGGCGTCGCGTTCCGGCCGGTGCATCTCACCGGTGACCAGGCCCGCTCGGTCGCGCACGGGGGCAGGATCGCGACCGGTGAGCTGGACTGGCCGGGCGGGCCACCGGGGCCGGTCGCCGCGTTCGCCCCGGACGGCTCGCTGATCGCGCTGCTAACCGACCAGGACGGCCAGGCCAGGCCGCTCGCCGTCTTCGTCCCGTGACCGCTGCGCACCGGACGGTCGCGGCGCATGGCAGGCTTGGAGGGTCAGGGCGACGCGACCGGGGGAGGAACCGTACATGCACCGCTGGGAGGGCCTGGACGAAGTGCCCGACGGCTGGGGTCCCTCCGTCGTCACCATCGGGGTCTTCGACGGCGTGCACCGGGGCCATCAGCGCGTCGTGGGCCGGGCCACCGAGATCGCGGCGGAGCTCGGGCGGCCAGTGGTGGTGGTCACCTTCGACCCGCACCCGGACGAGGTGGTGCGGCCCGGGTCCCACCCGCCGTTCCTGTCCAGCGCCAGGCGGCGCGCCGAGCTGCTGGCCGGGCTCGGCGTCGACGCGGTGTGCGTGCTGCCGTTCACGCGCGAGTTTTCGCAGCTCGGGCCGGACGAGTTCGTCCGCGTCGTGCTCGTCGACCGGCTGCACGCCGCGCGGGTCGTGGTAGGCGAGGACTTCCGGTTCGGCTACCGGGCCACGGGCGACGTCGCGCTGCTCGCGGAGCTGGGCGAGAAGTACGAGTTCACGGCCGAGGGGGTGCCNCTGGTCGCCGACGACGGCGTCCGGATCTCGTCNAGCGGNATCAGGGCCCAGCTCGCGGCCGGTGACGTGGTNGGCGCCGAACGCGACCTGGGGCGCCCGCACCGGGTGGAGGGCGTCGTNGTGCGGGGGCATCAGCGGGGCCGGGCGCTCGGCTTCCCCACCGCCAACCTGGAGACGATCCCGCACACCGCGATCCCCGCCGACGGCGTCTACGCGGGCTTTCTCACCAGCGTGGACTCGTCAGGGCGGGAGATCGAGCGCTGGCCCGCCGCGATCTCTGTCGGCACCAACCCCACCTTCGACGGGCAGGAACGCAGTGTCGAGGCGTATGCCCTGGATCGCGACGACCTGGACCTGTACGGGGTGCACGTGGCCGTGGACTTCATCGCCAGGCTCCGCGGCATGGAACGCTTCGACTCGGTCGACGACCTGGTGGCCCAGATGCACCTGGACGCGGACGCCGCCCGCCTGGTCTGCACGGGNGGNTNGCGGCANCCNGGGNTTGCGGCACCNGGGGTTTTGCGGCACCNNGGGTTTGCGNCTCAGTGTCCGGCTGCGGGCGTGATGCGGCGCTCGGCGTGATACCCTGAATAGTCGGTCGGTGTATCCGGCCAGGTTAGCTGCGCCCTCATGCGGCTGACCTNCTGGGAAGCAGGCACGCTTTTCAAGGTGTGACGTGCACCCAGGCGCATCCTGCCCCGAGCGGTCTGGCGACCATACCACCGGGGTGCCCAGCGATCACATGACGAAGGAGCAACGTGCCGCTAGAGACCACGGTGAAGAAGGAGATCATCGCCGGGCACGCGACCACTGAGGGTGACACCGGCTCGCCGGAGGTCCAAGTCGCGCTGCTGACACGGCGGATCCAGGATCTGACCGAGCACCTCAAGGTGCACAAGCACGATCACCACAGTCGCCGCGGGCTGTTGCTGCTGGTCGGCCGCAGGCGGCGGCTGCTGCAGTATCTGTCCCGGAAGGACATCACCCGCTACCGCGAGCTGATCGAGAAGCTCGGCTTGCGCAGGTAGGTTGACGGCAAACCGCCCGCTCGGCTCCAGGCCCGGCGGGCGTACAAGTAAATAAGAACAGAAGACAAGAAACAGAACGACGTCCCGCGGCCCCGGCCCAGAGCGCTCAGAGCGCCCAAAGCGCCGGTCCTCGGTAGTGGTTCTCGGGCCAAGGGGGAAGCGCTCGCGCCAGGCGGCGCCGCTCACCCGGGCCGAGGACTTCGATCGAAGACCGGCCGACACCCGGCCCGGCCAGGCAGTCGGTGCGTGCTCACTGGTGGGCGGGCAACGCGGGACCTCACAAAGGAGGTCTCACCCGTGACTGGAATCCAGGAGGGTGTGCATACCGCCGAGGTCACCATCGACAACGGCGCACTCGGAGTACACAAGATTCGCTTCGAGACCGGGCGGCTGGCGAAGCTCGCCGCAGGCTCGGCCGTCGTCTATCTCGACGACGAAACCATGGTGCTGTCCGCGACCACCGCGTCCAAGCACCCCAAGGAGGGCCTCGACTTCTTCCCGCTTACGGTGGATGTCGAGGAGAAGATGTACGCGGTGGGCCGGATTCCCGGCTCGTTCTTCCGCCGGGAGGGCCGCCCGTCCGAGGACGCGATCCTCACCTGCCGGCTGATCGACCGGCCGCTGCGGCCAACGTTCACGCACGGGCTGCGCAACGAGGTCCAGATCGTCGAGACGATCCTGGCGCTGCATCCCGACACCCTCTACGACGTGGTCGCGATCAATGCGGCCTCACTCTCCACCCAGCTGTCCGGCCTGCCGTTCTCCGGGCCGATCGGCGGCGTCCGGGTCGCCCTGATCAAGGGCCAGTGGGTTGGCTTCCCGACCTACTCCCAGCTCGAGGACGCCACGTTCGACATGGTGGTGGCCGGCCGGGTGCTCGACGACGGCGACGTCGCGATCATGATGGTCGAGGCCGAGTCCACCTCGAGCACGCTGCGTTTGCTCGCCGACTCCGGCAGCGGTGCCGTGGCGCCGACCGAGGACACGGTGGCCGCCGGGCTGGAGGCCGCCAAGCCGTTCATCAAGGCCCTGTGCGAGGGGCAGCAGCAGGTGGCGGCCGTCGCGGCCAAGGAGGTCCAGGAGTTCCCGGTCTTCGTCGAATACCAGCAGGACGTCTATGACGCGCTGGCCGGCGAGGTCTCCGACGACCTGGCCAAGGCGCTCACGATCGCGAGCAAGCAGGACCGCGATGCGGAGACCGACCGGGTCAAGGCACTGGCGACCGAGCGCCTCAGCGGCCAGTTCGAGGGCCGCGAGAAGGAGATCAGCGGCGCGTTCCGGTCGCTGACCAAGAAGCTGGTCCGGGAGCGGATCATCCGCGACGGCCTGCGGATCGACGGCCGCGGCCTGGCCGACATCCGGCAGCTGTCCGCCGAGGCGGGCGTGCTGCCCCGGGTGCACGGCTCGGCCCTGTTCGAGCGCGGCGAGACCCAGGTCCTGGGCGTCACCACGCTGAACATGCTCCGGATGGAGCAGATGATCGACACACTCAACCCGGAGCGCACCAAGCGCTACATGCACAACTACAACATGCCGCCGTACTCGACCGGCGAGACCGGCCGGGTCGGCTCGCCCAAGCGCCGCGAGATCGGCCACGGCGCGCTGGCCGAGCGGGCGCTGATCCCGGTGCTGCCCACCCGCGAGGAGTTCCCCTACGCGATCCGGCAGGTGTCCGAGGCCATCGGCTCCAACGGCTCCACCTCGATGGGCTCGGTCTGCGCGTCCTCGATGTCGCTGCTCGACGCGGGCGTGCCGCTGAAGGACATGGTGGCGGGCATCGCGATGGGCCTGATCCACGAGGGCGGCGACTACGTCACGCTGACCGACATCCTCGGCGCCGAGGACGCGTTCGGNGACATGGACTTCAAGGTCGCCGGGACCAAGGACGTGATNACCGCGCTGCAGCTCGACACCAAGCTGGACGGCATCCCNGCCTCGGTGCTCGCGGCCGCGCTCAAGCAGGCCCGCGGCGCGCGGCTGACGATCCTCGAGGTGATGCGCGANGCGATCGACACGCCGGCCGAGATGAGCCCNTTCGCACCGCGGATCATCACGGTCAAGGTGCCGGTCGACAAGATCGGCGAGGTGATCGGCCCGAAGGGCAAGATGATCAACTCCATTCAGGAGGACACCGGCGCCGAGATCACCATCGAGGACGACGGCACGATCTACATCGGCGCCACCGACGGCACGTCGGCCGAGGCCGCACGGACGGCGATCAACGCGATCGCCAACCCGCACATCCCCGAGGTCGGGGAGCGCTTCCTGGGCACGGTCGTGAAGACGACCACGTTCGGCGCGTTCGTCTCGCTGCTGCCCGGCCGGGACGGGCTGCTGCACATCACCCAGATCCGCAAGCTGCACGGCGGGGCGAGGATCGAGAACGTCGACGACGTGATCTCGGTCGGCGACAAGATCCAGGTCGAGATCCGCGATGTGGACGACCGGGGCAAGCTGTCGCTGGTCCCGGTCGAGGTCGTCGAGCGTGAGGCGGCCGGGGAGGACCTGGGCGGCGGTGACGACCACCGCTCGCGCGACGGCGACCGGGGTGAGCGCCGGGACCGCGACCGGGGCGACCGGGGCGGTGACCGCCCGCGAGGCGATCACTACCGCACCCGGGAGCGCCACCGCGGGCCGCGCAACTCATGACCGCGGATACGGGGCAGCCGCCGGCAGGCGGCGACTCGACGGTTGCCCGCACCGTCCTTCCGGGCGGACTGCGGGTGATCACCGAGTCGCTGCCCGCCGTGCGCTCGGTAGCGTTCGGGATCTGGGCGGGCGTCGGGTCGCGGGATGAGGATCTCGCCCATGCCGGCGCCACGCACTACCTTGAGCACCTGCTGTTCAAGGGCACGTCCCGGCGCAGCGCGCTGGACATCTCGGCGGAGATGGACGCGGTTGGCGGCGAGCTGAACGCGTTCACCGCCAAGGAGTACACGTGCTACTACGCGCGAGTGCTCGACGCCGACCTGCCGCTGGCGATCGACGTGCTGGCCGACATGGTGACCAGCTCGCTGATCGAGGAGAAGGAGGTCGACGCCGAGCGGGGCGTGATCCTCGAAGAGATCGCGATGAACGAGGACGACCCGTCGGACACCGTGCACGAGGCCTTCGCGGCGCAGCTGTTCGGTGACTCCCCGATGGGCCGCCCGATTCTCGGCAGCATCGACTCGATCAACTCGATTACCCGCTTGCAGATCAGCGAACATTACGCGGCGCGGTACAAGCCGGAGAACCTCGTGGTCGCGGCCGCGGGCAGCCTCGAGCACGAGCAGGTGGTCGAGCTGACCCGGGCCGCGTTCGGCCCGGCGATCTCCGGCTCCGCCCAGCCGCTGCCGCCGCGGCTGCTCGCGCCCGGCGTGGCCGAGGCCGCGGCCGGAACCGGCATCCGGCTCGTGTCACGGGGCATCGAGCAGGCAAACCTCGTGCTCGGCTGCGGCGGGCTGTCGCGGACCGACGAGCGCAGGTTCGCCCTTGGCGTGCTGAACGCCGCGCTGGGCGGCGGCATGTCGTCCCGGCTGTTCCAGGAGGTGCGCGAGAAGCGCGGCCTGGCCTACTCGGTGTACAGCTTCAGTTCGCAGCACGCCGATTCCGGGATCTGGGGCGTGTACGCGGGCTGCCTGCCGGCCAAGGCCGACGAGGTGCTGTCGATATGCCGGGATGAGATCGCCAAGGTGATCTCCGGCGGGCTGACCGACGACGAGCTGGACCGCGGCAAGGGGCAGCTGCGCGGGTCGATCGTGCTCGGCCTGGAGGATCCATCGTCGCGGATGAGCAGGCTGGGCAAGTCCGAGCTCGTCTACCCGCGGCTGGAGCCGGTCGACGAGATCCTGGCGGCCATCGACGGGGTGACCCATGACGACGTGCGCGAGGTTGCTGCCAGCGTGCTGGCCCAGCCCAAGGCGCTCGCGGTGGTCGGGCCGTTCGACGACGCGGACGCGTTTGCCGCGTCGCTCGGCTGATCTGGGAGAGGTGCGCAGCACAACACGCGGTTGCACGTCGAGCGGAGGGCACGATGATCAAGGTCGGGGTGCTCGGCGCCAAGGGGCGCATGGGGTCTGAGGTGAGCCGGACGGTCGACGCCGCGCCCGACCTCGAGCTGGCGGCTGCTGTGGACGTCGGCGACGCCCGCGATCCGCTGGCCGGCTGCGACGTGGTCGTGGACTTCACTCACCCGGGCGCGGTCATGGACAACCTGCGATGGTGCCTGGAGCATGGCCGCAGTGTCGTCGTGGGGACCTCGGGGTTCGACGACGCCAGGCTGGCCACGGTGCGGGACAGCCTCGGCGAGTCCCCGTCCGCCCGGGCGCTGATCGTGCCGAACTTCTCGATCGGCGCCGTGCTGATGATGTACTTCGCCGCAAAGGCGGCGCCGTTCTTCGAGTCGGCCGAGATCATCGAGCTGCATCACGCGGCGAAGGCCGATGCGCCCTCGGGGACGGCAACGCGGACCGCGTCCTTGATCGCCGAGGCGAGAGCCGGCGCCGAGCTCGGGCCGCCCCCGGACGCCACCGTGTCCGAGGTCGCTGGCGCGCGAGGCGCGACCCTGGACGGCGTGCGGGTGCACTCGGTGCGGCTGGCCGGGCTGCTGGCGCACCAGGAGGTGCTGCTCGGCGGGCACGGCGAGATCCTGACTATCAGGCACGACTCCATGGACCGGTCGTCGTTCATGCCCGGGGTGCTGCTGGCGGTGCGGGGAGTCGGGTCGCTGCCGCCGGGGCTGACCGTCGGCCTTGATGGGATGCTCGGCCTGGCCTGAGACGGGTTACGGACTGCTGGGCATTAAGTGATCAATAGGCGGCGGTAGCGTGCGGTAGTGAACACCGGACACGCGGGTCGCACCGGTTGTCGGTGCCTGCCGGTAGTGTCCGGGTATGGCCAGGTTTGTTGTCCGGGAGGGCTGGGTTGTCCAGGCTTACCGGTATGCGCTGGATCCCTCGCCGCGGCAGGAGCGGGCACTCGCGTCGCACGCGGGCGCGGCCAGGGTTGCTTACAACTGGGCCGTGAGCTGGGTGCTGGCGACCTGGGCGCAGTGCAAGGCCGAGGAGTCCTATGGCGTCCCCGAACAGGAGCGGACACCGTGGCGCGGCTGGTCGCTGCCGACGCTGCGCAAGGAGTGGAACCAGGTCAAGAACGACGTCGCTCCGTGGTGGGCGGAGAACTCCAAGGAAGCCTATTCCTCGGGGCTGGCTGGTGCGGCGGCAGCCTTCGATAACTATGCGGCGTCGAAGAGCGGGCGGCGCAGGGGCCGCCGGTGGGGTGCCCGCGGCGTAAGACCAAGCACCGTTCGGCGCGGTCGTGCCGGTTCACGACGGGGGCGATCGGGGTGGAGGGCGACCGTCATCATGTGCGGCTGCCGCGGCTGGGCGTAATCCGTACCCATGAGTCGACCCGCAAGCTGGCCCGGCGGCTGGAAGATGGGCGGGCCAGGATTCTTTCGGCGACGGTGCGCCAGGAGGCGTGCGGCCGGTGGTACGTGTCGCTGCACGCCGAGGTGGTCCGGGTGGCCGGGGGTGCCCGTCGGCCGGGCGTTGTGGCCGGGGTCGACTTGGGGGTGTCGCATCTGGCTGTGGTCGCTGACTCGGCGGGCGGGGTCCGGTACGAGCCGAATTCGCAGCACCTGGAGCAGGCGCTGTCCACCCTGCGCCGCCGTGCTCGGCAGATGGCACGGCGGTGCGGTCCGGTCGGCTGCGACCCGGCTACCGGCGCGAAGGTCCGGCAGGTTCCGTCGGCCGGCTGGTGCGACGCGCGGCGGTCGCTGGCCCGCGCTCATGTCCGGGTACGGCATCTGCGGGCCGACGGCATCGCGAAGCTCACCAGCGGGGGTCCCACCGGGGCAGGCGGGTCGGCGGCGCTACAGGAACCTGGCATCCCGCACGGGAGCAAGACCAGGACCGGCACCGGGTAACTGGTGCCTGCAGATGCGCGCGCTCGTTAGGGCTCACTCATCCGTAACGGTGATTCTCAATGTGATCTGGCTCGTGCTCTGCGGGCTGTGGATGTCGAGCGCCTACGTGATTGCCGGGCTGATCTGCTTCGTCCTGATCATCGCGATTCCGTTCGGTATCGCGTCATTCAGGATCGCGAGCTATGTTCTGTGGCCGTTCGGCCGGACGATCGAGCCACGCCGGAGCGCCGGGGTCGGCTCCACGATCGGCAATGTCATCTGGATCGTGCTGTTCGGCTGGTGGCTCGCGATCGGGCACCTGGTGACCGGCGTGGCCCTGTGCCTGACGATCATCGGCATCCCGCTCGGGCT